>Ga0306912_1001174_pt1 | contig 12503 bp, 10 predicted proteins | sample AntRauFillE10628_FD_190443 | JGI IMG/M metagenome (GOLD analysis project Ga0306912, IMG submission 190443) | Saline lake microbial communities from Rauer Islands, Antarctica - Metagenome Filla E10 #628 (v2) (version 2) | ecosystem: Environmental > Aquatic > Non-marine Saline and Alkaline >... | reverse complement strand
GGTGCAGCAGGCACTTTCCACTCCTTCCGGGGGATTGAACGGGGGCGGGTAGCCCACTTCACGAGACAGTTTATGTTTACATAAACACATCTCGCTATCCTGCATTCCGGTGTGTTCTCAGCTTTCTCCGTTGGCTGGGTTGTTCCGTGAACACTCACGCCATCTGCCAGACCTCAGTGGCAGGCTACGTTGCCGTGATTCCGTCAAGGCAGCGAACGCCGCCCCCGTCCTTTAAGTGTGAGGTGTAGACTTTAAGAATCGGTAAACATTCCCGATACGGTGCGTTTCAAAACAGCTTGCTGCGCCGCAGCATCGAGCTGGATCACCTCACTCAGTTTCCGCGTTTCAACGCGCCTCTCTGCGTTTCATAGGGTGCCTTGTCACACACCGCTTTTCTCCGGCAAGGATGTCCCATCCTGCTCCTCTTCCGTTGCGCCCCTGCGGGTGCCTCTCCGGTGAAAATCGTGTGTCTCGTCTATGCACGAAACGAATAGAAACTTTTGACGCAGGAGAACAACAATGAGCCATCTAACCTCTGAATTTAACTACCAAGCTGAACGCGACATCGAGCACGAATTCATCCTCTGGATGATCTTCTGCCTCATTATGGACGGTGAAAGCCGCCGTGCACGCGCCGTCCACAAAAAGCGCCAACGTGAGTTGGCCGGGCGGATTGCGGCCAATGGCTGCAATCCGAAAATGAAACCTTGGGCGGCGTAAGCCGCTCAAGCGGTCGCCGTGGAGGCGGCGCGACCGCCTTCCACCATTTTTTTCGGCTTCGCCGGAAAAATGGGGCAGTTGCGAAGTTTACCCCTTTGGAGAAGGAGCGAAGCGCCAGCTTCTTGAAACGACCGCCATTCTCTGAGACTCTAGTCGCCATGACACAATTACATCAAGACTTCCTCCGGGGCGTATCGACCAACGTCGAACCCTCCATGGCATCTGCGCATTTCGCGGAAACCGCCAGCATCGCCGCTTCGGAATCACTGCAATTCAAGCCCGAAGAGAGTTCCGGCCAGCTTTTCCTCGGTGTGGTTGACGCGGAGGTGCGTCAACTGCGCCGTCAAGACCATCGGCTCACGCGCTACGTGGAAGGCGGCACGGCCATCGGCTGCGCCGACGACCGCCACATACTGACCGTCGCGGGTTCACGCGGCGGCAAAGGCCGGGGCGCGATCATTCCCAATTTGATCCTTTATCCCGGCTCGGTGCTCGTGGTCGATCCCAAAGGCGACCTCGCCATGGAGACCGCCGACTGGCGGGCAACCATACTCGGCCAAAAAACGGTCGTGCTCGATCCGTTCGGCACGGCGGGTAGCGTTCTTGGCGAACGCTACAGCGGGGGCTTCAATCCGTTGACGCTCCTCGTCCCGGACAGCCCCTCCCTGATCGACGACGCGGGAATCATCGCGGATGCTTTGATCGTCGGCTCGCCCGACGAAAAAAATCCGCACTGGAATGAGAGTGCGCGTCTTTTTCTGACGACGGCGATACTCCATATCGCCACGCATCCCAATTATATCGGCAAACGGCATTTGGTCTCTGTCTATCAATTTTTGATGAAGCTCAACGACGCACTCGAAGACGAGATGCGTGAAAATCACGCGGCGGGTGAGGAAATCGCCGATGGCGCACACAGCTTCTTTTCCAAGCCCGACGATGAGCGCGGCTCCATCCTTTCGACGCTCCGGCGGCACATTGATTTCATATCGATGCCCCGGATGCACGGAGTGCTGACGAAAAACAGCATCGATTTGAAGGAACTGAAAACAGGTTTAACGACCGTCTACCTTTCGCTTCCCGCCACCAAGATGGGGATTTGCTCGGGCTGGTTGCGGCTCTTCGTCAACCTGACCCTCAATGCCATGGAGCTTGAGCGGACAAGGCCACAGCATCCCGTCCTCCTTTGCTTGGACGAATTCGCAGTCCTCGGCCATATGAAGGCTCTGGAAAGTGCCATCGGCCAGATTGCCGGGTTGGACTGCAAGCTCTGGCCGATCATCCAAGACCTCGGCCAGCTCGAAGCCCTCTACGGGCGACGCTGGCAGTCTTTCATGGGCAACTGCGGCATACTCCAGTTTTTCGGCAACTCGGACATGCAAACCCTTGAGTGGATCTCCAAGCGGCTGGGGCAAACGACTGTGACCAGCAACAGCTCGCGCAATCCGGCCTACAGTTCCAGAACCCAAAGCGGCGAAACCGGAGATTCCTGGGGCGAACAGAGTCATGCTCTGATGACACCCGAAGAAATCGCACTCTTCTTTGGCCGCGACGATCATCTCGTCCGCCAGCTCATCATCCGTCCCGGCTGCCACCCCATGGTGCTGCAACGGGCTTACTACGACAAACACGAACTATTCCGCGCTCACATACGGACGTTTTGGAGTGATGCGAATTTCAGCGTCTTGTTCAGAGGAAAGGGCTGTGCTAGAATGCCCGTGACCTCGATTCCTATTCATGGAATCGTTCCTTAACCCACACGAACAGGAGGAGCGTAAGCTGTAGTTTCGGGCAAAGAAAAACCACCGTTGGCGCGGCGGTTTTCAAATAGGATGGATACTTCAATCAACTGAAAGTATCGTATCTCATTTTTACGGGCGATGCAACCTTCTCGGAAGGGTCAATTGCATTTTAATCCCCGTTTTGCACGAAATTTAAGCTCAGCTTAAAAACGTATGTATGATATTTCTTTGAAAATAGTAAATACCACGAACGAAATACAACCCGACTGGCGAGCTTGCTCGCCAAAAATTCGGCAGTCAGCCGGAATGGCTGACGAATGGTGCGGACTTGAACGCACGGCCAAGCCCTACGAGCTGCTATTGCTCGTCAAGCGAGTCGGCAAAGCGGGTGGATTCACTACCCGTATGATTCATCTGCTGGAATACTATATCGCCTTCACCCGTGAAATCGATTGGCAGGAGGGGCAATTCCCGATTGTCTATCAGACCCAGACCAAGACCGCGATGGACTTGGGGATTTCGGAACGCCAAGTCCAGCGGCTGGAAAAGGCACTGGCCGAAGTCGGTGCGCTTGCGTGGCAGGACAGCGGCAATTACAGACGCTACGGGCAACGCTGCCCGGACTCCGGTGAAATCCTTTATGCCTGCGGCGTGAATCTGGCTCCGCTGGCTCGGATCGAGGCGAGCTTGCGGCGGCAACTCGCCGAAAAAATGACGGCAACCGGGGCGTGGCACAAAACGAAGTGCCGTATCTCGCAATCTCGGCGAAAGATCAAAGCGGCGGTCGAGCAACTATCGGTGCGAGCCGATGTGGATCAGCTCAAAATCGAATCGATCCTCGGAGATACCAGCCAGCTTTCAACCCAAATACGAACGCATATGAGCTTGGACGCCTTGCTGAACCTGCTCAAAGTCCACGAAGACGCACTCAACGCACTGCTCGCGGAATTGAAGTCGGTGCTCTTACAACGCGTCAAAAACATCAAAATGTCGTTCAGGAGCGCCATTGATGTCGTCTACTTCAAATATACAAACACTTCTAAATTTCTTAAAAGAAATACAAATGAAGCTCCGCTTGTCCGCTTTCAGGGGGCGCAATCTGGAGCGGCCACCAAACAGCCCGGAACTCCGGCGCGAATGGATAAGAAAAAAATACCGGAAACGGGGATCGGGCAAATAACGATCCGGCAAGCCGTAGGCGCGGCCAGCGAGCGGTTTTTGACTTACCTTTCCATTTCGCCCAAGCCAGTCGATTGGGCGAGGGTCATCGAAGCCGCCTATCGCTTAGGTTCCGAACTCGGTATCAGCCAAAGGCACTGGGGCGAAGCCTGTGCGGTGATGGGCAGAACGGGGGCGGCTCTCTGCGTTCTGGTCACGGATCGGGCAGCGCAGCGGGATTGTGGTCGAGTCATGCAGCCTGCGGGATACTTCTACGCCATGGTGAAACGCGCCCGAATGGGCGAACTCCACCTGCACAAATCGTTTTCGCGAAGCCTCAACTGAAGTGGTAGCGGGATGGTGCGAACAAAGGACTTCAATTTTCAGTCAATCTAGCTGCTCGGCGAAGCTGTGCCTCCGGAAGAACTGTCTTCGGAAGAATCGTCTTCATCACGATCTAAGATCGCGTTTCTCGCCGCAAAACGACCATACTCACGCCTTAGCTCCTCTTCCGGGGATGGCAGGGAATCTTTCGTCATTTTCATCGTCTCGTCTTTATGAGCATCGATGAACGCCAGCATTTTCGCCTTCGCCTCCGGGTTCGGCTTCTTGCCGAAGTTATGGATTAAAACGTCTGCGCTAACATCTGAGGGAACTTGTTTCATATTCATTGGTTGACCTCCATTGTATCCGAATTGTTGTGAGCGTCTTGGACTCTCGCCATAATCAAATGTTTCCAGTCTGAAAGCGTTGAAATCGGGATGCCCCGCTTTTCGCTGATTTCTTTGAGCGTAAGCCCTTTGCGAAAAAGCTCAAAAGCTATCTCTTTCTTTTCCTGATCCAAATTGACATCAGGATACAAGCTCCAGAAACGCTGAAACAGCTCTGATTCCGCCTCCTCGCTCAAGGGTTCTGCATACCGAGAGTCCATCACGGATTCGCGTGAAGAACGATCTGCTTGCATCTGCTGCTTTGGCGGACGATTGATTGTAGGATTGTTTTTCTTCTCTATTTTAAACTGCTGCGTTACCATTTGATCGATTGCAGCATCATTTCTTTTCTTTGCTTCATCTTCCAACAACATGGAATAGGGTGATGAGCCGAAAGGGATTTCACGCCCGTTTGCCCTAAATATATCAAAGCAAATATTTTTGGCTTTCCAGAAAAGATACGACTTATACATCTGCTTTTCTCCACCAACTGTAAGTTGCCGGATTGAATAAAGCCATAACTCCTGCATGGTATCTTCGGCAATGTGCACAGGTGCTCCACAGCGACGCACGACATACCAAAAAATCATTTGGTGGTATTCGTCCATGTAGCCGGAGACAAGCTCTCTGGCTTTCTCATGGTCTGCTTCGCTCACTGTGGGCGGCTCGACTGGCGGTGGCTCTGTTGGCTTGGGTTCGGGATCACTCATGTGGATTGAAGTAACGGATTTACGATGGATACACAGTCCTGAATGGAATATTGGTAAATTCCGGGGTATGTCAAAAATAAATCCGGCGGCGCATCCGTAATTACGGTGCGTCTAAACGGTGGTGTTATTAGACATGAAAACACCCGACACGCATTACACCGCATCTGAGCAAGCAAGCTTGCGCCGGATCGGTGAATTGCTCGCAAGGGCTATCAGTCGCAAATGTCGCGACGATGAACTTGAAAGAGCACGCAAGGCTCGTCCCGATTTGCCGGACGATGCCGATCCGATTCTGCGGTTCATTGCAGAGGTGGGCGAATGCTCGCCCAAAGAAGTCAGAGAAAGGTTCTCCCTTTCGAGAACGACCGCCTTCCGTCGCCTTGCGCGTTTGATCGATTCGGGGCAACTGGAGAAATTCGGGCAAACCAATTCGATCCGCTACCGACTGGCCGCATAAAAAAAGATTCGCATTGAATCAATGACTCGATTCTAATCAATGCGAACTTATGGAACCGAATCAAAAAAAAGCGATACGCACGGCAATCTATTGCCGATGCAGCACGGACGAACAATGGCAGGGCAAGGATTTCAACACCTTGGAATCCCAGACTGCCATTTGCAAACACGCCATTGCCATGAAAGAGCATGAGCATGGTTGGTCATTGGGGCAGGTCTTCGAGGACGGCGGTTATTCGGGCGGCTCGATTGAGCGTCCGGCTCTGCAAGAGTTGATCGATGAAATCGAAGCCGGGAACATTCAGGCGGTCGTGGTCTATCGGCTGGATCGTCTGACACGCTCCATTGCGGACTTTTACGAACTCTGGAGGATTTTTGAAAAGCACGACGTGGTGTTCGTCTCGGCAACGGAGGCGTTTTCGACCGATACACCCACGGGCGAACTTTTCCTCAACCTGCTTTTATCGCTGGCACAGTGGGAAAGACAGCTCACCCGGCAACGGGTCTGCGATAAGATCGCGGAACGAAGCAAGCGGGGTTACTGGAATGGCGGCAACCCGCCATTCGGCTACGATTATTCGAGGGAGGAAAAGCTGTTGATCCCGAATAAAAAAGAAGTGCCTATCGTGCGGAACGTCTTCGAGTTGATCGCTCAATACGGCTCGCCTGCTGCGGTTGCGAAGCAACTCAACACGGACGGAATCAGCACCAAGTCATACGTGGCGACCAAACAGGACGGCGAAACGAAGGTCATGGGCGGCAAGCGTTGGGTCGGCCAGAACGTGACTCGGTTGGTGCGGAATCCCATTTACAAAGGCATCATCCTGCACGGTGAAAACGAATATGAGGGGCGGCATGAAGCCCTGATTGACGTGTCCCTCTGGGAAAAGTCGAACAAGGCACTCATGGAAAAGACGCCTGTTCAGTCTGCGACGCGGCAACGCAACCGCCATGAAATGTTGCTCAAGGGCATTTTGAAATGCGACCACTGCAACAAGCACCTCGTCCCCAAGCCAGCTGGTAAGAAGGACAGCGACGGCAATCCTTACCTCTACTACACCTGCGGCGACATAAACAAGCACGGCAAGAAAACCGCGTGTGAGCTGAGAAACATTCCGGCTCGCGCCTTTGAGGAATTCATCATCAAGCTGTTGTCGGAATTGGGACAGCATCCCGATGTGGTCAAAGCGACTGCGGAAGCCGCCAAGAGCGAGCACTTGGAAGCGGTCAAGCCCTTCGAGGCCAAGCTGCGCCAAGCAGTCAAGGAACTCGATGAGGTCTCCAAGCAAGTCGCCTCTCTGATTGATATGGCCAAACGCCCCGAGATGAAAAATCTCTCCGGCGAGTTCATGGCCGAGGCCGACGGCCTCGGAAAGCGCAAGAGCGAGCTACAGGTGGAGCGGCAAAAGCTCCAGATGGAAATCGACTACCGCCATGCGCTTGTGGTCGATGAAAACCTCATCTGCAAGAACCTGACCGAGTTCACGAGCCTCTTTGACAAGCTAACCTTTGAAGAGCGTTCCGAGCTGATGAACCTCCTTTTCAAAGAAATCCGCGTGTCGCGGTTTGATCCAGAAAAGGACGTTCAGCCGTGTGATCCAGAGGTTTTTGTGACCAAAATGCGAACTGCCTGGTATCGGGTCGATCTGAGGATGTTCTCCAAGTCGTTCAATATGAAAGACTTAATTGGAAATCAAAAACCGGAACCGGAAGTTCGTAATAAGGGCAAAAGTGGCGGAGAAGGAGGGATTCGAACCCCCGGTGGAGTTTCCCCCACAACTGATTTCGAGTCAGTCACATTCGGCCACTCTGCCACTTCTCCTGAAAAAACGAACATGAACGGTGTTTGAGTCCTTTGACAAGCTTTGACTTGAAGTTCTCATCAGGGCAAGACGCCAATCAATACCTTGGCGATAATGATCATGACAATCAGCGCGACGGGGTAGGCGGAGACGTAGCTCACGACGGGCACCTGGGAGTCGGTCTTAGCCGTGATCGCGCCCAGAGCCGGGGTCGAAGTCATGCCACCGCAAATGCCGCCGAGTGCCTGTAGCGGGTCGAGTTTGAAGAATCTTCGTGCCAGCGGCCAGGCTGCGAGTAGAGGCACAATGGAGATCACCATCCCCAGCCCAAAAAGAACGGGTCCGTATTGGCTGACCGTTTCCGCCAGTGCCCCGCCTCCGCGGACACCCGCATTGGCGAGGAAGAAGACCAGACCTAGCTCCTGTAGAAGCATACGGGTGGGGCGGGGGATGTGGCCGACGAGTCGACCGACCCGGCCAAAGTGCCCGAGTAAGAGCGCGACGAAGAGGGGGCCGCCCGCAAGGCCGAGGGTTACTGGTGTGCTGCCGGGCAGGCCGATCGGGATGAGACCAACGATGATGCCGAGCGTGAGGCCGGCGGAAAGGGAGAGCAGGTCAGTCGTGTCAATCGCATTGCTGCGGTGTCCAACCGCCTTGGCAAAATGCTTCAAATCCTCACTGCGGCCAACGGCAGTCAGTTGGTCGTTGGTCTCGATAATGGTGGATGCATTCGGCACAAAAGTAATGCCCAGACGGGTAATCCTGGTGATGACTGCGCCAAAATTTTTCAGAGGAGCCAGATCGCGTATGCTTTGCCCGGTTACCCTGCGGTTCGTGACCAGAAGCTGTCGTCGCTCGTTTTCGACGTCCCTCAGGATGTTGCGGTGGCTCTTGTGGCCGAGGTAATCAATCGCGATATTGATCTCTCGGCCTCGCCCCACCAGCAGGAGTAGCTGGCCTTTGGAGTAGGTGTCTTCGTAGCTCAGCGGAACGAGTTTTTCGTCTTTAAAGACTCTGGAGACCTGGCAGGCGTTAAAGTTGGCCACACCGGAATCGGCGATCTTCTTCCCGAACAGGTTCTGGTTGGTGACTTCGACGAGGATGTTATCGACCTTATCTTCAACTGCATTCTCCTCCGCGTGCACGGCAGCGATCTTCTCCAAGTCGTGCTTGAGCAGACGGGGCAGCACCTGGACAAACAGCACGACGCCGATCACGCCAAATGGGTAAGCGATCCCGTAGCCGATACTCACCCCGCTGGCCGAATCTTTGAGGCCCTCAGTCGCGGCTGCCAAAGCGGGGGTGCTGGTCAGGGCCCCGGCAAAGATGCCTACGGCTAAATCTGCCGGCAATCCGAGTAGAGAGGCACCCATCCAGGTGATCAGGCCGCCTGTCGTGACGATAACGAGGGCGAGCTTGGCCAATGTTGCTCCCTCCCGGGCTAAGGAGGCAAAGAATCGCCCGCCTGCACCGATGCCCACGCAGTAAACAAAGAGCACCAGGCCGAGCGTGCCCACTCCGCCGGGGATGCTGTAGCCGAGGTGCCCGGCTAAAAGCGCGGTAAATAGGACACCAGAGCTGCCTAGATTGATCCCTTTCACGTTGATGCTGCCTAAAAGCAGACCACTGGCCACTACCCCAAAGAGAGCAACTAAGGGCTGGTTTAAAAGTAATTGGTGGATGGCGTCCAAATTCATAAGAAGTTGTTTGGGTTTATCGGACTGCGAGCAAGTCCCTGAATGTGGCTTCGTCGAGGATCGCGATGCCGAGCTTTTCGGCTTTAGAGTATTTCGATCCAGTGGCCTCGCCGGCCAGCAGATAATCGGTCTTCTGGCTCACGCTGGAGCTGGTGCGGCCGCCATGCTCTTCAATCATGGCAGTGGCTTCGTCGCGGGTCAGGCTCAGCAGGGTGCCGGTCAGGACAAAGACCTTGCCTGCGATCGGGCTGTCACCGGAGGCGTCTGATTGTCGGGCCGACTTGAAGTTCAGGCCATGCTGCCGGAGCCGTTCGAGTTCCTCGCAGTTGGCGGGCTTGGCGAACCAGGCATGGATGCTTTGGGCCATGATACTGCCGACGCCGTCGACGGCTTCCAGCGCTTCCTCGTCGGCGAGAGAAAGTGAATCCAGTGAGTCGAAAGTCGCTTCAAGATCTTTGGCCGACTGCTTGCCGACATGGGGGATGCCGAGGCCATGGATGAGTTGCCAGAGCGGGCGTGACTTACTCGCTTCAATGGCTTCGACGAGATTTTGAGCCGACTTTTCGGCAAACTTGTCGAGCTCGATCAGGACTTCGGGTTTCAGTTCGTAGAGGTCTGCCGCGGATTTTGCCAGGCCCCGGGTGACGAGTTGTTCGACCACCGCGCTGCCGAGGTTTTCGATATCCATGCCAACGCGGCTGGCAAAGTGCTGTAGCGCACGCTGCTGGCGGATGGGATCGTCTTCACCGGTAATGCGCCAGGCGGCCTGTTTTGGGTCGCGCGCTGCGACAATGCCGAGAGCTTTGAGGTGCTCGCCGAAGTCAAAGGGCTGGCTCTCCGGTGGACGCTTGTCGTGGTTCACGCTCAGCACTTGAGGGATGATCTCGCCGGCCTTCTGAACCAGCACGGTGTCGCCTGGGCGAATGTCCTTGCGGCGAATCTCGTCTTCGTTGTGTAGGTTGGCCCGGGAAACGGTGGTGCCTGCCAGTTGCACCGGTTCGAGAATGGCCACCGGAGTGACGGCACCGGTGCGGCCGATCTGCAGGCTGATTTCTTTCAACAAAGTTTCGGCCCGCTCTGCCTCAAACTTATAAGCGATGGCCCAGCGCGGGGCCTTTGAGGTAAATCCGGCTTCCTCCTGCAGTTTGAAGTCATCCAGCTTCACGACCGCACCATCGGTCGGGTAGCTGAACTGCTGGCGTAAGGCATCCAACTCTTCGATACAGTTCCACGCTGACTCAATGCCATCGGCCGGCCAGTATTTTTCCAGAACAGGAAACCCCCATGCTTTGAGCTGTTCCTGGATCCCTGCCTGATGGTTAAAGTAGTCGCCCGGTTCGCAGGCCCCGATGCCGTAAAGCACGATATCTAACTTTCTGCTGCGGGCCAGAGTCGGGTCGAGCAGTTTGATTGTTCCGGCGGCGAGGTTGCGCGGGTTGGCGTAGAGTGCTTCACCTTGCTCTTCGCGTTCGGCATTGATCCTTTCGAACTCCTCGTGCCGCATGTAGATTTCACCCCGCACTTCGAGCACCTCAGGTGCCTTATCGATGCTTTTCTGGAGCCCTTTGATGTGGCGCACGTTTTGGGTGATGTCGTCACCTTCTGTTCCGTTGCCTCTGGAGACGGCGCGGATGAAGCGGCCTTGCTCATAGGTCAGGCTGACGGCGACGCCGTCGATCTTGGGTTCGACCAGATATTTTAGCTCGTGCCCGGGCAAGCGCTTTTCGAGGCGCTTGCCGAACTCAAACAACTCTTCCCGGCTGTAAGTATTGTCGAGGCTGAGCATCGGCTTGCGGTGGGTGTAGCTCTCAAAGGCTTCCAGGCGATCATCGCCGACAGCACGGGTCGGGGAGGCACCGAAATCAAATTCCGGATGGGCGGCCTCAAGCTCAGCCAGCCGCGCCTTCAGACGGTCGTAGGACTGATCATCAATTTCCGGCTGCGCCTGCTGGTAGTAGCGCGCGTCATGCCCGTCGATTTTAGCTCTCAGCTCATTAATTTCTTTCTGCGGATTCGGCATCAGGGGAAGTGAAGCAGGCAACGCGCTCAAATCAATGTGAATGTGCGGACGGCCTGATTTGATAGCTTGTGAAGTTCCTGACGGCCTCGCTTGGATGATTCTTCATCAGATCCACAGGGAAGGAAATCCCCGTGTAAGTCGAAGGCATAAAAAAGCCCTCCGGTTGATGAAACCGAAGGGCTTTAAAAATGGCCTCCCGTAGGGGATTCGAACCCCTGTTGCCTGGATGAAAACCAGATGTCCTAGACCGGGCTAGACGAACGGGAGGGATGAGGAAGGTGCAGAAGCTATGTTCCGACCTAAGCGCTGCAAGTCTTTTTTAGAAAAAAAAGCGATTTTGTTCTAAAGTTTCAGAAACCGTTTGCAGCGTGCGTTTTAGCGGGTCATTTAGGACGGATGCTGAATGCTGACTTACCTTTTCCGCTGCCCCTTGAGGCAATGATGACCGTTGAGGGGCTGCCTTATCCTCTTTTAGCTAAAGGCAAAGTGCGCGAAGTCTTTGATACGGGAGATGCACTTCTGATGGTGGCCACCGACCGCGTCTCGGCCTTTGATGTGATTATGAATGAAGGGCTGGCAGGGAAGGGGAGCCTTCTGACGCAAATCAGCCTCTACTGGTTTCAACAAGCCGCCGCACTCACCCCGCACCACTTGGTCGATCAACATGCCGAGCGCATTAAAGAACTCGGTAAAAGCTTTCCTGAACTGGAGCACCGCAGCATGATCGTGAAGAAGCTTAAACCGCTGCCCATCGAAGCGGTGGTGCGCGGCTATCTCTCCGGTTCGGGCTGGAAAGATTATCGCGACAACGGGAAGCTCTTCGAATACAAACTGCCCGAAGGGCTGGTCGAGAGTAGTCAGCTACCGGAGTCGCTCTTTACGCCCACGACGAAGGCGGCCAGTGGCCATGATATGCCGATTGATTGCGCAGATGCAGCCAGGTTGATCGGAGAGGATCTTTTTCGCCGGGTCCACGACTTGAGTATCGCGCTTTACCAGATGGGTGTGGAGCGGGTCGCTCCCGCCGGTATCCTCCTGGCAGATACAAAATTCGAGTTCGGCACGGATGAGTCGGGACAGCTGTTCTTGATCGACGAGATTCTGACCCCGGATTCCTCCCGCTACTGGCCCAAGTCGGAATACCGCCCCGGAGGTCCGCAGCCCTCCTACGATAAGCAGTTTGTGCGCGATTATCTCGAATCCCTGGACTGGGATAAGACACCACCGCCACCGCCGCTACCGGATGAAGTTCTGGAGGGCACGCTCAAGCGATACATCGAGGCTTACACGATAATTGTTGGAGGTAAAAAGGTTTGAAGGTCGGAAGGTAAAGAGGTATGAAGGTCATATTTACGCACTCACCACCTTCGCACCTTCGCACCTTCAAACCTTCCCACCTTCAAACCTTCCCACCTTCAAACCTTCCCACCTTCAAACCTTCCCACCTTCAAACCTTCCCACCTTCAAACCTTTCCACCTTCAAACCTT
>Ga0306912_1001172_pt1:10000-12514 | contig 12514 bp, 6 predicted proteins | sample AntRauFillE10628_FD_190443 | JGI IMG/M metagenome (GOLD analysis project Ga0306912, IMG submission 190443) | Saline lake microbial communities from Rauer Islands, Antarctica - Metagenome Filla E10 #628 (v2) (version 2) | ecosystem: Environmental > Aquatic > Non-marine Saline and... | reverse complement strand
GCGTCATCCGCGCGCCTGAACCTGAGCCGCAGGGCCGCTCAGCCAGCGGGCTCCGGCACGACCAGCAGGGTCACCACGGCGTGCTGGCGGACACGGTCGCCGGGGGAGGGGTCGCTGCCCGCCACGCTGCCCGGACCGCTCGCGCAGGGGTCGGGGACCGGGACCGGCGACGGTGCGGTCCCGGGGTCCTGCTCCTGCGAGGTGGCCGGGTCCGGGGTCGCGGCGGATGGGTCCGGGCAGGCCGCGGTCGCGAGGTCGACGACGAAGCCCGCGGACTCCAGCGCGGCGGCGGCATCGCCCGCCGGCAGGCCGCGCACGTCCGGCACGACCACGCGGGCGCCGGTGTTGGTCGCGACCCACACCACCACGGCGTTGCCGTCCTGCTCCAGCGTCGCGCCGCCCGGCGCGGGCCGCTGCCGCTCGACGATCCCGGTCGGGTAGAGCCTGGCCTCCACGGCGCGGACCTCGAACGCGAACCCCTGCTCGGCGAGCACCGACAGGGCGGTCTCCAGGGGCAGGCCCTCGAGGTCGGGCACGTCGTCGATCGGGGGTCCGGTCGGCTCGGTGCAGCGCTCGGTCGGCGCGGCACCCGGCGGGTACTCGCGGGCCTCGACCAGCTCGTCGGGGGTGTAGGGGTTCGGCAGGCAGTTGCGGGTGACGTCGACCTCGACGACCGCCACGCCGGTGGACGGCTGGGGGAACGCGCTGGCGGGCTCGCTGGCCAGCGCCGGGCCCATCAGCTCCGCCCAGACCTCGGCGGGCCAGCGGCCACCCTCCACGACCTCGCGCGTGCGCGGCGGGACCATCGGCACGCGACCCTCGCCGAAGCCGACCCACACCGCCGCGAGCAGGTCCGGGGTGTAGCCGACGAACCACGCGTCGGCGGAGTCCTGCGACGTGCCGGTCTTGCCGGCCTGCGGGCGTCCGATCGCCGCCCGCACGCCCGTGCCGCGCTCGACGACCTCGCCGAGCGTGGTGGTCACGAAGTGGGCCACGCCCTCGTCGAGCACCCGGTAGGGGTCCTCGTCGTGGGCGTACAGCAGCCTGCCGTCGGCGTCCTCGATCGAGGTCACCAGGTGCACCGGGTGGCGGATGCCGAGCGTCGCGAACGGCGCGTACGCCTCGGCCATGTCGAACGGGGTGACCTCGCCCGCGCCGAGCGCGAGCGCGTGGACCTCCGGCAGCTCGCCGTCGATGCCGAGCTGGCGCGCCTGGGCGAGCATCGCGGTCGGTCCGAGTTCGACCCCGAGCTCGGCGTAGGCGGTGTTGACCGAGTTCACGGTGGCCTCGCGCAGCGTCGTCGGCCCGTACGAGGTGCCGCCGTAGTTGCACACCCCCGGGGGGTCCTGCCAGTCCGGCACCCCCTCGAAGACGCGGCACGCGCCGGCCTCGAAGACGCGGTCCAGCGAGGTGCCACGCTCCAGCGCGGCGGCGAGCACCAGCGGCTTGAACGAGCTGCCCGGCTGGCGCCTCGCCTGCGTCGCGGTCGAGAAGCCGCCCACGATCCCGTCGTCGGTGCGTCCGCCCACCAGCGCGCGCACGGCCCCGGTGCCCGGCTCGAGCACGACCACGGCCGCCTGCGGGTCGTCCGGCTCCGGCAGGACCTGGGTGACGGCGTCCTCGGCCAGCTGCTGCACCCGGGGGTCGAGGGTGGTGGTGATGCGCAGCCCGCCGGTCAGCAGCGCGTCGATGCGCTCGTCCGGGCTGCTGCCGAGCACCGCGAAGCGGTCGTCGGTCGCGACCGTGCGGCGCACCTCGTCGACGAACCAGCCGCCGTCGCGCTCGCCGGCGGCGGGTGGTGGGGCGAGCTCCAGCGGGGCCTCGCGGGCCGTGTCCGCCTCGGCCGGGGTGACCACCCCGACGTCGACCATCGCGTCGAGCACGGTCCCACGGCGCGCGAGGGCTGCATCGGGCGCCTGGCGCGGGTCCAGCGCCGTGGGTGAGCGCACCAGGCCGGCCAGCAGCGCCGCCTGGGGCAGCTGGAGCCGGTCGGGGTCGACGCCGAAGAACGTCTCGGCGGCGGCCGCGATCCCGTAGGCGCCCGCGCCGAAGTAGACGGTGTTGAGGTAGCGCTCGAGGATCTCCTGCTTGCCGAGCTGCTGCTCGAGCTCCCACGCGAGCACCGCCTCCTCGACCTTGCGCTGCAGGGTGACCGCGTCGCCGGTGATGGTGTTCTTGACGTACTGCTGGGTGATGGTCGAGCCGCCCTGCTCGACCTCGCCCGACTCCACGTTGACGGCCAGCGCACGAACGATCGCGGGCAGGTCCACGCCACCGTGGGTGAAGAAGCGCCGGTCCTCGATCGCGACGACCGCCTGGACGAGCACGTCGGCGACGTCCTCCAGTGCGACCTCGCGCCGGTCCTCGATGCCGCGCAGCTCTGCCACGACGCTGCCGTCGGCCGCCAGCACCCGGGACGTCTGGGGCTGGCGAACCAGCTCGACGGGGTCCCCGGTCGACAGCGTCACGATCCCGCTGCAGGCGCCGAGTCCCAGGGCGAGCAGCAGCGCGAGG
>Ga0306912_1001172_pt1:0-5000 | contig 12514 bp, 6 predicted proteins | sample AntRauFillE10628_FD_190443 | JGI IMG/M metagenome (GOLD analysis project Ga0306912, IMG submission 190443) | Saline lake microbial communities from Rauer Islands, Antarctica - Metagenome Filla E10 #628 (v2) (version 2) | ecosystem: Environmental > Aquatic > Non-marine Saline and Alkaline >... | reverse complement strand
CTTGGGCACTGTCTCAACTGGAAGCTCGGTGAAATTGCACCACGAGTAAAGATGCTCGTTACGCGCAGCAGGACGGAAAGACCCCGGGACCTTTACTGTAGTTTGGTATTGGAGCTTGGTACGTCACGTGCAGGATAGGTGGGAGACTGTGAAGCTGACACGCCAGTGTTGGTGGAGTCACCCTTGGAATACCACCCTTGACGTGCTGAGTTCCTAACCTCGGTCCGTAATCCGGATCAGGGACAGTGCCTGACGGGCAGTTTAACTGGGGCGGTTGCCTCCTAAACAGTAACGGAGGCGCCCAAAGGTTCCCTCAGACCGGTCGGTAATCGGTCGTTGAGTGTAAAGGCACAAGGGAGCTTGACTGTGAGAGCGACAGCTCGAGCAGGTACGAAAGTAGGGCTTAATGATCCGACGGTGGCACGTGGAAGCGCCGTCGCTCAACGGATAAAAGGTACCCCGGGGATAACAGGCTTATCTTCCCCAAGAGTCCATATCGACGGGAAGGTTTGGCACCTCGATGTCGGCTCATCGCATCCTGGGGCTGGAGCAGGTCCCAAGGGTCGGGCTGTTCGCCCGTTAAAGCGGTACGCGAGCTGGGTTCAGAACGTCGTGAGACAGTTCGGTCCCTATCCGCTGCGCGCGTTGGTAATTTGACAGGATCTGCCCCTAGTACGAGAGGACCGGGGTGGACGTACCTCTGGTGTGCCGGTTGTTCCGCCAGGAGCATTGCCGGTTTGCTACGTGCGGTCGGGATAAGCGCTGAAAGCATCTAAGCGCGAAGCCCACCTGGAGATGAGATTACCCATCCCTTTAAGGGAGTAAGGATCCCAGCCAGACGACTGGGTCGATAGGCCGGAAGTGGAAGTGCAGCAATGCATGGAGCTGACCGGTACTAATAATCCGAGGACTTGCCGTTTGCGCTCGCGCTCGCTATGGAGTTCACAGGACTTGCGTCCTGTTGGACGCACACGAAAACGATGGACCCAGTGGGTCCATCCACAGACATCATCCCTATGACTTCCCGTGGTCATAGCGGAGGGGACACACCCGGACACATTCCGAACCCGGAAGTTAAGCCCTCCAGCGCCGATGGTACTGCCGGGGCAACCCGGTGGGAGAGTAGGTCGCCGCGGGATCCACACACACGACGAGCCGCCCCGCATCGGGGCGGCTCGTCGTCGTTGGGGCCCGTTCTCGAAGGGTCCCGAGTTTCCGGGGACCGGCCCGGACAGCATGCAAGAGACCACCCGACACGAGACAGGCACGACCGTGCAGCACGACGACGCACCCGATGGCCGTGGTGGCCGCTCCGGTGGGGACGGCCCACGTGGCGGCGAGGGCGGCCGTGGAGGACAGGGCCGTGGCGGTGCCGGACGTGGTGGCGCCGGAGGCCGACAGGGCGACGGCGGCAGGCGACGCTCGCCGGGCCGCGAGTCCGGTCGGCGCGATGACCGCTCCGGACGCGACGACCGTGTCGACCAGGGGCGCACCGGCGCCTCCAAGGCCCTGCCGCAGCGGCCCTCGGGCCCGGCCGGCATGGACAAGGCCCGACGCCGACAGGACGCACCGCCGCGTGGGATGACCAGCCGCGGCGCCGAGGACCGTCTCGCGGAGCCCGAACTGGCGTCCAACGCTCCCGTGGACCTTCCCAAGGGGCTGCGGCGCGAGCTGGAGGGTGCGATCAGCGACCGTGACCACCTCAAGCGGGTCCTGCAGCACGCCACCGCCGCGCTCGCCGCCCTCGACGACCGTGACGGCGAGACTGCTGCACCGCACCTGCGCTGGGTCAAGGAACGTGCGCCGCGCTCGGGTCTGGTGCGTGAGGCGCTCGGTGTCGCGCTCTACCTCGCCGAGCAGTACGACGAGTCGCTGTCCGAGCTTGCCGCGTACCGCCGCATGACCGGCCGCCAAGACCAGAACCACCTCGTGGCCGACGCGCACCGGGCCGTGGGGCGCAACGAGGACCGCATCCCGTCGCTGGTCGAGCAGATGGAGGCCGAGGACGAGGTCGGGGCCGAGGCGCGCCACGAGGGCCGCATCGTCTGGGCGTCGTGGCTGGCCGACGGCGGTGACGTCGGTGCCGGTCGCGCTGTGCTCCGGGGGCTGCTCGAGGAGCGCGAGCCCGAGTCGATCGAGGAGCACCACCTGCGACTGTGGTACGTGGCGGGGGACCTGGCCGAGCGCGGCGACGACGACGAGTCGGCCCGGCGCTGGTTCGGGCGTGTGTCGGACCGGGCCGAGGACTTCTTCGACGTCCAGGAGCGGCTCGACCGCCTCACCCCCTGAACCGTCCGGCCTCGCCCTGCGGCGACGGCCTCACGTGCTGATGCGTCTCAGGACCAGCCCGACCCGTGGCTTTGGCACGAATGCCGTGGACTTGGGCGGCAACGGCCCGTCGCGGCCGACCGCCGTGAGCACCTCGGCGATGGTCGGCGGCGGCGCGGCGATGGTCACCGCCCCGTCACGCTCGGCCACGGCGACCGCCACCGCATCGGCAGTGGTCGTCGTGCGGCTGTGGCCGGGGATCGCGCGTGCCAGGCGTGCACCGGCGACCACGGGCAGGACCCCCGGGCGTGCTCGCAGTCGGGTCACCTGGCCACGCCAGCGCACCGTGAGCAGGCCGTCGGGGTGCGCCTCGCGGGCCAACCATGCGCGCAGGACATCGTGCGGGGCCTCGCTGACGACCACGCGCCACACCGGCAGCAGCTGCGGTGCCGCACCAGCGAGGCAGACCAGGGCCGGCAGGGCCGCGGTGCCGGCCCCCCGGGCGGCTGCGACGCGATGGTGGCCGTCGGCCAGCAGCGCGCCCGCCGGCGCGATGGTGCGTGCCACCTCGCGCGCGAGGACCGACGGCACCACGGCGACCCGGTGGACCGTGCCGGCGTCGTCGCGCATGCGCAGCTCGTCGGGCAGGGCGCGAAGCCGATCGAGCAACGAGCCCTCGCCGGCGACCGGCTCCGCCAGGAGCGCCAGGAGTGGGCGCAGGTGCACCTGCTCGTGGGCGTGGCGCTGGGCGCGGCGTCGCACCGAGGGCGGGTCGACCTGCTCGTGCTCGACCAGCTGCCCGAGCGGCACGTCCGCAAGCAGCGCGGTGACGCGGTGGCCGTCGACCTGGACCTGCTCGACGACGCGCAGGCTGGGCTCGGCGTCCTCGCGCAGCGCGCCCTCGGCGATCCACTCGTCCACGTCGGCGGGCGGCAGCGCACCGTCGGACTCGAGCCAGGCGACGTGGCGGGGGTGGCGCGAGCGCAGCCGCAGCCGTGCCGTCGAGGTGGCGTCGCCGGGGACGGTGCGCTCGCGCACGTCGCCAACCGGCACCAGGCCCCGGAACGGGAGCAGGTCGACCACGATGCCCCCTGCGTCAGGCCAGCGCGGCGCGCAGGCGCAGCATGTCCGTCATCGAGGCCTTGAACCGGACCCGGCCCTCCGACCATGCGCGGGCTGCGTCGAGCTCGCCACGCGCGATCGCGAGCAGGTCGTCGCTGGAGACCTCGATGCGGATGTCGGCGCGGCGCGGCGCGGCGCCCTCCTGGAGCGGTCCGAGGCGCCCGTCCTGCCAGCGCGCGTGGTGGACCAGGCCGAGGTCGGGGCAGCGCGCCTCGAGCAGCCGTCGCCCGGGGAGCAGGGCCCGCTGGCCGGCGGGCAGGGACTCCAGCCGCGCCACGAGCGACGCCAGCGTCGCCTCGACCTCACCGACGTCCGCCACCTGGTCCTCCTCGGTGGCACGCTACCCCTCGCCACCCGGTGCGGACCGCGCCGGGACACGCCCCGACCGGACGGAGCGCCGTGCGCCGCCTGCTGCCGACCCCCGCCGCCGCGTCGTCGATCGACGCCTACGACGACCTCGTCCCGCCGGACGCCCGCTGGGTCGTGCTCGGCATGGTCGGCTCGCTCGACGGTGCCGCGACCGTCGATGGCCGCTCCGGCGCGCTCGGGGGACAGGGGGACCTCGCGGGGTTCCGCGCCCTGCGCACCCTGGCGGACGTCGTGCTGGTCGGTGCCGGCACCGTGCGCGCCGAGGACTACGGCCCGGCACGGCCCCGCGCCGTGGAGCGGCGACGGGCCCGGGGGCAGGGCGACGCGCCGCGGATCGCGGTCGTGACCGGGTCCGGCGAGCTCGACCCGGACGCACGGCTGTTCGCCGACCCGGACGCCGGCCCGGACGCACGTGCGCTGGTCGTGACGACAACGACCGGCGCCACCACCGCCCGCCAGCGCCTCGGGGATCGCGCCGAGGTCGTGGCGGCCGGGGACGGACGCGTCGACCTCGCGCGTGCGCTCGACCTGCTCGCAGAGCGCGGGCTGCGTCGTGTCGCGGCCGAGGGCGGGCCCGGCCTCAACGCGCAGCTGCTGCAGGCCGGACTTGTCGACGAGCTGCTGCTGACCCTGGCACCGTCGCTGGTCGGCGACGCCGGCCCCAGCATCGTCGCCGGCGCGCTCGACGCACCGGTCGACCTGGTGCTGCACGAGCTGCGGGTCCACGGCTCCGAGCTGCTGCTGCGCTACCGCGTGCTGGCTCCGCGGTAGCGTTCCGGACGGACGAGGAGACCCCCCGTGGACCGCACTGCCCAGGGACTGCTGCGCCGCTCGCTCGACGTCGCCAGCGACATCGGGGAGCGCACCCGTGCGGGTGCGAGCCAGCTCGCCGAGCGTGCCGCCGCGGCCGGGCTGCCCGTGCCCGAGGATGCGCTGCGGGTCGTCGACGAGCTCGCCGAGCGGCAGCGCCGCAACGCCGAGGTCGTGACCACGCTGGTGCGCTCGGAGGTGCTGCGCGTGGTGCGCTCCGCCGGCCTGGCCGGGCAGGACGACGTCGACCAGCTGCGCGCCGAGGTCGAGGGGCTGCGCGGCACGGTTCGCGTGCTCGCCGGGCGCGTCGCGGAGCTCGAGGCACTGGGAGGGCCGCGATGAGCCAGGACCCGCAGCAGCCGGCGGACCCGACGGCGGACCGGCCGGCGGACCAGTCGGCGGACCAGTCGGCGGACCAGTCGGAACGGCCG
>Ga0306912_1001166_pt1 | contig 12547 bp, 17 predicted proteins | sample AntRauFillE10628_FD_190443 | JGI IMG/M metagenome (GOLD analysis project Ga0306912, IMG submission 190443) | Saline lake microbial communities from Rauer Islands, Antarctica - Metagenome Filla E10 #628 (v2) (version 2) | ecosystem: Environmental > Aquatic > Non-marine Saline and Alkaline >... | reverse complement strand
GATGACCGATGATCTTCCTGAACAGTTTCGGGAATGGCCCATCGACTTTGGCGATAGCGGCTATGTTGTGCGCTATCGGATCAGCGATGATGCCGTGACCATCCTTGCAATCCGGCACCAGAAAGAGGCTGGTTATCAAACGTCATAGGAGCTGGGGGCCGTTCAAAAACGGTCGTTTTAGGTCCACTTGAACGGATGCAGCTAAGGTCCGCTGTGCAGACAAAGCGGACCTTAGCTCTATACCAATCTGGGGAGCGGAAAAACCAAGTCGTAGCCCCAGTTAAATACGAAGGCATAAACCAAATAGAACACGACGAAGGCCACATCCATGACAAGCGCCTGCCACAACCCAATCTCTAAATAATAAGCGAGAAGGGGTAGCGTGACCAACAGGAGGCCGCCTTCAAAGAGCAAGGCGTGGAAGATACGAACGACAACCGTCTTATGAACACTGCCTTTCCACCGTTTCATGGCCCGATCGAAAAGCAAGTTGTATACGTAGTTCCAAAGGGTTGCGATCGTCGCTGCGATGATTGCAACAACACCAATATCTTCGACATTCATCCCAAACCCGATGGATCCAAGCGGCACGACAAGGAGGATACCGATACTTTCGAAGCTGATTGCGTGACGAATGCGGTCGAGAGTTTTTCGCATGATATTTCCCATCTTGTGACCGGGTCGTCCCGGAATAGTGCCTTGATGGGAGAGGTCGTCCTCGCAACATTACATACAGGTAGTGTGTCAAAGTTGTCTACTCAGCCCAACCATTGGCGTGAGCAAGTAGATGCCTCAAAACTATGGTCGGGTTTCAGACCATTTGTTTCGGCCATAGCCACCAAGACTTCACAAACATGAACTGTCTTATCGGTGTTTTAACGACCAGAAGCAGTATTCCTATTGATAGCAGGCACCAGATTGCGGCCACTTCATTGGGGTTGCTGGTCAGTAGCATGGACAACTGAGGTCCAATCAAGAAGTGATACACAGTAAATTTCCAAGAACCGTAGATAAAGGGCAACAAAATCCCAGCGACGAAATAGGTGGGATATAGGCTCAGGAAAGATGCCCATGAATCCACGGTTATAAAATTCAGCATACCGTTTGTCGGCACGTCCCACGCGATATGCCAGTCTCCCGATACTGAGCATAGTTGCTCACCACATAGTCCGCGCCCCAGCTGACATGACCCCGCCCATTCAAACGGATAAAGCTGCAAGAGCATGATAACTGTCGAGAAAAAACATACCGCGTAGACTGGCCATTGAATCTTCTGACGCACGGTGCTCGGTATGAAATACATCGAAAGAAGGTTGATGAAGAAGGGTTGGAACGCGATATGCAAATAACTTAAGAGAGTGGCAACTTGGTTAGAAGGCAGTGAGCACTGATCAATGACCGAATAAGTAAAAGCCTGCAAAAGCTCCATTAAGGAGAAATAACCCAGGGCGATCCATAACGGCGCTGGTTCCTTCTTGTAAGCTGCGTAAGCAGTTGTCCCTAAACCAACAACTGCCAGTGCAGCCGACGCTTCACCGCTCCAGCACATAAATCGCTCTCTCTCTTGATACGAAAATATGACTAACGACTTTGCAATCGGAATGACAGATGGCCCATCTATCATTCCGATCCGATCAAAAACGCTCGTTTTTGGCACATGCCCAAAACACCCCGATTGACGCTGCCACAAACTCCGTTCAAAACCCAAGAGGTTGTTGAAGGTTTTTGGAAGGGGCGCAGCGGCGACCCTTGGCTACTTTGCAGGCAGCAGACCAAACCATCGACGCCCGCCCTGCCCTGCCCTTTGATCTGTTATTTGCGCCATAGCTTTGCGCATGTCTTCGATGTGTTGAGACAGGTTTTCACGCTCCCTTTCACGTTCAATGTCCGTTCGCTCAACCTCACGCTTGAGTGCTTTAACTTCAGCTTCTAACTCCGCGATTTTGATACGGTTCTCATAGTTTTCGGTAGGGGGTGTAGTGGCGGTGTTTAGTGGTGGTGTCATACTGGTTTTTGGAAACACTCGAAAAAGTTCTGATGGGTCAATTTCCCAATGTCCTTTATCATTCTTTGACGCGCTCATACGCTTTGATTTTATGGCATCTAGTATAGTTTTCTTGGTTTTGCCTGCCTCTTTGGAGGCTTGGTTTGCTGATAGTGTCATGCCTGTATTCCTTGCTTTCCCTAGGAGGGGTAGTATCGGTTTTCAGCACTGGTGTTATCCCAGCTTCGAACACCACCATGCCATATTCTTATGGCCTGTCAAAGAGGGCAGGGGGATAGGCAACTGTTAAGCCCGCCTGATGGTGTTTGCGCTTACTTGGAACAGCCGCGCCAGCTCTGCGATGCCACGGCCTTCCTGATCACGCATCCGCGCGACCTCCGCGCTGCGCTCCGCAGACAGGGCAGGGGGTCTGCCCCCAATGCGCCCCCGCTTGCGGGCGGCTACAAGCCCCTCTTTCGTTCGCTCAGAAATGCGCTCGCGCTCAAACTGGGCGATGGAGGCAAAGACGTGGAAGACGAGCCGCCCGGCTGGTGTCGTGGTGTCGATGTCCTCGGCCAAGGATCGAAACCCTGCACCTTTTGCGCCTACCGCCTCAACGATGCTCAAGAGGTGCTGTAGGGATCGGCTAAGACGGTCATACTTGGCCACGACAACCACGTCACCGTCCCGCAACTGCTCGATCATGCGGTCCAGCTCAGGGCGGGACTTCTTGGTGCCAGAGATCTTCTCTGCGTAGATGCGATCCGCGCCAATCGCCTCAAGCGCGGCGGTCTGGGCATCAAGGTGCTGGTCTTCTGTAGAGACGCGGGCGTAGCCTATGATCACTGTTCTGACCCTTCCAAAAATATTCAACAACCTCTTGGGTTTTGAACGGGGTTTGTGGCAGCGTCAATCGGGGTGTTTTGGGCATGTGCCAAAAAGGAGCGTTTGTTGAATGGTCCTTACCGGTCGATCCCATGCCCTCGGTCGCGCAGACCATCCCGCTCGATCTCCTGCTGGCGCTCCAGCTCTTTCACTCGCTCCTGTTCTTGCGCGGCCTCCTGCGCGGTATGCCGTTCCTCGGCCTCACGGCCCTCGCGCAACGCGGCTGCACGGTCCGCTAAAGCATCCGGGTCGATCCCCGCTGCGGCCTCGCGCAGACGTGCTGCCAAATCCTGCGGGGCATCCCGTTCCCGTTCCGGCACATCGACACCCTGTTCCTTTTCACGGCCCTGCCGCGCCTCCCATGCGTCCCGCAACCGCGTGGCAAGGTCGGGTTCTTCCTCTCGGCCGTCACGCCCACCAGCAAGCGCCAGCTCGGACTGCCCTGAACCCAGACGGTCCATGACGCGCTCTGCCGCACGGTCCAGCCAATCACGGACCTGTCCGGTCAGCTCATGCACCATATGCCTGACCTCGGCGGCACGGTCCTTCACCTCGTGCCAGACGCGGACGGCGGCAACCTCGATGCCGCGCTCCTTGAGCTGCCAAGCACCAAGGGAAAGCTGGGGCAGGGGCGGGCGGTCCAGCGACATGGCCCGCACAGTCTCGTGCAGCTCCGCGCCCTCGTCGCCGCGCTCCCGCGCCGCCGATGCCAGCTCAAGCGCCTCGTCGCGCTGCGCCACCAGCGTCCGGTGATCCACGCGGTCCTCGATACCGGCCCGCTCTAGGGCCGCATTGCTGTCCCGCGCCCATGCCTCCCGCCAGCCCTCAAGAACCTCGGCCTTGTTCCAGTCGCGGTTCTTGGTGGTGAAGCCCTCGGCGTCGATCTCGCGGGTGGTCAGCAGGATATGGGCGTGATGGTTGCGCTCGTCTCCCTCGCGCCCCGGCGCGTGAAGGGCGATGTCGGCGACCATGCCATGGTCCACGAACTGGCCGCGCACGAAGTCCCGCACCAGTTCAAGGCGCTGCGCATGGGTCAGCTCGTTGGGCAGGGCCACACGGACCTCGCGGGCGACCTGGCTGTTCTTGCGGGTCTCGGACTCCTCAACGCGGTTCCACAGCTCGGATCGGTCGCGGACCCAATCCGGTGCGTGGTCCGGTGCGAGGATTTCGGTGTGATCGACACCGCCCCGCGCCGCGTAATCGAAGGTCAGCCCGGTGCGGCGGTCCTCGATCCGCTCGGCCACGCGGTAGGCGGAAGCCGCCGTGGCGCTGCGGCCCTGACTGCGGGAAATCATCGTTGCGCGTAAATGATAGATCGCCATTCTCGGGCTGCACCTTGCTTAAGGGTTAAGGGGAAACGCCAGTCTCCCCTACCCACACAAACGCGTAGCGTTTGTATAAGTGGGCACTTCGTGTCTTGCTCTCTACATCTACGGTAGCTTAAAAGCAACTCAAGATAGTTATAGCGGAGACCAGAATGGCGCGGACAATAGATCAGCAGATCGCGACAACACAGGCAAAGCTGGCCCGCCTTAAAACCCGCCAGAAAGCCAGTGAGACCCGGCGGAAAATTATCGTCGGGGCCATTGTGACAAATGCCGCTTTGAAAGACCCAAAGATTGCGCGATGGATGGCGGCAACCCTGCGCAAGAACGCCACCCGTGAAGTCGATCAGAAAGAGCTGGTCGGTTTGCTGGAAGAACTGGATCAGGAAGCGGCCAAGGCGGATCAGACATGAGCAAGGATCCGTTTCAAGAACTGGTCGATGAGCTGACGGCTCTTCGTCGCAGCATCGAGCATATTGCCCGCACCAGTCTCGACAAAGACGAGGCCAAAAAGCTGAACCAGATCGTGACGGCAGCAGTCCTGAAAATGGCAAAGGCAACCGAGGATGCACCGGGGGAAATTCAGGGCGCTCTGGAAGCGGATCGCGACCAGATGGCCCACAACGCCACACAAGCCGCAACAAGGGCCGCTGAGAGCGCCATGGCCGGAATCCGGCACGACCTCGACAACGAACGCGCAAAGCTCTCACAGGCCGCCGGAGAGGCCCGTAGGGAGGCTTGGCGCTGGTTTGGCGGGTTCTGGGTGTGGCTGGCCTCTATGCTCGCTACAGGAGCTGTTATCGGGGCGCTGGCGATGGCGTGGATTGCGGGGCGCGGCGATGCCCGAGAGTTCGGGCAGTTTCCAAGCATCTATTGTGGCACCGCAGGCGGACAGGTGGTCGAACAGGACAACGGGTCCAGCTATTGCGCCATCTGGATCAACAGGCCGGATCAGTGAAAATCAGTCCGGCCATTCTTCGGCGTCGATCACCTTCCGCAAAGACGCCATTGCAACCTCATGGCTGACCGTCCGGCCTGCTTTGATATCCGCAAGCCCGCGCTCGATCCCTTCGATGATGGCTTCCTTTGACTTTAGGTGGGGGTCTGTCGGGATGCTGGCCGTCATTTCATCGCCTCCCATGGGTTGATGATCTGAACACCTGTCGGTTCAAAATCCGCAACATTGCGTGTGACGATGGGCATGGCGTGTGTAATCCCTGTGGCGGCGATAAGGGCATCCCGGTCACTGCGGGGGTCTGGAACATGCAAAGCCGCGCAGCAAAGCGCCACGGGTCCGTCTACGGGCAAAATGCGCCCCTCGAACGCAGGAAGCACTCGATCATCCATCCAAGCCCTCAAGAAGGCACCCTGCGTGCTATCACGCCTCTCCATCTGCCGGACACCCATTTCAAGTTCCAAAAGCGTGATCGCGGACAGGAAGAGTCCGGACGGATCTTGATCCTCGGCCCACGCAACGACGTTGGCATCCGCTTTCCCTGCTTTTGCCTTGCGCAGTTCGGACACCACATTCGTATCGAGAATGAACATCAGGACAAATCAGCCGGGCGCGTCAGGTCACGCAAGCGATCCGGCTCAAAGGCAACATCTGCCGCTTCTGGATCAGCCAGCAAATCGAGAATGCTTTCCTGCGGTCCTGCAAGCCGTCTGTAGGCTTCAATGCTCAGCAACACATGCGCAGGTTTGCCCCGGTCTGTGATGAACACAGGTCCCTCAAGTGCTGCCCGCTTTGCACCGCTTGCGTCTTGGTTGAACGTCCGACTGTTGATGGTTGTCATTCCCATAGCTCACATCCTTCTAAGCACCTTAATGTAGAAACGTAACTACAAGTAGCGAGAATGTCAATCTGGCTCCGCCATCACCATATATCCGAAGGATGTGATTGGGTCACTGACCGCGCATCAAGCGCAAAAATCACCCAAACATATTTACCAAAAAAGCGCGTAGCGCCTTCTTGTTCTAAGTGTTCTATAAGTTCATGACTTATAACTCACTGTTATTAAATGTATTTTCCTGTTTGAAGCTAGGAATCCAGCCGCTCAAGCTAGGAATCCAGCCGCTCAAGCTAGGAATCCAGCCGCTCAAGCTAGTTTACCAATCAGATTTCCTAGCCCATAAGCTAGGTATGGGAAAGACGACTGAAGTGGCTGCTGATCGCGCCTATGACCAGACGAAAACTGTGTTGCCCGCTGAGGTCGCGCAGGGTGTCTATATGCAAAATGCGCCGGGGCTTGCAGCGCTCAAACTGATGCACTTGATGATAGGTACTGCGGGGGGGCGCATGGCTGATGATGTTCAGCATACTATGAGCCTCGCGGACATTCGTAAGATTGACGGCATGGACAATCACACACGCGCATCAATCACCCCGCTTTTTGCCGAGTTGGCAGCAGCAGTTTTGATCCACGACGATACTGAGAAAAAGCGTGTGAGAATTGGGGGGATGGTCGATGATGCCGAGATAGATTATCGCGAAGAAAGTACGACCGGACATTTGGTTGTGTCTTGGTATTTTGGACGCACCTTCCGACGAATGGCGCAGGATTCAAATCACTGGGCAATCCTTGATCGGCAGGCGGTATTCCACCTGGGCAGCAAATATTCAGTGCTGCTTTTCCAGCACATCGCCAGCTTGCAGAACCTTAAGCACAAGACGAGCAAACGGTTCACTGTCAGCGAGCTTCGGGCTGTGTTTGGGATACCCGAAGGGAAGTTAACAAGGTTCTCGAACTTCAACACGTGGGCCATAAAGGCGGCTGTGGATGAAATAAACAGTGACCTTACACGGCTGCATTTAACGGTGAAATATCACAAGATTGGCCGGACAGTGGCCGAGGTTGAAATAGCTTGGAAGGTTAAAGCAGACCTGACAAAAGTGAAAGACGAACTGGATCGCCCCAAAGTAGGCCGAAAAGCGCGGCGGGACCGCACGGCGGAAACGCCAGTGACCGCCTTCCCTGCTTCTGGCAGCGTGAAGGATGCCCAGCCATGGGACCGGATCGCACGGGATAACGCGCCGCGCATCGACGGGCGGCATGTGCCAGACTTGCGTGTGTTGGCTGACACGTTCCGCAAGTGGTGTGGCGAGAAGTCGATACCGCTTGACGCGGCCAGCATCGAAAAAACCTTCATGACATGGTGCAAAAGCTATTCAGCGCGATAGACCGTTCAAAAAACGGTGGTTTTTGGAAGTGTAGTTCTATTAGGAGTTATCCGCCTAGTGTGCATGGCCGTGACCACCGGTCGTATCAAAACCTGAAACAACTGCCATAAGAACAACAACGGCTATCGCAACAGTGACAGCCCCGACAACGATTTTCGGGCCGCTGAGTTTCCCTAGTAAGTTTTTCATCTTCTATCTCTTTTCTGGGACTTGGTCACATTTTTGGATTCTTTGAAGCGTCTTGAATGTCGAAGTTTCTTCGCTGCCAGAGACATTAAATGCCGTGGCCCCCACGATCTAACGCAGGGGCCATTGGGCAACTTTTACGGCAGTTTCATCTCGCTGTAGTCACCGCGCACGAAGAGGGTAACGGTCACGTCCTGCCCATCGCGGTTGCGCCAGAACCAGCCATGGTTGCCGGTAAAGGCGGCGGTCAGGACCCCCTCGCCCCCTGCTGCCCCGCGGCCTTTCTCGTAGCTGATGCTCTCTCCACCGCCAGCACCGTGCATGTCATAATTGACGACACCATTCTCTGCGACAAACATATATTCGGCTTTGGCTCCTGCTTCCATGACCAGCTTGGCCTCGATCCCTTCGCCGGGCGTCAGGGTCACGCTGTATTGGTCGGTCCATTCCGGGTCTGTCGTCTGGGCATGTGCCGCCCCGACAAAGAAGCTGAACAAGCCGCCGCTAAGGCTGGATTGTTCGTCGGCTCCCGGTTCGTCGGCTTCCAGACTGTTTTCCAGTTCCATCACCGCGTCGGCTTCGGCCTCTTCTGCCAGTTGAACTTTGATCTCACCCATCTCGGCAAGGCCGACGGCTCTCCCTATCCCTGTGGGGTCGATTCCATATTCGGACGGCAGGACTACAACCGCCAGGATCGCCACAGCGGATGCCGCCGCGATCAGAGTGGATTTGCGCAATTGTGCGGAGGTTGGCAGTTCGTCGGGGTTCGGTTTGTTTCCGTTGTGCATTTCATATTCTCCTAAGTGTTTAAGCGACGAAGTAACCGGTCATCTGCATTCCAAACAGAATGAACCCGGCGGACATCATGACGACGTTTGCTGTGTATGCGTGCTTCCAGAAGCTGGCGGTCTTGCGCCAGTAGCCCATCACGATCAGGATCATGGCCAGTGCGATCAGTTGGCCAATCTCGACGCCGACATTGAACGCCAGCAGGTTCGGCAGCAGGCCGTCCGAGGCAATGTTGTAATCGAGGATCTTGGTCGCCAATCCCAAACCGTGGAAAAATCCAAAGATAAGGGTCGCAGCCTTGGTGTTGGGTTGGAACCCGAACCACCGCTGATAGGCCCCCAGATTGTCGAGCGCCTTGTAAACGACCGACAGGCCGATGATCGCATCAACCAGATAGGAGCTGAAGTTCCAGCCAAAGTAGACCCCGGCCAGCATGGTTGTGGAATGGCCAATGGCGAACAGGCTGACATAGATGCCGACGTGTTTCATCTTGTAGAGGAAGAAGACCACGCCAAAGAGGAACAGCAGGTGGTCGTAGCCGGTGACCATGTGTTTGGCCCCCAGATACAGGAAGGGGATCAGCTTCATGCCGAAGACCTCCTGGATATAGCCCTTGTCGCCTTCGGTGACGGCATGGGCATAGGCGGTTGAGGCAAAGGCCAGCAAGGCCAGTGCGATCATCGCCATAAGGATCAGAGGTTGCCGCATGGGATGCGCCGCACCTACCGACCCATAGGTTCGGTTGTGTTTCATTGATTGATTTCCGCTTGAGTGAGATTTGGGGTTTCAACGCCGTCAGGCGTAACCTCAAGCGCGCGGTGGCCTATCCAGATCGAAGGCCCTGCGATCCGACATCGTGACCTCTGTCAGCGACCAATTGGTGCGTGCAGGGGCGATGAACCCCGAGCTTCGCTTGGGTGGCAGGAAGGCGATGTTGTGATCGTGATCGGCCATCTCATGCGCGTGGCCTTTATAGGCGTGCATCACATCCACGATATCTTCGTGGGCGTGACCGTGATCTTCGATCTCGGCCTGATGCTGGGTCATGATCTCTGTGATCTTGGCAAGGTTATGAGACTGGCTTTGCGCATTCGACGACAGCACAATACCCACCGTCAAAGCGATGGATAATGCAAAGCGCAGGAATGTGAGTGCCTGTCGTATCATCTGCCCATTTCCGCAGGTCTTGGCCCGCTTGCTCTATCCCCCTTGGGGGGATACTCAGTGTTTATGACAAAACACACCCATCATGCAACCCACCCCGCCATCATCAAGCGGCTGAAACGTGCCAACGGGCATCTTTTAAGTGTGATCGAAATGATTGAGGGGGAGCGGCCCTGCACCGACATCGCACAGCAACTCCATGCCGTCGAGAAGGCCATCACCCAAGCAAAGCGCACCCTGATTCAGGACCACATCGACCATTGTCTCGACGCTGCCTTGGTGGGTGCGGGGAGTGATGGAACGCCTGCAACAGCAGAGTTCAAAGCCATCACCAAGTATCTCTGAGGTTTCTCTATGCTTTCCGTCCTTGCTGACCGCACCTACCGACACCTCTTTCTGGCCCAGATCACCGCCCTGCTGGGAACTGGTCTGGCCACTGTGGCGCTCGGATTGCTGGCCTTCGATCTGGCGGAGGAACGCGCGGGGCTGGTTTTGGGGACGGTCTTCACGATCAAGATGATTGCTTATGTCGGCATAGCGCCCATTGCCGGTGCGTTTGCCAACCGCTGGCCGCGTCGCACCATGCTGGTCAGCCTTGATTTGGTCCGCGCCGCCGTAGCGCTCTGCCTGCCGTTTGTGAGCGAGGTCTGGCAGGTCTATGTGCTGATCTTCGTGCTGCAATCCGCCTCCGCCGCCTTTACCCCGACGTTTCAGGCGACAATCCCCGATATCCTGCCGGAGGAAGATCGCTACACCCGCGCCCTGTCCCTGTCGCGGTTGGCCTATGATCTGGAAAACATCATCAGCCCGACGCTGGCCGCGATCTTTCTGGCCTTTGTAAGCTATCAGGCGTTGTTTTTCGGAACCGTCATTGGGTTTATCGGGTCAGCCCTGCTGGTCGTTTCCGTTTTGCTGCCCAGCCCAAAGGAAACGGTGCGACGCGGGATTTACGACCGCACAACGCGAGGGATGCGCATCTACCTTGCTACACCGCGCCTGCGCGGGCTTCTTTCCCTGAACCTTGCCGCGGCGGCGGCAGGGGCGATGGTGCTGGTTAATACCGTCGTGCTGGTGCGGTCCAATCTGGGCTTTGGCGACACACAGGTGGCCCTCGCCCTCGCCGCGTTCGGGGGCGGTTCCATGCTTGCGGCTCTCATATTGCCACGTCTTTTGGACAACCGACCGGACCGACCCGTGATGATCGTCGGTGCTGTCGTGCTGGTCGTCACTCTTCTTGGACTCGCCTCGCTGACGGTGATCAATGGTCTTGGGTGGTATCCGCTTTTGGCAGGATGGCTGGTGATAGGGGTGGGCTATTCGACGGTCCTGACCCCATCCGGACGACTGCTTAAGCGCTCTGCACATGCTGAAGACAGGCCAGCCGTTTACGCAGCTCAGTTCGCACTGTCCCATGCCTGCTGGCTGGTCGCCTATCCCTTGGCCGGTTGGCTCATCACTGATTTCGGTGCAGCAACGGCGCTTGCGGTATTGGCGCTGCTGGCCGCTGCCGGAATGGCAGGAGGCATTTACCTCTGGCCGCGTGATGATGCAGGGATTGTTGAACATTCTCACGACGATCTGCCTGCGGATCACCCTCATGTGCAGGACGGGCGCTCCCACAGCCATCCCATCATTATCGACGATAATCATCGGCACTGGCCGCGTTTTAGGAACTTGAAAACCGGCGCGGCTAGAACGTGTCAGCGAATGTTCGGGCCGCGCAACAAACGCTCGTTTTAGGTGAGATATGGGGATGCAGAGAAAGTCCGAAACGAGCCCATCTGACATGATGCTGCGAAATGCACAAACGCTTATTATCTATCGAATGAGCGCTTGCCCAAGCGCAGCATGATGCCCTAGTCTGCGAGATGGCCCGATAACTCTATCCCAACCCGCAGAGCGCAAGGTTTTTCAGACTTTCCTTAACTTTGGGCCAGATTTCCGTGTCTGGGCCACTTTCTGGTTTGGCTTTGTCAATTGATCAAGGCATTCAGGCCAAGTGTATGCGAAAGGGAAGGCAGATGATTCCGAGAGTCGATGCAAAGGCTCTTTTGACGGGCGATCCGAACGCGGTCGATGCGGTTCGCATATGCGCCTCGGACGTTGGGTTCATGACGCTCTACAATACGCCGATCTCAGAGGCGCATGTGCGCGACGTGATCGCGGCATATCGCGCCTTCTTCAAGTTGCCCGCCGTTGAAAAAGCGCGGGTCGACATGGCACGGACTGAGGCAAGTCGAGGCTGGGGCGGCGCGAAATCCGAGCAGGTCGACTCCAAAGCCAACCCCGATTACAAGCAAGTCTTCGATTGCGGATTCGAAGCACCGGAAACGGGCCTGCGCACCTACGCGCCTAACCTTTGGCCGGATCAGCCCGAAGGGTTCCGGCAGGCCATTGAAGGCTATTATGCCGTCGCCTGCACTTTTTCACTGGACTTGCTGCGGGCAATAGCTGGCGCCATTGGCAAGGAAAAGGAATATTTCGCTGACAAGTTCGACCGACCGATGGCGCTGCTAAGGGGTAATTACTATCCTCAACGGCCCGCTTGGGCGAGGGAGCAGGATTTCGGCATCGCCACCCATACCGACTATGGTTGCCTGACCCTGCTGGCCACTGATGGTACACCGGGGCTGGAGGTGCGCAAGCGAGGCGGCAGTTGGGTCGCGGTGAACGCGCAGCCCGGTGAGTTCATTATCAATTTCGGCGAGATGATGGAGATGTGGACTTCGGGCTGTGTCGTCGCCACGCCGCACCGGGTCAAAGGCGGCAGCGAAGAGCGCATCTCGGTGGCGCTTTTCTTCAACCCCAACCACGACACCAATGTCGCGCCCGTAGGGTCGGATCGGGTCATGCGCGCCGCCGATCACCTGCAAAAGCGCTTCGACGAGACCTATGTGCATTTGCGGGACAGGGCCTAACTGGCACGAACAGATTTCGGGCGGGGTGGGCCATCCTTGCATTGGGGACACAAAGGGCTGCCTGCCGGTAGCTGTCTGAGCCCAGGAGCCAGAAACGCTCCTTTTTGGCACATGC
>Ga0306912_1001165_pt1 | contig 12566 bp, 21 predicted proteins | sample AntRauFillE10628_FD_190443 | JGI IMG/M metagenome (GOLD analysis project Ga0306912, IMG submission 190443) | Saline lake microbial communities from Rauer Islands, Antarctica - Metagenome Filla E10 #628 (v2) (version 2) | ecosystem: Environmental > Aquatic > Non-marine Saline and Alkaline >... | reverse complement strand
ACTTCGAATTTTTGATAGAATATTCGAACCAACCAATGGAGAGGTGGCAGAGTGGTTGATCGCACTGGTCTTGAAAACCAGAATGTCCGAAAGGGCATCGAGGGTTCGAATCCCTCCCTCTCCGCAGTGAAAAATTAGTATCGGTGTGACCCAACTACTGAATTTATGAAAATATTTCTAAAAATAAAATATTTCTTGTTAGGTAGAATTTTATCCAATAAATTAGGTATGAAAATATTCCTAAAATTTTCTTCTGTGCAACAAAAGTTTATTTTTTCGGGAGATGCTGAATTTGATAAAAAATGGAGTAAGAGTAAGGTTAAAATTAGTATTTTTTACCAGGAACAGGACAAAAGAAATCTATTGAGTAAGTTTGCTGAATCTATACATGATTCAGTTCCAGTAAGAGCAGATATTTTTGGTTGCGGTTATGAGTATCCACCCGGCAATCAAACCTATGCCAAGAGCTCAGAAATTGTAGATTTATTTCTAAGAGTAAAAGATGTTCAAATTAATTTTGACCTCATAATTAACTTTATCTTCATAAGTATAAACGCAGGTTTTTTTGGCAAAATAGGTTCAGACACTTACGATTATTTAAAGAAATTAATTAATAAATATAGAGGTAAGTTGCTACTTAATTTGTCTTCAGATAAAAACCAAAATTCTTATGTTATCAAAACAAACAATATAAGAACTAAAAATTTAAGTAGCGATCTTGAAACTCTAGCAGAGAAAATAGAAAGTATCGACAAAAAATACAAAGATAGGACTTTTATTTTTGATTTTGATAAAAATTCTGAAACATGGGTGATAATAGCTGAAGATGAAACAGAAAATATTAAAACTAACTAAACTAATTACCCTGACCCAAACTCCTAAATAAACCTCTCGTAATTATCCTAAAATACCCTTATACTGCTTGTAGGCATTGGCACTTAACCCACGTGTCCCGCAGTAAGAATTTAGTATCAGACATGACCCGAACTATTACATAATGATATAATATTAAATATGAAAGAAATCCTCGCACTATTAGCTGACTTTGCAAATGGAATTTTTGCAATCATATTTGCTTCATACATAACTAACACTGAAGTTTTGTGGTGGTATTTTCCAATTGGAATATTGTTAGCGATGAGTCCCGACTTGGATGCAATTCCAGAATTATTAAAGAGAGGTCGAGTTTCTGCATCGTCTGAATATGCGACAGATCACAGAGAAGGATTACACTATCCGATTATTTTTATTTTTATAGGTACACTACTATCTTATTTTTACGGATTCTGGGGCTATACTTTTTTACTAGCGATCATTTTACATTTTATAAATGACTTATACGGAACAGGCTGGGGAATTCCTGCACTTTGGCCAAAAAACAAAAAACGATATAAATTTTTAGGAAGAAGAGTTAATAGAATGAAATCAGTTTTAATTGAAGATGGTGATTGGGAAAAACTTTCTAATTCTGAGAGAAAGCTACGTCTAGTTGTATCGTGGGAAGAATCAGAACTTACTTCATATATACAAAAATGGGGAGTGGACAAATGGATTGAAAAATATTATTTAAGGATTAATTGGATATCTGGAGTCGAATATAGTTTATTTATAGTTTCAATTATTCTAATTATTATTAGTTTAAAATAAAATTACCTGACCCACGTGCCTAATTTCTAATCTCAAAAATATGTTGTAACACCCTTATGACACTTGGACTCATGGGTACTTAACCCACGTGGCCCGCAGACAGACAGCCCTTACAGGGTTGTTTTTATTTTGTATAGTATTAAATAATGAAATAGAGTTTTTCATTATTTCTGTTAAACTTCAAATATGAAAATTCTAGGAATTGACTACGGAACAAAAAGAATAGGAATTGCATTAACTGACGATGACGGCACAATGGCTTTTCCTCATTCTGTAATTGAAAATAATAATAAAATTATAGAAAATTTTGGAAAACTTATTAAAGAAAATAATGTTGAAGCTATTATAATAGGGGAGTCCAAGAATTATAAAATGGAAGATAATTTAATAATGGATGATATTTTAAATCTTAAAAAAGTTCTAGAGAAAGAATTTAATCTAGAAGTTGACCTACATCCCGAAGTCCTGACTTCGCATCAGGCAGAGTTTATTCAAGGTAAAAATGAAATGATTGATGCTTCTGCCGCCTCAATTATATTACAAAGCTATCTTGATTCAAATAAAAAATCTTAATAACTAAATGTGATAAAATATATAGATATGGAAGACAAAAAAAATGAAAATTTAGAAGAAGCATCTGATGAAGAAGTAAAAAAAGATCCAAAAATAACTTACGATGACTTTAAAAAGATTGAAATTAAAGTTGGGGAAATTATTGCTGCAGAAAAGATTGAAGAAGCTGACAGACTTTTAAAATTAAAAGTAAAATTTGCTGAAGACGAAAGACAGATCGTTTCTGGAATTTCTGAATATTATGAAGACCCACAGGAATTAATCGGGAAGAAGGTTCCTTTTGTTACTAATCTAGAACCAAGAAAAATAATGGGGTATGAAAGCGATGGTATGATAATGGCAGCTATCGATAGAGAAAATAGTAATTTCTCACTACTTGAAATTAATTCAATTATTCCATCAGGAACTGATATTTCATAAAATGTTTAAACACAGAGAAACCTTAAAAAATTGGCTCATAGAAAATTCTGACAAAAAAATTGGCCAGATCGCATTAAAAGTCATCGCTTTTACAGAAAGCTCTTTTTTTCCCATACCGCCTGATCCTTTCCTAGCTTCTTATATAATGGTTAAACCTAAAAAGTGGCTTAATCTTTCTATTATAGTTTCTACTTATTCTGTTCTAGGCGGTATCTTTGGTTATTTAATAGGTCTTTGGTTTTTCGATTTGTTCGGTCCGAGATTAATTGAATTTTATTCACTAAGTGATGAAATGGTTGCAGTTGAATTATTTTTTACTAAATACGGTTTCTGGTCTATATTCTTGTCAGCTTTTACACCAATACCATACAAAGTCTTCACGATTTCAGCAGGACTATTTGGTGTAAATTTTTTAGTTTTTGTTGTTGCTTCAGTAATCGGTAGGGGATTACGTTTTTTGATTGTTGGTATAATTTTCAGATACATAGGAGAGCACTATTCAGATTTAATTTTTAAATATTTTAACTTACTGTCATTCTTGTTTGGAATTCTGGTTATCGCTTACTTAGTTATTAAATTTATTTAATACAGATATATAGTATAATTTATATATATGAGTTCTGATTTATTACAAAAAATTGATAGCTACTTTCCAACACCTAAATTCCTAACTTTTAATTTGGCTTCAATTGACATTACTCCTAGATCTATAAAAATAATGAAGCTTAAAAAAAGTAAGTATGGTTTGATCCCTGATTTCTATAAGGAAGTTAAATTAGAGAACAAAAATAACTTGGCTAGTTTTGAGAAGAATTTTGATATTTCTAACCCAGCCTTTAAAGAGGTTATTCAAAAACTTAAAAAATTGAAAAACGAATTTGATTTGGAGTATGTTGTTGTATCTCTACCTGAAACTAAGACATATATTTATAGAACAAAATTTCCAAGGGAATCTGCAGGTAACTTGGCTCAAGTAATAAGATTTTCAATAGAGGAAAATGTTCCCTTAAAAGCTGATGAGGTTAATTTTGATTATTTTGTTATCAATAGGGACCGTGATGTAAATGATGATGTTGATGTGGTTGTTAGTGTTTTTCCTAAAACAGTAATTGATTTATATACAAAAATTCTTAAATTATCAGATCTTTTTCCTGTTTCTTTTCAGTCAGAAGCAATTTCTCTCTCTAGATCTGTTATTGAGAAAGATGATAAGGAGGCATATATGATACTTAGATTTTTGGAGGATCAAGTTAATGTTGGGGTTGTTGAAGGGGGAGCAGTTCAATACGCATCTATTATTGATACTGACATAGGGAAGATTGTTAATGATTTTAAATCAGACGATGCTCACTCTCTTGGTGAGTCCCTGAATAAAGTTTTAATTTATTGGTTCACAAACAATAAGGATTTAACGCAACATAAAAAAATAGAGACAGTAATAGTCGCAGGGGAATACGCATCTGATCAAAAACTAGTTAATTTTTTAGAAGATAAATTAAAAATTGATGTCGAAGTTGCTGATGTCTGGAAAAATTGTTTTTCTCTAGATAAATACATACCTGAGATAGAGAAAAAAGACTCTTTAAAGTATGCTGTATCAATAGGGTTAGCAATTAAAGGAATAAAACATGCTTAATTTATTAAAAAGAAAAGATAGATATTGGATCAGAAGGGAATATATTATGCGTTTTGTTATTGTCCTAGTTTCGTTTTTAGCTATTTCTTTATTTATTCTTAGTGCCACTCTTTTTTCATTTTACAGTGTTGTGAAAATAGATGTTGGTGTTGTTGAAGGTGACCTAAATAAAGTCAAAAGTTCAAACGATAATCAGCAGATTGATAATTTATTAGATATAAATAATAGAATTGAACAAAAAATTTCCCAGTTTGGTACATATCAATTTAATCAAACAGATATTGTTAATAGGCTCATAGAGATTGAAAATAATATTGTTGGTGTTGAAAGTAATTTAATAAATATTTCAATTAAAGAATCTGAAGAGGGTGTATATGCAGAAATTCAAATTCAAGGTCTTGCCGATATGAGAGATACTCTGGTTAACTATCAGACTGCTATAGATGAAAATAGTTTCTTTGAATATATTCAAATCCCACTATCTAATTTCGCTAAAAGTACCAGTATATCCTTTACCGCTAATTTAAAGACTGTTGATTTAAATAATTACTTTGAAAAAAATGAACAATAAGACAATAATAAAATTAATATTTTCTATCACCCTCGCAATAATTCTTGTCGTTAGTAATTTCTACGTAATTTCGCTTATAAATAATGACCTAGAAAAAATAGCTAAGACTAAAAAAGATATTATTGTGGAACAAAATAAAAAGAATATTTTTAGTGATGTTGAAGAAAAAATTCAACAATTGGAAATTATCGAAAGTAGAATTAACGATGTTTTGATAAGCGAAAGAGAGGTAGTTAATTTTATTAGCACACTAGAAAAAATGGCAGTAAATTCTGGTGTTGAAGTTACAATAGGTAAGGTTGATTTTAAAGAATTAGAGGAAGATAAGTTGGGGACACTTTCTATGAACTTATCTTTTAGTGGAAGCTGGGAATCCGTTAATTCTTATGTTGAAAGTATAGAAAAATTACAATATCTAAAAAAAATTAATGCTATTAGATTATCCAAGTCTAATCAGGGGTGGTCAGTTAATTTCATATTAGAAATAAAAGCAAATTAATATGTTTGGTATTAAAAAACAAAAAAATAAATTAGACAGAATGGTTTACTCTAAAAAATATAGATTAACTGTTTTTGGATATACAGCTCATTTTGATTGGAAGGTTTTGATTGGTCTATTTTTATTGATGATAATTTTCGTCATTTCTTATGCTTTTTTTATAAAATTTGAAATAGATAGTTTTATAGAAAAGGACTTTTCAAATGAAGTTGAACTAGAAGAGATTGATGATATTAATATTAAGTATTACCAAGAAGTTTTGGATGAAGTGCAGAATACTGAAAACTAAGTTGACTGGAGCCTGTTTCATTGCTATTTTGTTTGATATCTATCCTCCCTTAGTTCAATGGATAGAACAAGAGACTTCTAATCTCTAAATGTAGGTTCGATTCCTGCAGGGAGGACAATACGGAACGCACACAGTTCCAACTAATTAAATAACCATAAATAGATTGTCGATACTAAAAAACAACAGGTTCGATTTTCAGTTGGTCTACAGAATGAGTTATAACCTAGTTGCTTTTTTTTACCACTTTAATAGAATTAAAATAATTATAAAATAAATTGATATTATGGAAAAATTTAATCCAGAACCTAGTGAGTTAGATTCAAACAAATATAGAGATAATCTTGCTAAAAATTTAAAAAAGATAGAATCTCATGAAGATAGAAAAGAGATTTTAAATGATATTAAAGAAAATAGTAAATATTATAAACACACAAAAGAAAACAGATCAGATATAAATATTATTTATGATGAACTAATGTCAGATGATGACTGGTCTGGAATTGAATCTTTAAGTGGGCCTGAAACACATAAACAAGGGGAGACAAAAGAAGCGCAAATTTTGAGAGCTAAGGTTAACGGAGTTGATATAGTTGCTAGAAGGTCACTATTGGTAGAAGATGAAACTGGTTACAAGAGGGTTGATCGACCAATGGCAGACGACTATGATTATAGTTTAATAATCGAATCAAGTTCTGATGTGAGAAGAAAAAAATTCACTAATGAAAAAGCATCAAAATTATCTAGACTTATTTTTGATAGAAATTCTACTGATATGAGTACAGAAAAAGTTGTTTCCAATACGGAAGTTGATAAGAGGGAAATCGATTTAAAAGCTAAAAAAACTAGCAAAAAATTAAAAGATTTAGAACTTTAATTAGGTAATAACTTCGTTCACTCAACTGGACACTAAAGAACGTGTAAAGTTCCAAACGAAACAGGGTTATATATAGAAAGACGAGAGCGAAATCAACAAGTTCGATTTTTAGATAGTCTACAAGACGAGTTATAACTTTTTTGTTTGACTTATAATATGGGGGGGGTATTATTTAATTATTATATAGTTAAATAATTTATTTATTATGGAAAAGTTTAAAAATGAAAATGAACATATAAAAAGTGAAATAGAAAGTGAAGAAAAAATAATAGAGAGAAATCAAAAAATGGGTATAGAGGATCTTGAAAAAACGTACCCCTCTATTGAATTTTCAAAAAAAGACACAGGAGGTGATAATTATCTTCCTGTAATAGAAGAAGATGGTGAATTACGAGAATGGGGCGGTTCTTACGGATTAAGTGTGTTTGTTGACGAAAGTAACAATAATTTTTATTTTGGAACTTCTAATTCTAATGGAAGTTCTGGCTTTCTCCTAAAAATAAATAAACATCTAGCAGATAGGATTCTCGAAGAAATTGTAGAGAGAGCTGGTGATAAGGCTTTTGATTTATGGGACACCAAAGATATTAACCAAAAACGACGAATACTTGAATCAATTGATTCAGAGGATTAATATCTATTAATTCACTCAATCAGAATCTTTCTAAAATTATGCATTGACAGTGTAAGTGCAAAGTATATAATACAAATATGTCTAATTTAACGATTCGCATTGATGAAAAATTAAAAAAAGAAACAAGAAAGACTCTTGAGAAACAAGGGTTGGATATGTCTACTGCTGTAAAGATGTTTTTTAATCAGGTTGTAATTCAAAAAGGGTTACCATTTCTCCCAACTCATGATCCTAAAAAAATTAAAAAACAGTGGGATGCAGAGGTTAAGGATGCCCTAAAAAACGGAAAGAGATATTCTTCTGTTAAGGAATTGTTTGATGATATTTTAGATTAAATGTATATCGTTGTAAGAACAAAAAAATTTCAAAAGTCATTAAAAAAAGTTATTAAATCTGGTTGTCTAAAAAACAGGAAAGACGCAGAAAAAGTAATTTCTTTATTAAAAGAGGGTAATAAATTACCAAATAAATATAAAGATCATCAGCTTAAAGGAGAATTTAAAGATTATAGAGAATGTCATATAAAAAGTGATTTACTTTTAGTTTATCAAGTTATTGAAAATGAATTAGTTTTATTATTGATAGATATTGGTTCACATTCAGAATTAGAGTTATAACTTCGTTCACTCAACTGGACATTACGGAACACACAAAGTTCCAAACGGGGTAGAGTTATGTATGGATAGGTGAGAGCTATTTCATAGAGGTTCGATTTTCAGATAGTCTGCAGAACGAGTTATAACCTCGTCCATTAAAAATGGTTTTATCTATTGCATCTTGTTATTTAATAGTGTTTTGATTTTCTGGAGAATTTAAAATTTCATCAGGTAGATTAAAATTTTCAACAATCATAGAAGCAGTTTCTGGTCTTCCTTTGGATAGCATTAATTCAGCACCTTTTCTTGCCGAATCTTGTACTTCTGTAGAATTTTTTACTTGTTCAGGTAGCTTGTAAAATAAACCACTGTAAGAACTTGGATTTTCTCCATCCAAAACTTCTAATATTTTTTCTTTGTATTTTTTTAAATATGCATCATCCTCTTGTGATGTTGTGTCGTCATTGTGTTCAAAATTTTCCATATTATTAATTTATTTTATAATTAATCTAATTCTATTTAAATAAACGGTAAAAGGCAACAAAGGGTGATAACTTCGTTCACTCAACTGGACAATTATAAAGAATTTGTAAAAATAAAAAGCAAACGTTTAAGTTTGCTTTGTGAGTTTTAGACCAGATTTGATCATCGATAACTTGATTTGGATTTCCTTATAATGATCGCCAACAGAACTGACAAAGTCTATATCTTCATCAGAAGGGTTTCTATATAAAATTTCAGATAAAATTAAAATATTTAAATCCTTATCAAATTTTGTTGGTAGATCTCCCATTAAGTTTCCCCAAAGACATGCTATTTCTAAATTATCTTTAGCTTTCTCTAATGATTTTAAATACAAGTCTCTATACTTATACAGAGCAAATTGATATATACAATAAAAGTCTGCTATTATATGAAATTTTTCCATACTGCCGCAAAGAGTGTCATGCAAAATAAGTATAAAATCTGGAAACATGTAAATACGATTTTCAGTGTAAATAAAGCTGTAGCATTCTTCTAAAAAAAATTCTGTATTTATTTCTAAGTTTCTTTTTAAATGCGATGTCAAAATCATTCCACTTGTCATCAATATCTGTATCTAATGCCAAATCTAAAAGTTCTTCGTATAACTGATAATATTTTGGTTCTTCATTCATTATAAAGTTCTGTGTTTTTTTGATTTCTAATTATTAACTTACATTTTTATAATAAAAAAACAAGTTATAACATCGTTCACTCAACTAGATAATACGGAACATTCAAAATTCTAAACAGAGTAGATATAAAAAAAGCGAACAATTAAGTTCGCTTTGAAGGGAGGGATTATTGAATATAATAGAATATTATTTTTTTTGATTCCTTAGTTCTTCTAGTGTGTATACACCTATTGACCAAAGAACTCCTTTTATAAAAGCTAGACATTTTTCAGCTTGCTCTAGATCATCTTTTTCAATTAATTCCTCTATTTCGTCTACCATATAATGGCAGAAACCAAGGTATTTTACTGCAGATTCTAAAGTAAAATTTTGACTATGAGGATTCTTTATCTTCGGAATATTCATCTCCAGAAATTTATTTTTATAAAGATCTACTATTACTTGTATTTTCTCTTTCTCCATGTGTGCTCCATTCTGTATAGGGTTAAAATTTCGTCCTTTTCAAATACTATATATAAAAAACAAAAAAACAAGTAATAATTTAATGTTTGATTTTTATTTCATATGCATTACTATTTTAAATAGGTGACCTTATATATAAAGAGTCAGTTTCTCGGTCGGCTTAAAGAATAGCTTGCGCAGTCTAATGTCACCCACTAGGCACTGACTCGGTAAAATACCGGTAAATTATTTACGTTGCGTGGCACAATGAGAAATAGTCATACAACAATACCCCTAGCAATAAAGCTAGGGGTATTTTATTTGGTGGGCGTTGAGGGACTTGAACCCCCGACCTACTCGGTGTAAACGAGTTGCTCTAGCCAACTGAGCTAAACGCCCTATAGAAAAATAGATTACTATAAAATAATAAAAAAGGCTAGTCCCAATCGAGGTAGTTTGACTTATTGTAAGGTTTACTTTACTGTAACTCACAGTATGACAGAAAGAAGAGAAGATTCTTATAGGATCGACTCTAAAACTCGATCTTTAATAAATAATGTTTGTCTTTATCTTATAAATTGTATCTATTTAGAAAACGGTTACATTACTACTCATTTAATTGAAAACCATAAAGGTTTAAAAGTTTTTAGTAAGATTATTGATCGTGGACCCATGAGCCTAATTATAGAATTTACAAATAAAAGAGATGAAGATTATTCAATTTAACAAGTCCAGATTCGTCTGGGCTTTTTTCTTATAAAGACTTTCACTTTTTACATTTAATATATATACTCATATTAATGAATCCAGAAATAATAAAAGAAGAAAAAGACTATCTTGTAATTAATAAGCCTGCAGGATTAGTTGTTCACTCCGACGGTAGAACTGAGGAAAAAACTTTATGTGATTTTATTATTGAAAAATATCCAGAAATATCTGGAGTAGGGGAACCACTAAAAATTGAAACCAAAGATGAAGAGGGTAATATTGTAGAAAAGATAATTAATAGACCTGGTATTGTTCATCGGTTGGACCGTAATACATCCGGGGTGATGTTGGTGGCTAGAACAAATGAAGGTTTTGATTTTTTAAAAGAACTTTTCAAGAATCGACAGGTAGAAAAAACTTACCATTGTTTTATTTATGGAAATTTAAAAGAAGATAAAATTATTGTAGATGATCCAATAGGGCGATCCAAAAAAGATTTTAGGCAATGGATGGCGGGGGATAATGCACGTGGAAAGCTACGTACAGCAGAAACAGAGTTTAATGTTTTACAACGATCAGAAGATAAGACAGTTACTTTTATAGAAGCAAAACCAAAAACTGGTAGAACTCATCAAATTAGGGTTCATCTAAAACATTTAAATTCACCGATCGTTTCTGATGAATTATATGCACCCAATCGTGGAAAATTATTAGGGTTTGAGAGAATGGCACTCCATGCTTATTCATTAAAATTTACAGACCAGAACGAACAATTGCAGGACTTTGTTGCTGATTACTCTGAGGATTTCAAAAAAGCTGTAGAATCTTTTAAATAACTATATTTAAAATAATACATAATTTCCTTGATTTAAATATATTGATGTGCTAAATTATGCTCCATTATGGAATTCACACCAGTAAACATAGAAGCACGTAAAAAGTTAGGAATTAAATCCGGAGATACTGTTCGTGTTATGCAAAAAATTGAAGAAAAAGGTAAGACTCGTCTACAGCCGTTCGAAGGTATTATTCTTAGTATTAAGCATGGGACAGAGCCAGGAGCTACATTTACAGTTCGTCGTATGACTGGAGGATTTGGAGTAGAAAAGATTTTCCCTCTATTTTCACCAAACATTGATTCAATTGAAATTATAAAAAGATCAAAAATTCGTCGTTCAAAACTTTATTACATTCGTGAGACTGCAATCAAGCAAATTAAGAAGAGGATGAAGATGGTTATTGTTTCTATTAAAGAAGAGAGAGAAGAGAAGCAGGCAGAAAATGAAGAGAAACAATCTAGCGAATCTGATAACAAAGAAGTAAAATCTGAAAATACAGAAACTACTGAAGAAAATACAGAAAAAGTAGAAGAGAAAAAAGAGGAAACTCCAGTTGAAGAATCTAAGGAGGAAGTAAAACCAGAAGAGGAGAAAAAAGAAGAACCTACTGAAGAAAAGACTGAAGAAGATAAAAAATAAAAAATACGCCGAAAGGCGTTTTTTTATATATGAACGGTTGTCCCCAAGATAGAGTGAAAAAATAAAACTAACTTGCTATAATAGTTGCATGTTAATTTTTTGGGTAGCGGTCTTTATAGTCTCATTATTTGTCTTGGTCAAAGGAGCCGATTGGCTTTTGGCTAGTTCAGAAAAAATTGGTCTTAGGATTGGGCTATCTCCTTTTGTTGTTGGTGTTACTATTGTTGCTTTCGGTACATCTCTACCAGAATTAATCTCCAGCTTTGTGGCTGTTTCCCGTGGTGTTACAGAAATTGTTGTTGCTAACGCTGTTGGTTCTAACATTGCGAACATTCTATTAGTTGTTGGTATTTCAGCTATAGTTGGTAAAAGACTAGTAGTTTCAAAAGATCTTATTGATTTAGATCTTCCATTAATTGCGCTTTCAACCGCAATTTTTCTTTTAGTTGCATATGATGGTTCCATTACATTCTTTGAAGCAATGTTTTTGACAGTAACATATGTTATCTATCTTGGTTTCTCACTTATCTACAAGGATGATGAGGCAGGTGAAAAGGTAAAGCGTCCACCAATAAAAACCAACGACTTATTGATGTTGGTTATTGGTGTTGTGGGTCTATCAGTTGGTGCAAAATTTTTGATTGATGCAATTGTAGAACTTTCAGGAATATTAAATATAGGTGCAGGTGTTATTGCGATTACAGCCGTTGCCATTGGTACATCACTACCGGAGTTAATAGTTTCAGTTAAAGCAGCATTACGTAAGCAATCAGAAATTGCCTTGGGTAATGTCTTTGGATCAAACATTTTCAATCTATTGGCAGTTGTTGGTCTACCAGGAATTTTCGCCACACTTTATATTGATGAACAAACTGTGGCACTCGGTCTACCAGTTCTGTTGATGGCGACAATTCTATTTATCATTTCGGGTATTTCACGTCGTATTCATGTCCAAGAGGGAGCACTATTTTTAATGTTGTATGTAATTTTCATTACAAAACTTTTTGGACTTTTTTAAAATAATTTAGATCTGCTATAATCAA
>Ga0306912_1001164_pt1 | contig 12569 bp, 18 predicted proteins | sample AntRauFillE10628_FD_190443 | JGI IMG/M metagenome (GOLD analysis project Ga0306912, IMG submission 190443) | Saline lake microbial communities from Rauer Islands, Antarctica - Metagenome Filla E10 #628 (v2) (version 2) | ecosystem: Environmental > Aquatic > Non-marine Saline and Alkaline >... | reverse complement strand
AACTTACGGACTTGATGACCTCGATCGTGCAATCACCGAAGGTCAAGACGAAGGTTTTGTTAAAATCATTACCCCAAAAGGTTCCGATAAAATTCTTGGTGTCACTATCGTAGGCGCGCATGCAGGTGACTTGATTGCCGAGTACATACTCGCCATGAAATATGGGCTTGGTTTGAGTAAAATTCTTGGAACTATTCATATTTACCCCACGTGGGCCGAGGCCAATAAATTCGCAGCAGGTGTTTGGAAGAAGGCCCATGCTCCCCAGAAAGTATTAGATCTTCTCAAGATTTTTCATTCATGGAGAAGGTCTTAAAAATAAACAGCGACGGGGAAAAAGATTTATTCTATTGGATAAGACCACTTTAGTTCTTTGAAATTGAAATTAAACTCAACCGTGGGTTTGATAATTTTAAAATAGGGGGACCTGTCAAAGTCTGCCGGCGCAAAGAGTGTATGATGTCTTTTCGTGAATTGGGCCACTTGTTTTGAACCGGGCTTGATATATCTTACTTGAGGTAATATAGGGTATTTAATATATTGAAAAGCTTCGCTAATGAGGCTTGAGCAAATAACTTTTGTTGGGTCACCTGAGCCAAACTCTAAAACGTCTCGCTTCCATCTGCCTGGGATGGGAGGTAGAGGGATTAAGTAGCGGGCAAGGTCGAAGACATTTTTTAAGTCGTATTGATGGCCAACCCGTTTCTCAAGAAAGGTAAAAATCTGATCGAGATCTTTCTCATCTAATCCAACAGGACGGCAAATACGAGTATGATGGTTTTCATATTCTCTGAGTGGAATTCTTCTGACTCCCTCTTTAATATCCGCTTCAATAAGTACTTCGCCACCAATATAAATGGCCGAATGTGACCAGTTGCTTTGAGTTAAGTATTTGATGGCCGTACTAAATACTTGGCCCCCTTCAACCAGCAAGACGTCACCTGGTCGAATTGATTTGTGGAGAAGCTCATAAGAAAAGGTCGAACCTGAAACATCTGCTTGAGACTCTTTACTGAGTATCTTTATGAGAAGTTTGGCAGCGTATTTTAATAACATTTTTTTCTTAACTCTTAGTGAGTAGAAAAACTTTCTGAAGTCAGCTCAGAACTTGTGGTTTGTGGCCGGATAAAGCTCGAGTTGGCCGAAAGTTCACTCATTAGTTTTTGAGTTTTTTCCGGTAGGTCTAAAAAGCTTATCCCCTCCATTTCGAGCAGCTCAAATTGTTTTTTGAGCTTCTTGGCGAGCTTTTCAATTTCTTGAAATTCTCGGGCGTGAGGTTCCGTGGGAGTATTCTCAACAGCTTCATCAAAGCCGCGCGCCTTGGCCAGCTTGACGAATTTTTTAACATCACGTACCGGGCGGTTTCTAAGGTGCTCGTAAGCACGACCCTGATGTTCCTTGTCGAGTTTAATGATTTCGTTAGTGTGGCTAATGGCCAACTCACCATTTCTTCGCGCCTCTTTGATTTCATCACTCGCTTTTTCATCGCGGTCAATCGCCTGGTGGATTTGTCGTGCGCTAAAGCCTGTTTTTTCTGAAACCATATCGAGGAACTTTTGGGCCGGGAGGACTTCTTTTTTGTCTTCTTCAGCTTCTGACTCTTGTGTGAATTCAGATTCAGGGTTGAGAGCTTGGTAAATTTCTTTTGCTCGACGGAGGTTCCCTTCCAGCTCAACTTTATTCAAGTTTTTTCGGACCAAGTTTTCGTCGATAGAGATCAGCTCTCTTTCTAACTCGTCCTTATCCACTACCATAACAGGGGCTTCCGTGAAGCCTAAATTAAGCAGGGCCTGGTAGCGACGCCCACCAGCTAGAATCTTTTTATCCTTGGAAACAACTAAAGGAGCGATGAGTCCAATAGTGCGAATCGATTTTTCGAGCTCTTCGACATCGGTTCCCATACGTAGGTAGGGGTTACTGACTTTTAATTCGCTAAGCGGCATCGTTTCCATGAAATCTCCTTTAAAAATGAGTCACAATACTGACAAATGTACTCGCAGATGTCAGTTTAAAAAGTCTAACTGTTATCAACTCAACTTCCCGTTTTCACGTTTCTTCATTTATTTTAGATACGAGGGAGCTGGATGACTCGTCGCACTTTATCTAGAGTTGTGCTGCTCTAGAGAGTCTATCAAACAGAGTAGTCCAAAGATGATTTTTTGATGTGTTCTGTGGCCAAACATAGAGTTCTCTAAGAGAGCTGTTGGAGTCCATTTCTCTCAGGATTTCGTAAAGTTTCGAGCAAGAAAATTGACCATTTTCAGCGTCATTGACGGTGTAGACTTTGGCCTTATCGCTGGAGTTCTGAAAATCAATATGATTAGGCCCGGCTTCTTTAAAAATCAAAATTCCAACGTCTGGCCTTGAAAGAAGTTCGTGAAATTTGGCCTCTGTAGTTTCTGAACCTAAAAGAGTCAGACCTTTTTGAGGAGCATAATGTTTTTTCATCATGCCAGGGGCCAATGTTTTATTTTTGGGGGGAGCCTGCAGCTTGGTTTGAAGAAAGCTTTCGATAATTTGTTGTGAAAGTCCGCCATAACGAAAAACTTGAAGCCCTGTAAGATCTAGAGAGACTCCAACAATAGTGGACTCCACACCCACTCGGCATGTCCCGCCATCGAGACATAGTTGAATTTCATCGTTGAGCTCTTTTTTGACATCTTCGGCCGTTGTTGGACTAATCGAGTTGGCCTTGTTGGCACTTGGTGCGGCGAGAGGAGAGCCAAATCTATCGAGTAGTTCTTGGAAAACCTTGTGCTCCGGAACGCGAAAGGCCAAAGTTGAAAGACCTGCACTGGCAATCTCTGAGCCTTTTTTCCCTTTAGGAAGGATAAGACTCAAAGGACCTGGCCAAAAGTTTTCGGCCAAAAGCTCTAATTGTTTTAGCAAGCTTCCGGAGATTGACTCCAGATTCGTCCAACCTTCTTTTTCGAGAAGTTTTAAGTTCTTCAGTTTATTAGGGAGGTGAATGATCAGTGGGTTCGTTGCCGGTCGATTTTTTGCCTGATAGATTTTTTGAAGAGCTTCGTCTTTTGTGGCATCAGCGGCCAGTCCATAAACTGTTTCGGTAGGCACGGCCACAACATCTCCTTTTGTAAGGAGGTCGATGGCCTGCTGATAGCTCTTTTTGTTAGGCGTTAAAATCATCATATAGGCCGGACTTTAGCAAGAAAATCTGGGAATGTTCAAAAGAAAAAGAGATTAACTGGAAAATAGAAAGATGGGCCTGGGAAGGCCCATCTTTCATTAAAATAAAAACTTAGTCGTCTGAGAGAAGATCTGGGTTTGTGACAAGGTTTCTAACACCATGAGCATGGTCTTCTTTAAAGACATTTCCTTCACACCATTTTCCAACGCTATCAACACTAACCTTCATGACTTCTGGACGAACACTCCATGAAACTTGGAGTGGAGAGGCTTGTGTATTGTAAGATGGCCCTGTTGTCGAACCAGCATACTGAACAGGTTTTCCCGTATTGTTGGGGATGTTTAGTGCCTGCTGATAACCGTTGCGTTGACCGACTTTAGTCAGCTCAACAAAGTTTGCAGCTTTCTTGTCATTAACGAGGACATAAACTTGAGTTTCAACTCTTAGTTGAGGATTCTTTATAGAGTCGCTCAAGCAGGCGCCAAGTGTTGGCCCTGGTGTTACTTGTGCTGTTGAGTGAACGTAGTGAAGTTCAATAGTGTCACCAGCATTCAAAGAACCGTACTTTCCTTGGCATACTTTGCCGTCAACTTTTTTCATTTCTTTTTGGGTTAATTTCCCTGCGTACTGGTAGCCAGTGTTTTTACCTTTGCCGTCTCCACGTCCTGCAAATTTTGTAAATTCTCCACCTTTATGTTCAGCAAACTTATGAAAGTGAATATTACAAAGATTCATTTTTTTATAAGAAGGAGCTTCACTAAAAATGATGGAGTTTGTGCCTTCAATCATATCAATATTTCGTGGTGATTGAGGACCAAATCCTTTTTTATCAGTGTTCTTTGCAAGTTCTTTTCGTTGTTTGCTTATCTCTTTATCGCTAAGCTCAGCATTATTCTGGTCATGCTTCAGAGTGTTGCTACAACTGGTTAAGGTTAATAGTAGAACTGGGATGGACAGGGACTTTAAATAACTCATAAGATTCTCCTTTTAGAGTTTAAACTTTGTGGGTCTTAAAATTTTGACATCTTCTATATAAGCGATGCCGGGATAATTATTAAAATACTTTTCTGATGTTTGTTTTAAGATAGCGTCGGCCGTGTCTATATCTTTGACAATGGTCTCGACAATCACGTTGGCAAAGTCGTCAATGACCGAAGCATGCTCAGAAGTAGAACGGATATTACGGCTTCCTTTTCCTCCTGCAGGGACAACTGTGTAACCGGAAGCTCCACATTTATCTATAATGTCACAGACGCCTTTGAGGATCATTTTTTCAGTGATTATCGTAACTTTTTTAGCTTCGTAAAGATTCATCATTTATCTCCAGATTTATAACTCAAAAACAATTTGCGCCAAGGCCACGTAAAGTGGAATACAGAAGGCAATGGCCACGGGGGTTCCAACACTCGTAGAGGATCCAATATAGGCCGAGGGGTTGGCCTCGGGGATCCCTGCTCTTAATGTCGGGGGGCCTGAGATATCCGAATTCGAGCACGCGATCACAGCGAGAAGTATGACTCCTCCCGGACTAAAACCTGTTAAAGTGTGAGCAATATAGCCCAAAGCAAAGGCAAAAAGACCATGAACAATTGGCATAATAAGAGCGTAGACCATGAACCAGTGAGCGACTTTTTTAAGTTCCTTTATTCGAGAATACGCCTCCATTCCCATAACGAGCATTAATATGGATAAGAAGCCACGAAAAAGCGGCTCATAAAAGCTCTCTAGGACTGTACCGGAGTTTGTAAGTAAGCCTAAAACTAGACCTAAGATAAGAGAGGAGAGGGCCGAGCCTCTCAGGCTATCTCGCAAAATCCCTAAAATATGAACTTTATCTTCTTCTTGCTCTTTTGTTTTATGAATATTGGCCAAGACGATGGCGAGAATGAGGGCAGGAATGTCCATAAAGGGGTAGAGCGCCGGCACCCAAGCTTCAAAAGTGATCGACTGCTCTTCGAGTATGACTAAGGCGACCGCTAGGGTTGAGGCACTGACGGCCCCAAAAAGTCCGGCGGTAGCGATCCCATCTGCTTTTTTTATCGTGGGGATTAAAGAGAATAAAAAATTTCCAATGAGAACAATAAAAAGCCCGGTGATGACGGCCATCAGGGCAGGTAAAAACATTGCGCTCAGGTTGGCCTCACGGATCTCAATGCCGCCGTCGATTCCAATTTTCATGAGAAGCATAAAGACAATGAACTGATAGATAGCATTTGGAATCTGGAGCTTACTTCCCAAGGCCGCAACGGCCATCCCACCAATGAGAAAGCCGAGTGTTGGAGACTGAAACTGGGTCACAATTCTGACCAAGACATCTGCCAGAAATTCCATTAAATCATTCCTATGGGCTCAAGTTTATTTTTCACTAAGATGCCATATGGATAGAGATTAGAGAAACGAATTTATTTGAAGTCTGTTATCAGTTTTTCTGATTAAAAGAGATATGTTCTTGGATGTAATTTGAGAGGGCCGCAATCGCCGGTTGACCCTGATCGCGAGCTAGCAAACATATCTCGGCATCTTGCAGCTTTGGCCAGCCGAATTCATGTTCTAACGGGGTAAGTTCAGCTGAGACCATTTCCCTTGGCAGCGCAGCATAACCTAGCCCCGCTTTAACTGCGGCCACTTCGCCGGCGATTGATGGACTTGTATAAACTTCTTTCCAGCGAATTCCTTGTTTGTCGAGCGCTTGGGTTACGCGAGATCTATAAACACACGGTCTGGGAGATAAAATCAAAGGGAGTGGAGACTTCTTCGCAGCAATATCAGCAAATGAAAGCATTCTCTCTTCTGAAGATGAGCCGACCCAAACCAGTCGCTCACGCCAAAGAGGCAGGGCCCCAGGGTGTAATTGGCCCGGCTCTTGTTTGATCACAATAAGGTCGTACTTATTTTTATCAAAACCTTTGAGTAGCTCGAGGGTCAAGTTGCAGTTAACCCGAAGAGTGACGCGTGGGTGACTTTGAGCGAATTTTGCAAGGATATCCGGGAGGTAAAAAGTTGCGAAGTCTTCAGGTGAGCCAAAACGAATTTCTCCCCCTACGTCCGGTTCTCGGCAACGTCCGATAAATGAATCTGAGAGAGCTAAAATTTGCTTGGCGTGCCCGAGCATTTTTTCACCATCTGGCGTAAGAACGACGTTGCGTTTGTCGCGCTTGAATAACTTTGTGTCGATGAGCTCTTCGAGCTTGGCCATTTGCATACTCGTCGCTGATTGGGAGCGCCCAATCTTTTGCGCCGTTTGGGTGAAACTTTTAGTTAGCGCCAAAGTGACAAATGTGCGAAGTAAGCCTGTGTCGAGATCATTCATACTTATTAGATTACCTAATAAAATTGACATAATAAATATGATTTTCTAATTTTTACGTGAAAATTCCATCCTCTTGATGGGCCTGGCCGTGGCCTTATTTTTATGTAATATTTGGATTTTTCTGGAAGGCTTGGTTTCACTTTTTTAAAAGCCAGCTCACTAGTTCCTGGAGTTTTTATGTTGAAGTACGCTTGGCTTTCATTGTTCATTATGTCTACGGGGTTCACTCAAGTTTCTGATCGCCCTGGAGCTGGGGATTCGCCGGAATCACAGGGCCAAAAGACATGGAGACTCGAGACATCGTTCGTTGGATATAATGAAGCAAATGAAGTGCAAACATACGCTTTGGCCCAAAGCACTTACTTGATTCGTGGTTTTAAGAGTTCAGAAGTTCAGATTGGACAGACTGGAGGACTCCGTTGGTCAAGTCCTGGAAGCGGTGACACCGATTCCAGCTTCGGAGAGCCGAGTTTACGTTATAAGTACACTCTAGGCCGTCTTTTTTGTGATGCCTGCCGGTTTGGGCTCTTGGCCACCATCACGGGCCCTGAAAGGAACAAGTCGCGGCTCAAGAATTACGAGAAGGTTTTATCTGTGCCGATGAGCTTTGGCCTAAGTTCACATTTCTCTCTGGGGGTAAACCTTGCTTGGACTCACGTAAGGGATTTTAATTCAACAGACTCTGCTTTTGTCTTGAATTATACGGCCTCAGATAAGCTGGTCGTTTTTGTCCAACAAGTCGTTTCCACGAATAAATCAAACTTGGATGAAGAGAGTTTTTCTTCAGGATTGGGGGCCGCTTACTTGTGGCAAAAATCTTGGCAGCTAGATGCCGAGTTTAATCAAGGAATCAGCTCGATTGATCAATCAAGCGATTTTCAAGTAGGGATGACTTACTGGTTTAACTGAGCTCTTGCCCTTGAACTGTGAGCACGAGAGTTCTGGACGACGCCCTGTCTCGGTGTTCGCACATGTAAACACCTTGCCATGTGCCTAGCGCTAAGATTCCCTTAGTAACGGGGAGAGTTATTTCACTACCTGTGAGAATAGATTTTAAGTGGGCCGGCATATCATCGGGACCTTCATCATGATGTTCATAAAGGGCAGGGTCTTCCGGTGCGATGGTGTCGAGGAAAGTTTGTACATCTTGCCTGACCGTAGGGTCAGCATTTTCATTAATCGCAAGCGAAGCAGATGTATGTTTAATAAATATATGTAATAGGCCAATTTCTATTTTCTCTATTACTGGCAGCTGGGAGAGAAGCTCATCAGTAATGAGGTGAACTCCACGAGACTTTGCCTGAATTTGAATCTGAGTTTGCCACCACATAGCGGATCCTTTATGAGAAATGGGCCAAGTTTTAAGTTCTCAAGGCTTTGAGTTTTGGCCTTGTGTGCTGGCCTTGCCGTTTAACATTGATAAGTGTAGGCTGTAAGCTTTTATGACAAGGAGATATCATATGATCGTTAAAAGTTTAAAGGATATAATTGGAACGGATCGTGATGTAGAAGGACCTGGATGGAAAAGCCGACGTCTTCTACTTAAAAAAGACGGAATGGGATTTTCTTTTCACGAAACAATTATTCCTGCTGGAGCGGAGCTTCATCTTTGGTACAAGAATCATTTAGAAGCGGTGTACTGCGTTGCAGGTAATGGAAGTATCGAAGACTTGGCCACTGGGGAAGTTCATCAAATTGATGATGGCGTGATTTACGCCCTGAATAATAACGACCGGCATATTTTACGTGGCGGTAGTGAAGATATGAGGCTTGTTTGTGCTTTCAATCCTCCTGTTACTGGTCGTGAAACTCACGATGAAGATGGTTCGTATAATTTAGCTGAAGATTAAAGATAAGGAGAGTCATCATGGCCGTTTGCAAATTTTGTCAAACAGAAGTTACTTGGCTCAAAGAAGGGCGTAAAAATATTCCTGTAGAAGGTGATGGAACGCGCCACAAATGTGAGCAAATGATGAACTCTCTTAAAAGTACCAAAACTCTCGATCGGGGCTCATTGAGCCCTGAAGAGATTAAAAAGTACGAAGAAGCAATTAACAGCAAGACTAAGACTAAGAGTAAGAAAAAGTAGAGCGTAGTGAATGGGCCGACAGATGGAAATCATCCTAGAGGATGGTGAAAAAAAAACCTTAACTGGAATTCAATATTCCGTTGAATACGATATTGAAGGTGATGGCTACAAGGCCAAACTTTTTTTGGATCATGCCAGTAAAAGAGTTAAGGTTTTGCAGTACTCGGGTGACTCCATCAAAGGCCTCGTTTTAAATGTGAGAGAGTTGGCCGAAGCTAATCGTTTTGATAAAATTATATTCATGGCCAAGGATGGTGACTGGGAAGCCTTTCTCTCCCACGGTTATATTCTTGAGGCGATTATTCGTTACTACCATAACGGAGACAATGCGTACGTCATGAGTAAATTTCGTTCGTTAGACAGAGCAACTTCAAGCTCTCTTATGGAAGAGACAAAACTGATCGAGCAGTTAATGGAAGTTCCACCTCAGCTCAATTACCAAGAGGCACCTGAGGGGCACGAGATTCGGCTCGCGACTCGAGAAGATATACCTGAACTGGCCAGGCTCTACGATGAGGTCTTCGAAACCTACCCAACCCCACTGGAAGAAGTTGAGTACATTGAGAAAATTTTTGAAGTGAGCAGTCTTTTTATTATCGTCTCATTTGAAGGTCGTGTTGTCGCGTCGGCCAGTGCCGAATTTTTCTCAGACCTTGGTTCTGCGGAACTCACGGATTGTGCAACTCATAAAGAACACCGTGGAAAAGGGTTAATGACTCTTATCATTCGCAAACTCGAACAAGAACTTGTTGATCGGGGCCATCAGTGTGGATTCTCAATGTCTAGAGCGAAAAGCTTTGGCATGAATCAGGTCTTTTACAATTTAGGCTATCACTTCATGGGGCGTTTATTAAACCAGTGCGATATTTATGGCGACTACGAGGACATGAATATTTGGGTGAAGAAACTTGAAAACTAAAAAACGATAATGTCATCTCTCATCCATGCCGTCATCGAAACCCTTTCGTGATGACTAGGTAACACCTCGTGTAGCATTCCGCGGCTAGGGTAAATAACAACCTTTCCTTTTTGAGGCGTAACCATGACAGGTTCACGACCTTGGGGGTAGAGCATCAGTTCGCCACCGTGACCCTCCTCGTAATTGGTTAAATATAAAACAATTGATATCTGACGATGCATCGTTTTTTCATGCTGATCATAGTGTTTTTTGTAAAAACTCCCTGGAGAATAGCATGCAAAGTGTGATTCAAACCTTTTTAAAGGTAGACGAAAATTCTGGATGAAAAAATTCATGACGTCGCTTAAGAACAAACTGTACGCGCGCAGGCCATTTGTTAGGCCCCAGTCATCTATCCAGAAAATATAATCGTTCCTGATAGAAGATGCTTTATGTTCTTGAATGCCTTTACCTATTTTAGCTTGTCGAAGTAGGCCGTTATTTTTCAACATCAGATAGTATTGAAGCAAATCTTCCAGCTCTTCAGAAGAAAGAGGAGATTTTGCAATATACAGACTTTGGGATTGTATTGACTGATCTAGGGAAGGCCATTCAAAGTCATTTGCTTCGAAGTTCATTATTTATACCTACTTTTGAGTGTTTATCTGCTTTTTTACCAGGTCAGGCAAGATAAAAATAATCTGCTGTGCACAGAAACTTGACGATAGATTGCCATCCGGAAAAACTATTATCGTATGTTTTAATAATGACTTCAGGGAAGAGATTATGAGAATTAAGCTTCTATTTGTTATTAGTTTTTTTCTTTTTACTCTTAGTTTGAAATCTGCAGAGGTTGTAGGTTTTTATTCAGATGGTGAGCTGTGGCAAGCCGACTCAGTTTATTTGCGTAAAAACAGAGGTTCTCAATCGCCGAATCAACCGGAATGGTCCGAAAAATTTGTACGTAACCAAAAGATAACCACGAACTTCGACCTAGTCAGAAATTGGAAATTGCTTAAGTATGCGGTAGAAAACTATGATGTCGGTCGTATTTTTGTCGATAGAGTCATTAAGAAATCATTCTGTGAATATGCTCTTTCTCTGACTTCTGAATCTTGTTAATTCTGACGCATATCAAGCTTTTGAATGAAAGAGTCGATCTCTGAGTGACTCATATGACGTTCTAAGTTAGAAAAAAGGTCATGCTGGAGTTGCTCTATTTCTTTAGGACTTAAAGGGTTGTGCCGTACTTTGTCTCCCCAGGCATTACCCCACTGTTTGCCACCAAACTTAATGGGGGAAAGAGAGCCGAGCCTGACACCAAAATTCATAAGAGCAGCGTTAAGAGGTCCAGAACTTTCAGTTATGCAGGCCTTGAGTTGATTGTCGACCTGCTTTCTCTCCGATTTCGTGCCTCCGGCCCAGTAATAAAAGTCGTGCTGATAACAACAATGTGACCAATCTTTAGAGAATGAGGAGTCTGGCCAGAACGTACACTGATCAGATTGAAATGACCTTTGAATACTGATAGTAGAGCTCATGGCCAGAGAGGTCTGGGCCGTTAACGTCAGGTAGATGTAAACTATAATTATTCCAACGTGTCGCATAAAGCCTATTATTTCAAATTGTTGAACGCAAATGATAGCACGGCCGTAAGTCTTAGGTACTAGGCCATGTAAAAAAGTTACATTTTGTATAAGTCTTTTACAATTCTTTTTATTTGTTTTCGCTTCCCTGGTCACTCAAAAGCCGTTATCATCTTCCCTAGCAGAATATAACTTGGAATATTTCATTTAATGAACAGCTTTTTACCTGTCCTTTTTCTTGATGACGACGCTGAAATCACTGATATCACAAAGATGATATTCGAAGATTTTGGATTCGAACTTGTGACTTTTAACGAGGGGCATAAAGCTCTAAATTATCTCAAAGACAATAAAGTTTCTCTTATCATGACAGACTTACAGATGCCTAAAATGGATGGCTTTGAGTTTTATCAAGAGGTCAAAAAAACGCAAAACGCAGAAACGCCTACGATCTTGGTTTCAGGCAGTATTGAAGAGACAATAGCCGCTAAGGCAAAAGAACTCGGCTTTACGGGGTCCGTCAAAAAACCCTTTGATATGGAAGAGATTATTCGCCACGTGCGCGAGTTGGTAGAAAAATTTAGTTAACTTTTATCGATACTACCAGTCACTCTTTTCATAAAGCCGTTGAGTGCGTCTTTTTGGCTGCTCCCATTCTTTTTCATGTCTTTGTGAACTTCCATTGATCCATACATATTAGAGATGAGCTCACCTATGACCTCAAGCTCTTCGTCTTTAATGCCTTTGGCCTGAGAAACGTGCTCGAGAACCTCAAGTGTCTCAGTAATATAGTCCTCGTCATTTTGATCAATGAATTCGACGAGCGACTTAATGACTGGCAATTTCATCAACAATCTCCTGCACGAGGTCGATCTTACTTCCCATCGCCTGTTTTACAAGTTTGCCATCAACAAAGCCCGCAAATGTGGGGAGGTTATTGACTTCAGCTAGTTCGCGAGACTGTGGGAACTTTTCCGCGTCAGCATAAACAAACTGAATATCTTCTACGTCTTCCGACATTTTACTGAGCTTAGGCTTCATAATCTTACAAATACCGCACCATGATGCTCCGTATTGGACTAGAACCTTTTTGTTTTCTTTAACTATATCTTGCAGATTGTCGCTTTCGAGTTCTTTCATCTTAGATTTCCTTTGGTTAATACTAACTTTTGCTAACTTAACATAAATTGAGGTCGAGTTTAATCATTAGAATCTTTTTTAACCGGTTGTCTAGGAATATTGTCTGTTAAAGCTTCTAAAGCTGAGCTTGGCCAGGACTAGAGAAACGAGGCAAAAAATTGCACATAACATATTGAAATAATTAAACTTAAGACCAAGATCGAGAGAATTGGAGAGTACAGCGGGTCCCAAGGCCGTGGAAAATACCATGAGGGACGTGGCCAAACTTTTGGCCCGGCCGAGAAATTGTGGGGGGACAAGTTCTGCAACAAGCGCTGTTTTGGTTGTCGATCCCAGCCCAGCGCTGGCACCCAGCATGGCCAGGTAAATATACACGTCACGAGCTTCAGAGAGGCCAT
>Ga0306912_1001156_pt1 | contig 12645 bp, 8 predicted proteins | sample AntRauFillE10628_FD_190443 | JGI IMG/M metagenome (GOLD analysis project Ga0306912, IMG submission 190443) | Saline lake microbial communities from Rauer Islands, Antarctica - Metagenome Filla E10 #628 (v2) (version 2) | ecosystem: Environmental > Aquatic > Non-marine Saline and Alkaline > Saline... | reverse complement strand
TCCACTCGTCAGCCCGCAGAAGCAGCGTGCAGACGAGGGGATCGAAACTACGCCGGAAGGCTTGCGAATGGCTTCAATTCAGGCCCATCGAACAAACCCAGCCGCGCCCGCATTTCGCCTGCTTTGGCTATCATCGCACCGTTGTCGGTACAATACTCCATCGCAGGTATCATCAGGTGAAGTCCTTCTTTTTCCGCCATCATCTGCATTTTGGCCCGAAGCATGGAATTTGCCGACACACCACCGGCAACCATCACATGCTGAACTCCCGCCTTACGAACCGCGCGCCGAAGTTTCGTTACCAAAACATCTGATATAGCCGCGGATACGCTCGCACAAATATCGTCAAGATGCTCCCTGATAAACGACTCTTTCTGATCCTGCAGATAGTAGAGAACGCTGGTCTTCAAGCCGGAAAAACTGAAATCGAGGCCTTTTTTGATCATGCCCCTGGGGAAATCCACAAACTCCGGATTACCGGTTTTGGCATGCTTGTCAACGTATGGACCACCCGGATAGGGAAGGTTCAGCATCTTGCCGATTTTATCGAACGCCTCGCCTGCCGCATCGTCCCGGGTCTTGCCGAGAACATCGTGCTCAAACGGCTCTTTGACATGCACCAGGCGCGTATGTCCGCCGGAGACTATAAGTGCCACGAACGGAAATATTTCTTCATGATCGATAAAATTGGCGTACATATGGGCATCGATATGATTCACACCAATCAGCGGTTTATTCCACGACAGGCTCAACCCTTTTGCAAATCCGAGCCCCACCAGCAGCGATCCCATCAACCCGGGACCGCGGGCTACGGCAATGGCATCAACCTGCTCCATCGTCAATCCCGAGGTTTCAAGCGCCTGTTCCACCGTAGCCCAGATTGTCTTGTTATGGGCTCTTGATGCCAATTCAGGCACCACACCGCCAAATTGTTCGTGGACTTTTTGAGACGCAATAATATTGGACAGGATTTTACCGTCAGACAGAACTGCCGCCGCTGTGTCGTCGCAAGATGATTCAATTCCAAGAATATTCATGGGGGAAGATAGGGAATATGGTGGCAAGAATTAACCAGTGCCTTGTGCAGGATTTGGATCTTCAACAAAATGACGGGAGACGGAAGACCGGTGACGGAGGTGTAGCGCGTGGCTCCTGCCTCGCGGGTTTGGTTGATTTGGAGAGTGAGTGAAAAAAGAGAGTTATAGAGAAGCGGTGAATGCCTGTAAGATTGAGATTTGTTTGGTGGCGCAATCTTATGTTTCCGGTCTCCCGTCTTTGGTCCCCGATCATTTTGATCAAGGATAGATCAAATCTTTCAGCTCATCCGTCATATCATATGATATACCACGACCGGATGTACTATTATAAGTAATGAACGAACCGTTGTGAATGACAAATGAAGACACAGCATGCGGCAGCTGAATAGAATGTACGTACGACAGATCATTCAGGTCGTATATATCGAGCCAAAAGTCAGCCGTCGATGCATCATACTCCTCGTCATCTATTTCATCACCTCTGTATAATGTCTCTACGATTAATCTTGAGGTGCCTGGCAAAGCAGTTGGTGTTCCGCTGGTATATTGTGATGTAGGGGCGATGACTCGTCGTCTGTTGCCGTCAATCTGTTCTTCTGATGCTGCAATTGTAGAAAAATGAGGTGTTTCAATTTTCCCTACTAGTGAACCGTCAGATACATCATATACATAGATGATTCCGACATTCATGGGAACAAAAATAAGATATTGCTCGGTAAGCTCAATCCATCCATCAAATGAAAATGGATCATCCTGTGCCTCCTCAATTTCCCCAAACTTGAATAGTTCATTCCCTTCGTTATCAAAAACAGAAAACAGCTGTTCTGTCAATAACCATTTTACTACCGCAATAGAATCGTTAGCGGCAACGCGCGTGGGCCTTCTTTCCACCTTGATTTCCAGTACATCCTCACTATTGTCCAAAGAAAAGCGATTTAGCCTTAAACTTTGCATATCCGCTGTCCATAAGTGTTTATCAGTGGGTGAAATATTGCTTATGTTTTGAAATTCACCTGGGCCTCTACCCTGACCATTGCCGATATTTTTATTATACGACCCATCAGAATTGAACATTTTAACGTAATAGTCGCCAAAATCCGATATAAAAAAATGCTCTTCGTTCGCATCCATCGACATCCCGCGGTAAACCGTTTTATTAAGCTCATCAATCACTGAATTCTCTTTATACTCTACATCGTAAACTTTTCTGTTATGAGTGGACGTGTACTCTGTTTCAGGCGTCATTTGCTGCGATTCTGAAAATACATCGGAGAAATAAAAGAAAAGAGTTACGATCAGAAATCCGATAATGAATAAAATTATATTATTCTTTGAAAAGATGTGCATCTTAGTTCCTGATTACTGCTTCTTGGTGTGAATTAAACAAAATTTCTATTTAATAAAATAACATTCAGCCTCAGTGATTTAATACAAATGATTCTGAGACTAAATGTTAATATATAACACTAGAATAATATTGAAATATATTACTCAATCTATATGATTTATTTATGGGAGTTATTCATTTGGTAGACCTGGTTTACCTCCTTCCTTTGTGCAAGTCACGGAACCCGTTTCACAGGTTAATCCGGTACACACTACATGGCCTGAATTCCCGCAAATCGCTTGACAATCATCTGCGCACGAATCAACCGCTGTAGTATTTGTTGGAAGTGCAAATGATATTAGAAGTGCAAATATCATTCCTGAGAATAGTGAAAGGACTTGAGTGGATAGCTTTTTCATGATGATTTTATTTAATGAAAGTTAACAATCACTAAATAGCACTTTATTTTTTTTTTTCAAAAAATTGTTCACAAAAATTATTTAGCTAAATATCATAAAAAAAATGTTTCTACTCTCTATTTTTTTAAACATTTCCAAATATGGTTTTTACTATTCAGTCTTCAAATTGTTTATTCAAGCAAAAGAATTGATATTTCTTTCGGCAGGTAACACTGCCGCCGTATCGTCGCAGGATGATTTAATTCCGAGAATATTCATGGGGGAAAGATAGGGAATATGGTAGCAAGAATTAACCGGTTGGGAATAACGAATATTGAACAAGGAATTTCGATTGAAGAAGGGTCGATTGAATTGAGGAATAACCAATAACCAATAACCAATAACCAATAACCAATAACCAATAACCAATAACCAAAGCTACCAAAATATTGGCTTTCTACTAAGAGGTTATTTATTCTTTGGATCCCCCGTCAACCATCACCTCTCCCACTCCCCTTCTCCAAATCTCTTGGCACGCGAATGGTTTCTACCATCTCGCGGATTTCAAGTGGCGGTTCCTTCGTAAAACGGCTGACCGTTATCGCCGTGACAAGATTTATGACCATACCCAGCGTGCCTATTCCCTCCGGCGAGATGCCAAAGAGCCAGTTCTCTGAGTTGTTCAGTTCGGGAAACATGAATGCAAAATAGATGATATAGGCCGCCGTAAACACAATGCCCGCTATCATACCGCATATAGCTCCTTCTTTGTTCATTCGCTTTGAAAAGATGCCGAGCAGAATCACCGGGAAGAATGAGGCTGCCGCAAGCCCAAAGGCGAAGGCTACCGTCTGAGCAACGAATCCGGGCGGATTAATGCCAAAGTATCCTGCGACGATGACGGCCCCTCCCGCTGCCACTCGTGCAAAAAGAAGTTCCCGCTGTTGCGTGATGTCAGGGACGAACGTCCTGCGAATCAAATCGCGGGCCACTGAGGTTGAGATCACCAGAAGCAACCCCGCTGCCGTTGATAGCGCTGCTGCCAGTCCGCCGGCCGCCACAAGTCCAATCACCCAGTTGGGAAGCTGGGCAATTTCCGGGTTGGCCAGCACCATAATATCCGGGTCAATCACCAGTTCATTGGTGCTCTCATCAGGCGTATAATTGATATTCCCATCGCCATCAATATCATTAAACTCAATCAGGCCGGTATTTTCCCAGCTCGTAAACCATTCGGGGACGTCCGCATAGGGCGCATTATCAACCGTTTCAAGCAGGTTGGCCCGTGCAAACCCCGCAACGGCGGGGGCTGTCGTATAGAGAATCGCGATAAAAAGAAGCGCGTATCCGGCCGAAATCCGGGCATCTTTCACCTTTGGCACCGTAAAGAAACGGACAATCACGTGAGGCAGTCCGGCCGTGCCCACCATCAGCGCAGCCGTTATAAAAAAGACGTCAATCGTAGATTTGGACCCATCGGTATAGGGATCAAATCCCATTTCGGTACTGAGGCCATCGAGGCGGTCCAGCAAATAGGTGCCGGAACCGTCAGCCAGAGTCCCTCCAAACCCGATTTGAGGAATGACGTTGCCTGTCATCAGTATCGATATAAAGATTGCCGGAACAAGATAGGCGAATATCAAAACACAGTACTGTGCCACCTGCGTGTATGTGATTCCTTTCATCCCGCCCAGAACCGCGTAGAAAAAGACGATCACCATTCCAATAAAAACTCCGGTAGTGATTTCGACTTCTAAAAACCTTGAAAATACAATGCCCACGCCGCGCATTTGGCCTGCCACGTAGGTAAAAGAGATAAAGACAGCGCAAACCACCGCAACCAGTCGTGCAGTGCGGGAATAGTATCGGTCTCCCACAAAGTCGGGAACGGTAAATTTACCGAACTTTCGCAGGTAGGGTGCAAGAAGAAGGGCAAGCAGCACATATCCGCCGGTCCAGCCCATCAGATAAACAGACCCATCGCGACCCATAAAGCTGATCAGGCCCGCCATGGATATGAACGACGCGGCCGACATCCAGTCAGCGGCCGTTGCCATTCCGTTGGCAAGCGGCGATACCTTACCGCCCGCAATATAAAAATCGCCGGTAGAGACAGCCCGAGCCATATAGGCGATGCCGATATAGAGTGCAAATGAAAGCCCGACAATCAGAAACGTCCATCCCTGTATGCTCATCACACCTCGTCGAATTCAAATTTCTTGTCAAGTCTGTTCATCAGGTATACATACACAAAGATAAGAATCACAAATACGTAGATAGACCCCTGCTGTGCAAACCAAAATCCCAGTTTAAAGCCACCGAGGCGGAATTGATCCAGCCAGTCAACGAACAGTATACCAGCACCATATGACACAATGAACCAGACGGCCAGTAGAATGGCAAGGTAGATAAGATTTTGCCGCCAGTATTGTTGAGCTTTCGTTTTCATAGGCTGTAGATTTCCATCTATTATAAATAATGAAATCTACATTGGCAAAAAGGTTCAGAAATTTCACCATCCGGCGATAATTTCGGCTCACCGTCTATTTGATCAATCCGAAGCAAAATGAATAAGTTCTTCAACTTCGATATCGACACACTTGAGAGGTGGCTGACCTGGGAAATTTCGGGAGGCGCATTATTCTTTCTCAGTTTCATCCATACGTTTGCGCTGTATTTTTTGGCACCTGTCATTCTCCTGTTTCTGCCGGTATAAATCGGCACACTTTGGATTGAAAGACGGTATGGCTGGCTCATCTTTCTCGCTCTATTTGTGGGCGGTCCGGCAGTGGTAATCTATGTTGTAATCGATGCCGGTACGTGGTCTTTTGCCCTGCAAATGGTCCCCATCGGCCTGTTTTTCTTTTACTGCTTCCTGTTAAGGCTGACCGTTCCAACGTGGGATCAGGTTGAACGCTCCGATACTATGCCAGATTTCGAGATATAAAAAAAGCTCCACCGAACAGTGTTCGATAGAGCTTTTGAAAGTGATTCAGTTTCCGGCGGAACCGGATCCAAATCAATTTATTTCTTCTCGTCTTCGTCGTCTACAACTTCGAAGTCGGCATCTACAGCGTCATCTTCTTCGCTGCTTTCAGCATCAGCTGCGCCGTCCTTTGCACCAGCTCCCGCCTGTGCACCTTCGGCTTGTTGTTCAGCTTCAGCGGCTTGATAGATTTCCTGAGAAGCAGCGGCCCATGCATTATTGAGTTCCTCAATCGCAGGCTCAATCTCGTCCACTTTCTCCTCTTTATGCAGAGCTTCAAGTTTATCAAGAGCTTCCTGAATCTTGGTTTGATTCTCTTCAGAAATCTTCTCTTTATTCTCATCCATCTGCTTCTTGGTAGAGAACAGCAGTGAGTCGGCCTTGTTCAGCGTTTCGATTCGCTCGCGTACTTGCTTGTCTTCTTCCGCGTGCTCTTTTGCAGCCTGTTTCATTTTTTCGACTTCTTCATCGCTGAGGCCTGAGCTTTGCTCAATTCGGATGCTCTGCTCTTTGCCGGTGCCTTTGTCTTTGGCACTTACATTCAATACACCATTGGCATCAAGATCGAAGGTAACTTCGATTTGGGGTACGCCTCGTGGTGACGGTGGAATTCCATCAAGGTGGAATCGTCCGAGCGTTCTGTTATCCTGTGCCTGGGCGCGTTCACCCTGGAGGATGTGAATTTCAACACTGCTTTGATTATCGGCAGCTGTAGAGAAGGTCTCTTTCTTGCTGGTAGGAATGGTTGAGTTGCCTTCAATCAGCTTCGTCATCACGCCACCGAGCGTTTCAATACCCATCGTCAGAGGTGTTACGTCAAGCAGAACAACGTCATCTACGTCACCTGTAAGCACGCCACCCTGAATTGCAGCACCAACGGCTACAACCTCATCCGGGTTTACACCTTTGCTTGGATCTTTTCCAAAGAAATCTTTAACGACTTCCTGAATTTTAGGAATCCGTGTAGAACCACCAACCAGGATTACCTGGTCAACTTCACCTTTGCTAAGACCGGCGTCTTTCAGGGCTTTTTCGCAAGGTTTGATAGTTTTCTTCACGAGATCATCCACGAGCTGCTCAAATTTTGCTCGTGTAACGTCGATGTTCAGGTGTTTTGGTCCTGCATCGGTCGCCGTGATAAATGGCAGATTCACATTTGTTTTTTGTGAACTTGAAAGCTCAATTTTTGCTTTCTCAGCCGCATCTTTCAGACGCTGCATTGCCATTGGATCTTTCCGCAGATCAATGCCTTCATCTTTCCTAAAATCTTCGGCCAGAAACTTGATCAGGCGCTGGTCAAAGTCATCACCACCGAGGTGAGTATCACCACTTGTGGACTTCACTTCAAATACACCGTCGCCAAGCTCAAGGATAGACACGTCAAATGTACCACCACCAAGGTCATACACAACAATCGTCTGGTCCGTGTCTTTCTTATCAAGACCGTATGCAAGCGATGCTGCCGTTGGCTCATTTATAATTCGTTTAATCTCAAGTCCGGCGATTTTTCCGGCTTCCTGAGTTGCTTTACGCTGTGCGTCATTAAAGTATGCAGGTACAGTTACAACTGCTTCCGTTACTTTTTCGCCTAAATACTCTTCTGCAGTCTGTTTCATTTTTTGCAGAATCATAGCGGAGATTTCCTGCGGTGCATACAGACGGTCGTCAATTTTTACACGCGCTGTGCCATCATCGCCTTTCACAACCTTATAGGATGCCTGGCTGCTCTCTTCACCAACCTCATCAAACATCCGTCCCATAAAGCGCTTAATAGACGAAATTGTCTTTTCAGGATTTGTAATTGCCTGGCGCTTGGCCGGCGCACCTACAAGCCTCTCTCCATCTTTAGAAAATGCTACAACTGACGGGGTTGTTCGTCCACCCTCAGCATTTTGAATAACAACCGGCTCGCTGCCTTCCATTACAGAAACGCACGAGTTTGTTGTTCCTAAGTCAATACCTATAATTTTACCCATAATATTACCTTGTTTCTAATTTACTGTTATTAATGTTCTTTAGTTGATGGGGATAGAATCTGCTTCAGACTCTCCATCACCTTTCTTTTTAATTTCTATTGTCAGTTCACCATTTTTGAATGATGCATTAATTGATGATGAATCAGCGTGTCCCGGCACAGCAAATGATCGAATAAACGATCCCTGCGCGCGCTCTCCACGTTTCAGCTTTTCGTCGTTCTCAAGATAGAGCTCGCGGGCACCTTCAATCTGCAGAACGCCGTCTTTCAGGGTTACTTTCACGTCTTTTTTTTCCATCCCGGGCAGGTCTACCACAATTTTCAGCAGTGTGCTGCTTTCAATTACATCACAAGCCGGACTGAAATCCCGGTCGTCGTCCAGAGGCGTGATACGCCCTACAAATTGCTGAATCTCACGACCCAGTGATGTAAGCTGTTGTTCAATATCCATCTTAAAATTGTCCATGGTTTTCATCATTTACTACTACATGAGCAACCACAGTGCCAATCAGAAGGATGGGCATCTCTCACTGACGTATTGACATAGAAAGAATATCAGCGCTCTCCCGTTGTCAGTTTGACGTGGTAATTATTCCAAGACTGCGCCGTAGGCCTGACGCTAATTGGATACGTTCTGCAGATGTGTCCAGAATTCAGGGTAAGATATAGACGTGCATTCAGCATCCAGAATTGTTGAAGGCTCCTCAGACCGCGTAGAAAGAATAGCTGCGGCCATGGCCATGCGGTGATCGTGGTGACTTTCAAATTCGGAAACATTCGGAGTAAAATCCGGACTCCCCTGAATAACGATTCCATCCGGTCGCAACTCAACTTCAGCCCCGGCGGCAGAAAGTATATCGTACATTGCCGAGAGCCGATCGGTCTCTTTGTGGCGCAGTTCTTCTGCACCGGTGATTGAGGAGCGCCCGTCCGCAAAACAGAGAGCCACCATCAGAATTGGCAATTCATCAATGCAGTTGGGGATAAGCGCCGGATCAATATCAATATTTTTAAGTTCTGATGACCGTATCTCCATATCCGCAACCGGCTCACGTCCCTGCATCCGTTCATTTGTAATTTCTATTGATGCACCCATCTGCTTTAGAATATGAAGCGCACCCGTACGGCTTGGGTTCATTCCCACGTTTTTGAGATTCAGTGAACTGTCACCATGAATTGCAGCTCCTGTCATCCAGAATGCAGCGGCGGAAAAATCAGCCGGTATTGTATAACTCTGGGTGGGAATCTGATCGGCCTTGCTGCTGCTTATGATTTTCCCCTGCCCAAACGACTCACTTTTGAGGCCGAGCAGTCGCTCGGTGTGGTCTCTGCTGAGTACCTGTTCAATAACTTCCGTCGCTGATCTGCCAAACAAACCCGCAAGCAACACACAGGACTTTAACTGAGCACTGGCAATGGGAAGCGGGTACCGCATCGGCTTGATACCATTGTGGGGCATAATTTTAATCGGTGCATATTCGTCATCTGTCGCCTCTATGACAGCTCCCATTGACCGCAACGGATCAATAATTCGTTTCATTGTTCGGCCGGAAAGTGACTCGTCGCCAATAAGAGTCGCCTTAATTCCAGCACCGGCCACAATCCCGCTCAGGAGTCGCATGGTTGTTCCGGAGTTTCCGCAATCGAGCGGATCTTCCGGTGATTTCAACCCGCTGCGCCCCACTCCGTGAACCACAATATCACTCCCGTCTTTATCAATCCGTACGCCAAGCTGTCTCATGCACTGAACTGTACTTTCGGGATCTGCAGCGGATGAGTAGTTGTGAATTGCGCTCGCTTTATCAGCCAGAGAAGCAAATAGAACGGACCGGTGGGAAATAGATTTATCAGGTGGAAGAGTTATTGTACCGTTAAGTGCCAGTGCCGGCTGTACGGTTTCAACCATTGAACTATTGATTTTGGTTTAACAATTGCTGTGCTTTTTCTGCGCCTGTTGTTCCCGGATAGTTTTCCACGATCGACCTGAGAAGTGAAAGGGCATCTCCCCGGCGGCCTTCCCTGATATAAATTTCTGCCGTTTTATACTGGGCTTCGGCAACCCAGGTGTCATACGCCTCAAACAGAACCTGAACCTTTGAGTACTCTTCAAGCGCCTGTTCAAAGTTGCCACCGTCTTGATACGACATTGCCAGTAAATACTGGGCTTCAGCGCCCACAGCGGTATTGTTTTCGTTGGCCACCATTGAAAAAAGCCGACGGGCTTCATCTGTACGTCCGTCGGCAAGAAGTACCTTGCCCAAACCGGCGCGAGCCGCATCGTTGCTTTCATTTATCGCAAGAACGCGTTCAAAAAACTGGCGGGCTGACCCTGTATCGCCAAGGCCAAGTGCCGCGCGGCCAATGCCAAGATTCGCCTCTTGCCGGAACCGCTGGTCCGTATCGGCAAGCTCTTCAAATACGGTGCGTGCCTCCGAATACTCTTCTCTTTCAAGTAAAATCTGTCCCAGTTCAGCAAGTGCGGGTGCCAATCGGTCAGAATCCGGAAACTCATTCACGATCGTACGGTATGCCTCAGCCGCATCATCCGGCTGATTCATTCGCTGATACGCATCCGCAAGGTTAAAGTAGGCCTCCGGCATCATCGACTGGTTATTTGTGATCCTCAGATACTGCCGAAAATCTGAAACCGCTGCCTCATAGTCACCCGACTGAAGCGTATTTTCAGCCTGCCTGAAGCGCAACCTGTCCGCCGTTTCCGACGTGGGATTTTCGTCCAGGAAACTTTCCAGTACGTCTGTACTTGAATCACTCTCTCCCGCCGACAGCTGCGCAAACTCTATTCCGTTTATCGCTTCCAGGATGTAGGAACTTCCGGGGTAGCCTTCCAGAACTCTGGTGTACTCCTCAATCGCCCGGTCATATTCACCCGCGTTGTAGTACGAATCCCCGATGTTGTACTGTGCCCTGGCGGCCCATTCCGTGCCGGGAAATCGTTCAATCACGGTATTAAATTCTGTAACGGCCTGGTCGTAATTCCCTGTATTAAGATAGATATAGGCGATATTATATTGTGCTTGTTCGCGTAGACTGCTGAATGGATAGATTCGGAGCATTCGCCTGAACTGCGTGACCGCCTCAAAATTCCTGTTCATCCTGTAATAGCTGTTGGCCACCTGGAACATCGCGTAGTCACCACCGGGCTCTGCACCTATGGTGTCGTTGTAATACTCTAAAGCATCTCCGTAGGCGCCCTGAGCATAGAATGCATCACCTATTCTCAGCTTTGTATCGGTATCAAACGGAAAGAGTGCGATAGACGGCGGTTCATAATTATCCAGAAAATCGATCAGGGGACCGGTCGCATTTTCGTAGTCACCCATCTTAAAATATGCCCATCCAAGCGCATATTTTGCAGCCCCTATGAGCTCATGATCTGGTGCTGCCCGTATAAATCTGGCGTACTGGGAGGACGCAGGCCCATAATTTTGATACTGAAAATGTGCGTCAGCACTCCAAAAGAGCGACTCTTTTCCCAAATCACTGTCAGGCCACTGGCTGTAAACGGCTTCAAACTCGGGCTGCGCCTGCCGAAACGCCTGGTTACTATACTGGATCCACGCTTTTTGAAACCGAGCCTGTCGCTTGAGTGAGTCATCAATATCAGTCAGCTCTTCGGCAAGCTGAAATGTTTCGAGCGCGCGTGTATACTCCGCATTGGCGAAGTAGACTTCCCCCAAAAATGTGAGTGTTTGACCGGGATTTTCCAGATTCTCCAGATCCCTGGCCAGGGGCAGCAGAGCCTCAATTGCCTCTCCATAGAATCCGATTTCAAAAGCTGCCATCGCCCACTCGTAATAAGCCTGCTCAAAAAACTCTCCCTCCTGAAACCGTTGCCCAAACTCACGAAACGCATCCAGCGCCTGCTGATAGCGACCGGCAAGCTTATTATTCACCGCCTGATAATAGAGTCCTTTACGTGCAACGATATCATCCCCCACGGCTGCACGTCCAAATGCATCAGCCGCCCAGTGATAAATTTCCTGTTTATGATATACCCAGCCCAGTCCGTAATGAGCAATCCGCTCCTGATCGGCATCATCAGCCCGGTTGATATACATCCGGTAGTAGCGCGTGGCATTCTGGTAATCATTCAGCGCGTTGTAGCTTTCGGCAATCAAAAACACCGCCTTCGATCGGTTCTCTTCATCCAGAATCGTGAGTGCCCGTTCCAGCGCTTCAATCGCTTCGTTGTATCGCCGCTGCTGGTAGTACGATTCACCCAGAGCCGTTCCTATCCTGCGCGTCATAGAATCAAACGGATGCCGCTCCCGAAGGAGTTCGAACGCCCCAGAAGCGTCTTCATATTGTTCATCAGCAAGAAACAGGCGTCCCCTCGCATAAAGCGCTTTGGGCGACCAGTCGGAGCTCAGGAAATTATCGGACAGCTCAAGAAATGTATCCCGCGCAAGATCATTCTGCCCGTTTTCAGCCGCAGTCTCAGCAGTTGTATAATATAGTTCCGCTTTTTTGTTTGATGATTGAGGGTATTTTGCTGCCTCCTGCATTCTGGCAATAGCCTGGTCCAGCTCGCCGCGTTCTTTATGCTGATCGGCAACATTTTTTAATAAAACAGATGCGTACCGGCTTTTTGGATAGTCGCGCACATAACCATCGGTTAACTGATCTGTGCGTGACGAATCCAGCCGGCTTTGTGCGCGTGCATAGAAGTAAGCGGCGAGCTCCTCATCCTGTACTTCACCGGAATTTTCTGACAGCGCTCTGTCAAATTTTGCAGACGCTTCTGAATAGAGTCCCTTTTCAAAGAGATCAAGCGCCTGTTGCAGCGTGGTGCTGTTTGTCTGGGGTTCGTGCTGAGCATATGCTGCTATCGGAAAATAGAGCAGAAATAATATCCGGGTCGCATAACGTAAAGTGCGGTTCATGAAATCGGTATAGTTGCC
>Ga0306912_1001155_pt1 | contig 12649 bp, 9 predicted proteins | sample AntRauFillE10628_FD_190443 | JGI IMG/M metagenome (GOLD analysis project Ga0306912, IMG submission 190443) | Saline lake microbial communities from Rauer Islands, Antarctica - Metagenome Filla E10 #628 (v2) (version 2) | ecosystem: Environmental > Aquatic > Non-marine Saline and Alkaline > Saline... | reverse complement strand
TTGTTAACAATGATGCTATCGACAATTCAGCTGGAGTAAATTGCTCTGATGTTGAGGTAAATATTAAATTACTGTTAAATCAAGTAATTGAAAATGGAGAAATTACTGCCAAACAACGCAATGAATTATTAGCTACCATGGAACAAGACGTGGCATTTAAAGTTTTAACCAATAATCAAAGTCAAAATGAAGCGCTATCTATTGCTAGCTATAAAGCTAATAACAATATAGAAATGCATAGTCATTTACTTGATGAGCTTGAAAGGACGGCTAATTTAAATCGCAAAATTGAGTATTTGCCATCTAAAGAAGAAATTCAAGAGAGAAAACTTAAAGGTCTAGGTTTTACCCGGCCTGAATTAGCAGTAATGATGGCTTATAGTAAAATTAAATTAAAAGAAGAGCTTTTATTGTCTAATATTGCGGAATTAGATTTTACCCAAGTAAGATTAATTAATTATTTTCCTAAGGTTTTATTGCAAAAATATAAAAAATATATATTAGAACATTCTTTAAAAAAACAAATAATTTCTACATCTTTAGCTAATAAAATTATAGATAAAATGGGTTTAAGCTTCATATTTCGATTATATGATGAAACTGGTGCGAGTACGCAAGAAATTGTAGCAGCATTTTTAGTGGCTTGTGAGGTTGTCGATGCTGATTATTTTCGTGATGAAATTCGAGCTTTAGGGCATGAGGTAGAAAATTCAGTAGTAATACAACTTAATAACATTTTAAATAGATTAGTCAGGCGCACTGCAAGATGGTTTTTGCGCAACTATAGACATGGAATTAATATAGATTGCACTATTTTAAGATTTAAAGCTAAATTTAGTGATATCCAACAACATATTTATGATTTAGTGGGCAAGTATGAGCTTAAAAAAATGCAAGAAAATAAAGATTTTTTTATGCAGTGTAAAGTTGCGCCCCAAATTGCTAATCAGATGTCATCTATGCATGTAATGCTCTGCGCTTTAGAAATTATAGATGCAAGCATTGCAAAAGATACTGATCATTTACTGATGGCTAAGTTATATTTTGCTGTAGGCAATCATTTAAAATTAGACTGGTTAAAAGAATTAATTTTACGCCAACCTGTGGTTAATAACTGGGATTCGTTAGCTAGAGCGGCCTTTATTGACGATGTTGATAGGCAGCAAAGAACTATAACTCTTAAACTGTTAGAGTCGGATAATTATATAATAACCGCTGATAAAGTTTATGAAGCTGTTGAAATTTGGAAAAAAAACAATTTAGTTATAGTTGAGCGCTGGCTTTATTTTATAAACGAATTAGAAAATTCTACTCTAGAGTTTACTATGTTTGCTGTGGCGTTACGCGAGCTACTAAATTTATCCCAATCTATTTTATAAAATAAAAAGCTACTATGTTATACTATAGCCTTGAACAAATTCTTGTTCAGTTAGTTTTATGTATTTATGGTGTAAACTTGTATGCAAAAGTTCTTATTCAATTATATGTTTAACAAGTTAAGCTTAGTTAAAGGGCAAAAACTATTGTTAAATTACTTACAGTTTATGCATAAACTGCAAGTTTTAAATAAATTATATCCCAAAGGCTCGCCTACACCTATAAATCTTATGGATATGCATTTTATTAATCGCGTAGGAATTGGTGCGGGGCTGGATATAAATGGCGAAAGCATTGCATCTTTAATTCAGCTGGATGTGGGTTTTGTTGAATTTGGTCCAGTAAGTCCAATGGCTCAAATGGGTACACCAAATCTTAAGCCAGCACGTGGGCATAATAACTTAATTATAGATGGGCTAAACCCTAATTTAGGGGTAGAAAATTTGGTTGCCAATCTTAGCCGAGCGCCTAAAAATAATATAGTTAGAGGGGTGGAAATTATTAAAGGCAACTATACTCCTGATGAGCATATTTTAACAGATTTGCAATACTCTATGCTTAAATTAGTAGGGTATGTAGATTATGTATTGTGCTCTTTGCCGCCTATTTTCTTAGAAGATTTAACTAAAGCTAACGCTTTTCTTAAAGCCTTAAAGGCCACGCAAAAAAACCTTAAAAAAAATAATAATTATTACCTAGCTTTAGTGCTAAAAATTACAGCAACTCTAGATGTTACTAAAATAAAAAAACTGGCAGAATTGCTTAAGAAAAATAAAATAGATGCAGTAGTCGCTTGTGCGCCACGTTTTATTGATGAGCATAGTGCGGATAAAATTTGTGGGCAATCAATTAAAGTCAGCTCTGAGCAAAGTTTAAATATATTATATGAGTGTTTAGCTGGTAGTATACCGATAATTGCCAGCGGCGGAGTGTTAACCTCGCAAGATATTAAAAAAAGGATTCAAAGTGGTGCAGACTTGGTGAAAATTTTTTCAGGATTGTTTTTTACTGGGCCTGCAATTTTAGCTAAATAATCTTTAATTTATATATTTATCTTTAGTGCCAATTATTATAGGCATGAATCTTTTTAAAGAAGGTGTGTTATCCATTAAATCTTCATAAATTATGGTGTAAGCTAGAACATTTTTAACATAATTACGTGTTTCTCTAAAAGGGATGGTTTCTATCCAAACATCAGTTGCAGTGTCAACTTTTGGTAACCATTTAGCCACTCTGGATGGTCCTGCATTATAAGAAGCGGCCGCTAACACTGGGTTTTGATCATATTTTTCTAGCATCATTCTATAATATTTAGTACCAAGTTTAATATTATTATCAATTTTTAAAATATCATTTTTACTTTTAATATTAATATTAGCTTTTTTGGCCACCATTTTGGCAGTGTTTGGCATTATTTGCATAAGTCCCAAAGCCCCGGCTGATGATTTTGAATTAGGAATAAAATTGCTTTCTTGGCGGGTTATGGCAAACACTAAAGATGGCTCTAAGCGATTTTTATGTGATTCTTGTAATATGTTTTTAGCATAGGCTTTGGGAAACCTTAAAGAATAATCATGATTGTTGCCAGATTCTGAAAGGGTTGCTATGGCCCATCCTGGCATGCCGTGCTCGATAGCAAAACTAGAATAAGCGTGCAGTTGTGCTACAGATAAATTTTTGGTCGCATGCTCCCATTCTTTTAATGCTTTAGCATTGCGTTGAATCTTAGATAGCTCCAGAGCTCTTTGAACTGCAGGTTGCTTAGCTATATGCGCAAGCTTATCAGCAGCAATAGCATATTTTTTATTGTTTATTTTAATTGGATTACTTATTCTAGTAGAGGCTAGAAAACCGTAATAATTATTGCTCGCTGCAAGTTTTTTATATATTTCTATAGCTTGTTTTTTATTGCCTAAATTATGTTCAGAACGCGCCATCCAATAGAGCCAGCTATCTTTTTGTTTTAAATCTGCCGGCAAAGACTTACATAAGCTATTTATCGATTTCCATTTATTATTATATAATAAATGCCTAAGCCTAGTTTCATATACTAGATTATTTTGATAATTTTTAGGAATTTTATTTAGCCATTTATCTGCAAGCTTATGCTGTTGCTTACCTAAGCTTACACCAACTTCGCGGATAACTTCAGCATAATGTCTATCATTAAATTGATGTTGTTTAGAGAGTTTTTGCCAAGATTGTAGGGCATTTTCTGGGTCTTGCTTGGCTATATTTAATAGCGAGTGCACAATGATTTCACTAATGGCCGAGTGCTCTACATTAAAATAATGTGATTTATGAATAACTTCAGGTTCATTGTCAGCTCTAATCCAAAGCTCTACTAATTTTTGTTCAGATTTGGGTAATTCTTTGGCTAAAAAGCGAGCTAGAGGATAATTTTTTTCATTTATAGATAATTTTATTCTTTTCCACAACATATTTCGCGTTAATTTACCGCTATCACGCCAACGCTCAAATACTGGATTACAAGCCCCTGGCTGGGAGTTGCCATTTAGCCATAAGGGTGCTACATATTTTAAAACTTCTTCATCGTTTTTTTCGATAAGGTATGCATGAATAAAATGGCATTGCATTTCAATATCATCTGCATGCTCATAAGATTTTATGTATTCGCGCCATTTTTTTTTGTGGGCCAAGTCTCTTAACCAAGTACGATATAGGTTGGGTGTCAGGTAAAAGTCAGGGTAATTAGCTCTAAAAGCTTCTATCTCACTAGGTCTTATATTGCTGATATTTTTAATTAAGACTTGATATTTTAAATATGGAAACAATACATAGCTAGAAAGGGCTGTTTGATGCTTTCTATAAGAATTAAGTTTACCTTGTTTTAGGTCTTTATCTACTTGCAAAAAAAGATTGCGTAGCTCAGCATTGCCTTTGGTTGGTACTCCAACAGCACAATTAAACCACAGCATGCAGCATACTGTTAAATAAAAAAACTTAGTTTGCATGGATTAATAATAGATTAACCTAAGTATATTTTCAGTATTTTAATGAATTCAAAGGTAGTTGACTGGAGATATTTTATGTTATAGATTAAAAATTGGTTAATTTTCTCAAGTATGGAGCGTTATGTCTTATAGTAAAATTAAAGTGCCAAGTGGTAACAAAATTGCAATTAAGGCTAATGCTGAAGTTGATGCAGGAGATAACCCTATAATACCGTTTATCGAAGGTGACGGTATTGGCGCTGACATAACACCTGTCATGTGCAAAGTAGTAGATGCTGCCGTGCGTAAAGCTTATGGTGGCACCAAGCAAATTGCTTGGATGGAAATATATGCAGGCCAAAAGGCTAATCAGGTTTATCAAGAAGATATTTGGTTGCCAGAAGAAACTTTAAAAGCTATTAAAGAATTTAAAATAGCAATTAAAGGCCCTCTTACCACACCTGTTGGCGGTGGTATTCGTTCTATTAATGTAGCACTTAGACAGAAATTAGATTTATATGTATGTCTGCGCCCAGTGCGCTATTTTGATAAAACCCCAAGCCCACTTAAATTTCCCCAAGATACCAATATGGTTATTTTTCGGGAAAATTCAGAAGACATATATGCTGGCATTGAATGGCAAGCAGGCACGCCAGAGGCCAATAAATTAATAGACTTTTTGCAAAATACTATGGGAACTGACAAAATTCGCTTCACCCAAGATTGTGGGGTAGGTATTAAGGTCGTATCCCAACAAGGCAGTACTCGCCTTATAACTAAAGCCATTCAATATGCCATTGATAATGATTTGCCTAGTGTAACTTTGGTACACAAAGGCAATATAATGAAGTTTACTGAAGGCGCGTTTAAGGATTGGGGCTATGCTGTAGCGCGGGAAAAATTTAATGCAAATTTAATTGATGGTGGTCCATGGATGCAAATTATAAATCCTAAGACTGGCAAAACTATTGTAATTAAAGATGTGATTGCGGATGCTTTTTTACAACAAATCTTGTTGCGGCCTAAAGATTATAGCGTGATTGCCACTTTAAACTTAAATGGCGACTATATTTCAGATGCTTTGGCAGCCCAAGTAGGTGGCATAGGTATGGCTCCTGGAGCTAATATTTCGGATGAGTTGGGTTTGTTTGAAGCCACTCATGGCACAGCGCCTAAATATACCGGTCAAAATAAAGTTAACCCTGGTTCATTAATATTATCCTCTCAAATGATGTTGGGGCATATGGGGTGGCAACAAGCTGCAGATTTAATAATTAAAGGCATGATGGGCGCTATTGCCTCTAAGCATGTAACTTATGATCTTGCTAGATTAATGGATGATGCCACTGAGCTTTCTTGCTCTGACTTTGGTGATAAAATTATTGAATTAATGTAGAATGTTTTCTAAATTGAATGAAATAGCTAGTAGTATGAATTTTGTAAATTATTTAAATGTTATTTATAGTATTTTTTTTCCAATGACCGCGCGAATTAGTCGCAGCCAATATATTAGGGGTAGTGCCTTATTTATGGCATGTAGATTAGTTTTAGCTTTTATTATTTCTAGTTTATTTGTTATTAAAGCTGAAAGTGGGCCTTTGACTACTTTAAAATTTAATCCACTTAGTTTAGTTAATAAATCTTTAATATTACCCATACTTATTTTATCTAGTTTAGAATTATATATTTCTATAAAATCTAAAATTAGCCGCCTACATGATTTAAATTTATCTGGTAATTCTTTGCTAGTGTATTTTGTATTTATGATGTTATTTTACATTAATTTTAGCCATGAAGTAGCTTTATACTTCGGTATAGCCTTTTCAGTGCTGCTGTCTTTTTTGCCTGGAGATAGTCACACTAATAATTTTGGACTACCTCCAGGGGTGCCGCCCCAGACCCAAGTTGCTTAAGTTTTAAGCCTGTTTATTGAGAAATTTGCTTTTTGGTTGCTACAGAGTCTTGCTGTTCGAGTACAACTTGAGTTTTGTCTTCTCTTAAGGATGGTCTGGCATCAGATTCTTGAATATTTAAGGCATGCATTCCCTTAGGGCCGCGGTTGAGTTCAAAGATAACCTTTTGACCTGCTTTTAAGCTTTTATATCCTTCCATTACGATAGAGGAGAAGTGTGCAAATATTTCCTCATCCGAGCCATCTTCACATATAAAGCCATAACCCTTTTGGTTGTTAAACCATTTAACTGTACCATGTGTCATTACTGTTCCTTTTTAATTCCAACGATATGGGTCCACCCCTTAAATTTCGTACAAATATTTAAAAGTGTCAATAAATGACGATAGGTCTTGATTATGTGTTATTAGGTCGAATAACTAACTTTTTAACGCAATATTTATTAATTCAGCTAAAATACAAAACATGGATATTAATAGATTTGTTAAGGCAAAAATTACTGTCAGCCCAGTATCTAGCCCGAATAAGCTAGAGCTAAAACGGCCGGCAAAATACAAAGTTTTGCTCATAAATGACGATTATACTCCTATGGACTTTGTGGTTGAAATTTTGATTAGGTTTTTCTTTATGACCATAGATGCTGCTAATAATTTGATGTTATGCATACATCAACAGGGCAAAGCCGAGTGTGGCACCTATACCCGAGATATTGCCGAAACTAAAGTGCACTTAGTCAGCGAATGCGCCAAAAGTAACAATTATCCATTATTATGTATAATGAAAGAAGTTTTTTAAATAACTAACTATGTAGTTGTAAGATAGGAGATGCTTTACATGCTAAGTAAAGAGCTTGAGTTAACCCTTAATATGGCGTTTAAAGAAGCACGTGATAAACGCCACGAATTTATGACCGTAGAGCATTTATTGCTTGCCTTAATAGATAATACCTCAGCTTCTAATGTATTAAAAGCATGTGGTAGCAGTATTGAAAATGTGCGCGAAGAATTGATTCGCTTTGTAAATGAAACTACACCATTAATTCCTATTAGTGAGCCTCACCGGGAAACTCAACCCACACTTGGTTTCCAACGTGTACTGCAAAGAGCTGTATTTCATGTGCAGTCAGCTGGTAAAGAAGAAGTTAGTGGAGCAAATGTTTTAGCTGCAATTTTTAGTGAGCAAGACAGTCAATCAGTATATTTTTTGAAAAAAGAAAATATAACTCGTTTAGATGTCGTAAACTTTATTTCTCATGGTATATCTAAATATGAAAATAATGATATAAATGAAATTCCAGCCGCGACTGATGATGATTTGGCTCAAGAATTAGGTAATAAATCACCATTAGAAAATTATTCTATAAATTTAAATAACCAAGCTAAAATTGGTAAAATAGATTCATTAATTGGGCGAGAAGAAGAAATTCAGCGCACAATTCAAATACTATGTAGACGCCGTAAAAATAACCCATTATATGTAGGGGAAGCGGGAGTTGGTAAAACTGCTATAGCTGAAGGTCTTGCTAAAATGATAGTTGAAGGTAATGTGCCTGAGTCTATTAAAAAAGCAACTATTTATTCTCTAGATTTAGGCTCCTTGTTAGCAGGCACTAAATATCGTGGTGATTTTGAAAAACGCCTTAAAGCTTTATTGCATCAATTAAAAAATGAAGCAAACGCTATATTGTTTATTGATGAAATTCATACCATCATTGGTGCCGGCGCCGCCTCGGGTGGAGTTATGGATGCCTCTAATCTAATAAAGCCTATGTTAGCTTCAGGAGATCTAAAATGCATAGGCTCTACCACTTTTCAAGAATATCGCGGTATTTTTGAAAAAGACAGAGCTTTAGCACGCAGATTTCAAAAAATTGATGTTAAAGAGCCTAGCATAGATGAAACGGTAATTATTTTACGTGGAATTAAAGATAAATTAGAAGGTCATCATAAGATTAAATACTCAAGTGCTTCAATTAAAGCCGCTGCTGAACTTGCAGGTAAGTATATTTGTGATAGGTATATGCCCGATAAAGCAATTGATGTATTAGATGAATCGGGAGCCTTTCAAAGGCTTTATCCAGAAGAAAAACGCAAAAAAGTTATTGGGGTTTCTGATGTCGAACGGGTAGTGGCTAAAATTGCCCGCATACCACGTAAGTCAGTATCAGCTTCTGATAAAAATATGCTAAAAAACTTAGAGCGGGATTTAAAATTAACTATATTTGGGCAAAATGAAGCTATAGAAACTATTGCGGATACTATTAAAATGGGGCGCTCGGGTCTTGGAGATATGGATAAACCTGTATCTAGTTTATTATGTTCTGGACCCACAGGTGTTGGTAAAACAGAAGTTACCAAGCAACTTGCTAAGTTATTAGGTGTGGAACTTGTGCGCTTTGATATGTCAGAGTACATGGAGCGCCATACTGTATCTAGATTAATTGGTGCCCCTCCCGGGTATGTAGGCTATGAACAATCGGGATTGTTAACGGATGCTATAGTTAAAACTCCGCATTGTGTATTATTACTAGATGAATTAGAAAAAGCTCACCCAGATGTATTTAATTTGTTATTGCAAGTTATGGATCATGGCTCCCTTACTGATAATAATGGACGCAAGGCTGATTTTAGGCATGTTATTTTAATTATGACCACCAATGCGGGGGCGCATGAAATGAGCCGCTCTAGTATGGGCTTTAAAGGTCAAGATCATTCTAGTGATGGTTTGCGCGCTCTTGAAAAAATATTCACACCAGAGTTTAGAAATAGGTTAGATGCAGTTGTGCAATTTAATCCACTTGGGGAAGAATCGATATTTTTAATAGTAGAAAAATTGCTAGCTGAATTACAAGGCCGCTTATCACCGAAAAAAGTATCTATTAATGTAGATGAACATGCGCGCGAGTGGCTTGTTTCCCATGGTTATGATGAAAAAATGGGCGCACGTCCTATGGATAGGCTAGTGAAAAACTTAGTTAAAAAGCCTTTAGCTAATCAAATGCTATTTGGCAATTTAGCTAACAAGGGCGGTAAAGTTGAAATTACCGTGGCTGATAATGATTTACAAATAAATTTTGAAGAAACCCCTGAAGAATAGCAAATGAGGTGACTGCCAATACTAAGATTGACTAACTAGCAATTATTATACTATTTAATTAGTAGTTAAATGTTTTGGCAGACTAAATGAAAATTAAGGGTGGGGGCTTACTTACAACAATAATTTTTGTTTTAATTTTAAGCACCATTTCCATTGGCGTAATTAAGTACAACGACTTTTTCAAGCGCAATAATTTAATTTTTACTGAAAAAGCAACAGTAGAGCAGTTAGCAAAATCTGCGGCGCAATTTGCTAAAGCCAATTTAAGTTTAACTCCTGCGGGCAGCCCTAATCCGCATCCTTATTGTAGTGGTTATGCTGAATGCACTAATCCTCAAGTAGATAGTTTAAATCGCCTAGGTTTTGTGTGGCGCGCAGGGGACTTAGAAACTATAGGCTATCCTGTGACTTCAAGTTTGGCAAATCCCGTAGCTATCAATCTCAAAGAGTATTTATTATTTATTCCGCATAAAACCAAATGCGCCACTTTAACTAGTGGCAGTGTGGGTAAGGTTATGGAATTTACTGATGGTACGTGTAACCCAAATTCGACTTCTTCACTTTTAAGTTTAGAGAGAGTAGGAGCTGGTAGTGGTAACTTAAAGTTTGGGGATCAAATAAAAATAAAATTTAATAGCACAAGTGAATATTTACGTGCTGATTCCGGCGGTAATATTTATCCTCATCCATCTTCTTTAATTGACTCATCAAGTATGGGGCATTATGTAACTGGCACGCCTACTATATTTAAAGTCTCATCTTCGGTATATGCTAATGATAAAACCGTGGAAGTGAAATCTGGTATGGCCTTTAATCTTAAGCATGGTAATTATTTAGTAAAGTTATCAGATGCAGCCCTTGATTGCTTGGATAATTCTAATTGCACAACGCTAGACTCTAAGGTTAGTTTAAGCTATGCCCCTCAAACTAGTGTTAGTTCAGATAGAGACTTTATGTTTTATTTGCAGCACAAAGGGGCATCAAGTTTTAGTGCAGGCCAAATTGATTTAGCTAATCAACCATTAGAGTTTTGGCAACGTAATGGCTATCCTGTGCCTGGTAGTGATACTAATGGTGATGGTAATTACCGCGCTTATATAATAGTGCGAGAGCGCAGTAATAGTGATGATAGTTGTCAATATACTCGCACTTATGAAATTAATGCTTTAGGTTATGATTATACTAATGGTAGTAGTGCTATTAGCACTTTATTACATAAATGGGTAGGTAGTTGTAATTTAGTAGACTCGGGTTTGCAAGCTATTGGCGCTTGGTGGGATGCCTATCCGGCTGAGCGCCCTGAAGGCGAGGAAAGTGCTAATCATCCTGCAAGTGTAAATGTGGGGCTTAAAGAGCATCCATCTTTATCAGATGATAAAGCATGGGTGGACTTAACAGGTAATTGTTGTTGTGATACTTATTGTCGGTGGATAAATTCTAGCACCTATAGTTGCCTAGATAATGCGGGCAATGAAACGAGCCCTACAACTGGCGATAAATTTTACAGGTGTAATAGTTCCGGTAAACGCGAAGGCGCAAATATCCATAATGACACTTATTTTACAATACCCGCGATTTATATTGAACCCACCCAATGTGCGCTTAATTTTTATCAAGACCCCAATGATGGAGGCTTAACTGATGGCAGATATGTAGATTATGATGCTAGTGGTTGTTTAAGTCATTATTGTGGTTACACGAGCACGGTTACTACTGGTTCAGATCATCGTAGATGGGTTTGTCAAAACTCATATCAACATGTATATGGTAAGTACCGTTGCCGATATCGACAAAGTAAACGCAATTACTCGCAAAATAACTACACATATTATTGCAAAAAAAATGTCTCTGGCGTTCAAAGCCAATTTATTGCGAACACTACTGGCACTAATAGTCCCTGGGGTAGTGTATTTGCTGATACAGCTAGCAATATGTTAGGCGCCGATGATAATAGAGCTAGCTATAACAGTTCTAAAAGTTATGGAGGTGAATATTATACTAATAGCTATAAACGTATGTTAAATCCACGTGCGTATAAAGCTTATGTTTCTTATAGGGGTTCTAGGAATTGCTATGATGGTCAGGGTCGCTGTAGGCGCAATAAATATTATGTATGTGAGGACATTTTTTATACAGATTTATATTTTTCAAGTAATTATGCCTATTGTCGCCATGGTAGCAATGGCGGTTGTAATTCTGGTTACGGCACTTGGATTCATAAAGGTTATCACTCTGGTGGTGGCTTTAACGTTGGTCCTTATAAAAAGGCATGGTATAACATAAATTATCCGCAAAATCCTTTCGACCCAAATGATGACCAAGATGATGGATATATATGTGTAAAAAATGAAGGGGACTATGTATATCCAGATTCTTTGTATGGTTATGCTAACGGTGGCCCAGGGATTTATCCTGGATGAATTTAAAAGGATTTTAAATGCAAAAACAAAAAGCAAGTTTTTTATTAACAGCGGCTTTATTTGTAATTATTGTAAGTGTGTTTGCAGTTAGTGTTAATAAAGTTAGTTTAAGCTCTAAAGAAAACAATGAAACTAGAGCTGCCAAGCTTGGCGCCGAGCAGTTAGCAAAATCTGCGGCGCAATTTGCTAAAGCCAATTTAAGTTTAACTCCTGCGGGCAGCCCTAATCCGCATCCTTATTGTAGTGGTTATGCTGAATGTACTAATCCTCAAGTAGATAGTTTAAATCGCCTAGGTTTTGTGTGGCGCGCAGGGGACTTAGAAACTATAGGCTATCCTGTGACTTCAAGTTTGGCAAATCCCGTAGCTATCAATCTCAAATAGTATTTATTATTTATTCCGCATAAAACCAAATGCGCCACTTTAACTAGTGGCAGTGTGGGTAAGGTTATGGGATTTACTGATGGTACGTGTAACCCAAATTCGACTTCTTCATTGTTAAGTTTAGAGAGAGTAGGAGCTGGTAGTGGTAATTTAAAGTTTGGGGATGAAATAAAAATAAAATTTAATAGCACAAGTGAATATTTACGTGCTGATTCCGGCGGCAATATTTATCCCATTCCATCTTCTTTAGTTGGCTCAAGTATTGGGCATTATGTAACTAGCCTTTTTTCTACTTCATTTGACATCTTATCTCCGGTATATGCTAATGATAAAACCGTGGAAGTGAAAGCTGGTATGGCCTTTAATCTTAAGCATGGTAGTTATTTAGTAAAGTTATCAGATGCAGCCCTTGATTGCTTGGATAATTCTAATTGCACAACGCTAGACTCTAAGGTTAGTTTAAGCTATGCCCCTCAAACTAGTGTTAGTTCAGATAGAGACTTTATG
>Ga0306912_1001153_pt1 | contig 12660 bp, 9 predicted proteins | sample AntRauFillE10628_FD_190443 | JGI IMG/M metagenome (GOLD analysis project Ga0306912, IMG submission 190443) | Saline lake microbial communities from Rauer Islands, Antarctica - Metagenome Filla E10 #628 (v2) (version 2) | ecosystem: Environmental > Aquatic > Non-marine Saline and Alkaline > Saline... | reverse complement strand
GGACTGGCCAAAAAAGTGGGTACTTTTACTCATGTAATTTAGTTGTGCAAAACCAAATTACATTAAAGCGGGAAATCCTTAATGGAAATCCCGCTTTTCAAAAAGTTTTATCGGACAGTAGTGATTTCTTTTGTTTATTCAAATAAAAATAACCTACTTTTATGGTGTTGAAAACAAGGCCTGATTCAATAAAACTGCTTTACTAATCTTTAATACTTTAAAAATGAATTTTAAACACCTAATTTTGCCAATCTGTTTCGCATTCAGCTTAATAAGCTGCGAAAAATCCAATCAAGATGACGCCTTAGCGCAAAGCCCTGAACCGACAAAAAAGTCCAACTCAGAATTTCCCTACGAGGTTTTTGAACCTAATGTAGCCGATGAAGCACTAGCTTTTTACGAAAGCACCTTAGCCGTCTTTAATCCTGATAGTACTGGGAATTATACGGCCATTAATAAATCTATCTGGATTATGGAAGGAACAATGAACTCATTTTTTGGTGACTCTGCCTATTTAAACGAGGATTCCGTAATTATGCATGAGAACACTTATACCTTTGAAATCAATTCAACTGGTATTATTAATAGTGACATTGTCGCGCATTTTACTAGTGAATATCAAGAGCTAAAGACATTATTGGCAAACAATGATGATTACACTTTTGGTATAACTGATATTAAAATGGACGTACTGGGCAGTAATGAAGTAAAACTAATATTTAGCACACATTTATTATTAAATGCTAGCAGTGCTTCTTCTTTTGCTTGGCCTAGCGTGCCGCCAGCAACAGTAGGTCGTTATGCTGGAGCCTCGGCTGAATGTGGAAGCATCAGCGGTGATGGTGCATGGGAGCATGTGCAGTGGCAAGCCAGACAAACGCTACCATCGCTATTCTATCCAGTAAATCACAACTTCAGAAGTCCCCGCTTTAATGTGGTTTATTTAAACTCAGACAATGGAGCAATGGGTGTGCGACGTATAAATGGCGACTGGATGCTAGGTTGGACTAATGCTTTGGTTAGCTCGCATCAATCACCGGTTCCAGCCTTAACTTGTGTTATTTCTGCCCAACAAGATACTTATAGCCAAAAGCTATCGGATGAGCTTTACAGCATCGTAAACAAAAGAGGCTACTGGGATGGCGTTTCTAATTTACAAGTCAGAAATTATGGTGGTAATTCTGTCTTTTGGACTTTCGACGCATTTTTGTCCAAAAACATTACTCTAAACCAGACTTTTTTGCCTTGTACTATAGGGGTTGATTGTTAATAGGAATGAAAATATTAGCGGAGGAGATCACCTCTCCTCCGCTTTTCCATAAGCTAAGATATTATGAAGATAAAATATACAGTAATTATTTTCCTTTCTCTTTTCGGCTCATTATGCGTTTCTCAGAGCATAAATAAAGAAATTAAAATATCACAATTCACCTCTAATAAAAACATAAATCACCTTAATAATTATATATTTATAGATATTTCTAAAAGTATTTATTTCGACGCTCAGCCTATAGTGACCTATGTTTTTAAATTAGATTTAGCCCTAAATATTATAGATAGTGTAAGTCTAAATGCAGCAGTTAACCCCACACAACTAACCACAGTATGGGCAGGAGAGATTAAGACTATTGATTCGAATCTTGTAGTTGCGATATATTTCATAGATACTGTAATCGGTAATTGCAGTCCTGTGAAAAGCGGCCTACTTTTTTACGATAGCTCTTTAAACTTAGTTGACAAAATTGTCTTTAATACCGGTCCTGATCAACACATTTTACCTTTTTTTGATTATGACTCGGCAGGTTTTGTTTCGGCAGGAACAACCTATGACTGCGATAGCAATCGTTATTATCCAACTATCGCTTATTTCAATAGAGTAGATAGCTCCTTTCAGATAAAAAACTTAAGGCCAAATATAAGTAACAGATCTGCCTTAGAGGTGATTAGACCCAGTATCATAGCGAACAAAATATATTCTAGGGTTTGGCCTCCAGCTGCACCTAATTTTTCCGATAACATAATTCTCGATAAAGATCTAAATGTGCTGCAGCAAGGAAGCATTTTAGAGCCAAATAGTCAAGATTTAAAAACTCTTCATCGACATGGTAAATTCTTAAAAGTAAACAACAAAATAATTCAAATAGGCTTATCCAGGTCATATCCAGATAGTTTGTTCTTGCCAAATACTTTTCTGGGGTACTGGAACCTCGCTTTTACCGAAATTGATAGTTTTGGTAACATAAATACAGTTGACACTTTACCGCTTAGTGGCTATGATTTTTTAACTAATAAAAATACTACGGGTCAACATCAATTTGGTTTTGACGCAATTGACTACCATAATCTTGACTCAGTGTTTATAATCCATGGGAAAAAGGTAATAATCACTGTTAACTTCGATTCTAAAGACACCACTCCTTTTTATATCTACAATTTAAACCTCAACACCAAAACGGTAAACTGGGTTAAGAAAATCACCCGCCCTTATACCAATGGCAATCACAGTATAGCTGCTTTGCCTGGAAATCGCTGCGCTATTGCTTTTAACGAATACAACTGGGATGATTATGCGGGTGAAAACCTCACTGTTCATATTTGGATTTTAGATGCTAATGGCAGCATCATTTCGCAAAGAGAATTTCACTCCAAAACCAATGCCTTTGAGATTTACCCTAATCCCACCAGCGATTATTTAAAAGTAAATCTTGCGGAAGCCTTAAATTCTCCCTTGCCCTATTCCATTGTAAATGCGAAGGGAGAGATTGTGAAGCAGGGGCTGATTGATAAAGTGCAGAAAACTATAGATACGCATGATCTTGCCAAAGGGCCCTATTATATATCGCTAGAAGGCAAGGGAAGCACCCAATTTTTAAAGCAGTAGCGGTAAAGTCTCAATAAAAAGTCCCCTTAGAAATTGATCTAAGGGGACTTTTATATATTTTAAATCACTTCTATTTAATCAGTAATCTTTCGCTGTGATAGGTGTTATCACTTTTTAACTGATAACGAATAAAATAGATTCCCGCTGGTAAATAGTTCAAGTCTATTTCCCGATCTAATTCTAGGGGCCAATTTCTACCCCAAGCATCGTTTAAATCCATCTGCTTTAAGCGGGCGTAACCTTGCACTTGAATTACACCATTACTGGGATTCGGGTAAAAGGAAACCTTTGTTAGTGCTGCTTTATGAGCGCTAAGCTGCGGACCAGACTGAATGTAAACCGTTTTTGGTTGAACACCCTGACCTTCCTCAGTAAACTGTAGGTCGGTATTGTAATTTAGACTTCCATCGTAGTCAATCAATAGCTGGGCATGATCGCCAGGGCTTAAGGTAATAGAGTTCGGGTTGCCATTGGTGAAACTTAAGTTAGGATCACTGAGTAGAAAATTCCGGAAAATCACATCCTCGTTTCCGCTATTATAAATCACAAAAGAATACTGTAAATTTCCATTTCCTTGCGCTAAGCCAATCGTGTCATCTGAATAATAAGCAGAGTAGTTTGATGCCGCAATACTGTTCGCATTGATATCACTAATTCGTTCAACTAATTGCGGATAGTCTACAAAAGGGTTACGGTTGTTTTGTAATGCGAAAATGCCATTATTACGCGCAATTTCACCTGCATTGGGAGGATAGCTGTCATGCCAAGTTCTAAGAATAGTCTCTTGACCGGAAAAGTGATTGGAATAATCTTGATAGCGAATCACAAAGTACATCATGGCCCGAGCAGTAGCACCTTTTTGCGCATCACGCGGCTCGAACTTTCCACCGCCAGACTTTGAGCCACCTACGCTCCAGCTACTACTGCTAACTACGCCAAAAGGATCATTTCCTCGGCGGCTATTAGAGGTAACATCAGTGGGGAATAGATGGTGGATGTCGCTGCGCATGGGCTCATTAGAATTAAAAAAGCCTTGAGGAAAAGTGTGCTCACAATTAAAACTATTATTATTAGCACCTGAACGCGTATTAAAGGTAGCCGTTCTACCCGTATACACGCAAGTAACTTGCCCACCAGAATTATCTAAGGTCGCATACATATTATCACGCGCGGTAGTATAACCCAAGGAATTGTAGCCAGCGGCTAACTTATTACTGAGAGCCGTTTTTAATACTTCTTCAGCCTTATTCTCTGTGGTACTGTAATAGGATTTAGAAAACGTCCCTTGTCCGTTAACACTAACCGGGTAATGACCGAAACCGCTCGCCGATTTAAAAACTATTACCTGATTATGCAACATATTATGTTCGGGACTAAACTCTACGTTCACCGAAAGGCTGTCGCCCGATAATATTACAAAGTTGCTATCTAAGGCCTTAAATACCCTGTTCCCGTAATAATCAAAACGGGCCACGCTGTCTATTGCAATGGGATAAGCTGATTGATTAACCAGCAGGAGACTTTCGGTATTGGTCTGCAGCTCATTGGTTACTGGAAAATTAAGGCTTAATTGACGCGCAATTAAAGCCTGTGCTTCTGATTTTAAACTAAATAGACCTAAGGTTGCTGTTAAAAAAAGCACCGAATTTTTACTTATTGTAGCGAATATCATAATCTTGTAATACATCGAATTTTGAGGCCGCAAATTGCAGATTATTATCTAAACCAAGGCGGAAAACAGTGTTAGCTTTTTTTAAATATAAACCTTGGTCGAAGCGGCTTAATTGAAAGTTATTATAAGCGCCGCTCTGAATGACCATAGGAACGTTAGATCCAGAAATAAAAGCACGATAGAGTTCTTGATCGGTACTAAACATCAGCACTTGACTTTGCGCCGTGGCCGATCCAGCCACAGGCATTTGGTTGTTGCCAATATACTCTAAGCTTAAGGTTTGGTTTACACTATTGTAGATGTGTAACTCCCATTGCGCATTTCTTTGCAATAGCAGGGCCAGCTCTTGATTGCTTTGCAGCGGGAAGATAATATGATTTGATCCCGGCAAAGGATAGCTTTGAAAGCTGCCATTTAAATTAGCATTGTAAAACTTAAGCTGCGGATTTAATCCCGCCGCATCGTAACTAATGGTAACCAGCTTAGCATTTAAAATACAGCCCGTCCGCGCAATTCTGCCGTTTGGCAAGGTAGTAGAAGCCTGTAATGTTCCTTCTTCTAAATAATCTACTCCCCCGTCGCTGCGCAAGAGATACAAACCCTGCTCTGATTTAATAAAATCAAAATAACTCCGAGAACCTGTAGGCGCCACCATCGGTAAAGTTCGTACCAATTGAAAATCTCCCAAACGTCTAACTTCAGTTTGCGCATCTGCGAAAGCGGCTAAATAAATAAGGGAGTCACGCGAAGAAACTTTAAGGGCATCGAAGGGATTTAGCAGCGGAAACAGAGTACGATTTTGCGCATTATCGATGAGCTCCAAGTCCCGCTCTCCCAATAGAGCAAAGCCTTCTTGCGCTAAAGCTAAACCGATATAACGAATAGAAGAAAAGGCACTAGCACCCTTCTCTGAATTTTCTACTTGCAGCCTCAACTCATAATTACCACTTTCTAAATAAGGATCATTAAAAATCAATTCCAAATCGAAGGTATTTCCCTCCCTAAAAACCTGACGTTGGGAAACGGTAAACAACCGTGCACCCTGCACAAGACTGAGTTTATAGGAACTAGCATTGGTACTTTCAAAGCCCAGTCTCAGAGTATCGCCGTAATTGATTACTCGCCCATCTACATAAGTGAAACTAACTTCAGGAAAGGGCTCTTCTACCTTTGAGCATGAGGCGATTAGCGCCAAAAGCAAAGCGTGTTGAAAACAATGTCTTATAAATTGCCTTAAGCCGATCACAATAATTATTTTTGGAAGCTAATCCTTTTCCATCTAAACCCTTGTAATTGAGCATGGATAATAACAAAAGTCCGCAAAATTCTTTCAGTACCAAAAAGAAACCGAGCGTTATTGCTTTGGATCAGGGGCGCATACCCCCTCAGGTCATAAGTTTTGAGGAAGCGGTTTTAGGTGCCGTACTGATTGATAACAATGCGATAAATTCGGTGATTGATATTCTTTCGCCAGAGAGTTTTTACAAAACGCAACACGGGCTTATTTTTAAAACGGTAAAGGAACTTTTTGGGAGAGCGGAGCCAGTTGACATTCTTACCGTAGCCCACGAGCTGCGTCAGAACGGTGAATTAGAAGCATCAGGGGGAGAGCAGTACCTAATTGAATTAAGTAATAAAGTTTCTTCTTCGGCCCACTCCGAGTACCATGCCAGGGTAATTGTACAAAAGCATATTCAGCGCGAAATGATTCGCGTTTCCAGCAATATTATTGATAAAAGTTTCGATGAAACTACCGATGTTTTTGACCTTCTAGATGAGGCAGAACAAGACCTTTTTGAAGTTGCTCACAGCAATATTGTCAAGAACTATCAGAGTGCCAAAGACCTTATTCGTGAGGCCATTACGCGCATTGAAGAGATTAGTAAAAAAGAAGGTCTTTCGGGCGTTCCCTCTGGCTTTACTGAGGTAGATAGGATTACTGCGGGCTGGCAGCCTTCGGATTTAATTATTCTTGCCGCTCGTCCGGGTATGGGTAAAACCGCCTTCGTATTATCTATGGCTCGTAATATGGCGGTAGATCACAAAACACCAGTAGCAGTTTTCTCGCTGGAGATGGCCGCGGTGCAACTTATTACGCGTTTAATTTCCAGTGAAACGGGCTTAAATTCAGAGAAGCTGAGAAAAGGAACTTTAGATGATGCCGAGTGGCAACAGCTCCTCACTAAGGTGCGCGCCTTAGAAGATGCTCCTCTTTTTATTGATGATACGCCCGCACTAAGTGTTTTCGACCTACGTGCGAAATGTCGTCGTTTAAAATCCCAGCATAATATCGGTATGATTGTAATTGACTACCTGCAGTTGATGACCGTGGGTGGATCTAAAAGTCAAGGTGGAAACCGTGAACAAGAAATTAGTACTATCTCGCGTTCCTTAAAGAGTATTGCGAAAGAATTGAATGTACCGGTAATTGCACTTTCCCAGTTAAGTCGTGCGGTAGAGTCGCGTGCGGGCGATAAAAGACCCCAGCTTTCTGATCTTAGAGAATCGGGTGCGATTGAGCAAGATGCGGATATCGTATGTTTTATTTATCGTCCCGAGTATTACGACATTGAAACCTTTAGAGACGGTGAGCCCGCCGAGGGTAAAGCCGAACTTATTATCGCCAAGCATCGTAATGGTAGCTTAGCTGATGTGCGTCTACGCTTCCAGGGTTCCATGGCAAAATTCTCTGATTTAGAAACCCATGATGGTGGCCCGATGATATTAGAATCGAAAATTAACAGCGATAGTTATCTAGGCGGAGCGCCAGGTGGTGCCACAGACCAAGACTTTAATACTGGCAACGATAATGATGATTTCCCATTTTAATAGACTAAGTTTTATTTTCCTTTTGTGCCTATTTAGTTTAAAGCTGGGCGCAATCCAATTGCTTATTCCCATGGATGAGGAAGGCCAAAAGCAACACTTAAAGGCCTACGGAATCGCCTATTTCGCTATTGAAAAAGGCACTACTGTAGAATGGTTATTAAATTACCGCGGTGGCAGCTTTATGATGCCCTTTAATGAGACTTTAAAATTAGAATGTCAAATTAGAAATGTTAGTTATCTCGCGATAAGCGACGCTGAGGCAGAAAGCATTCGCCAAAGCATTAGCAGCCCCGCTATTAATCAAGCGGTAGTTAAACTAGAAAAAGCACCTAAAATAGCCGTCTACTCACCCAAGGGCTTACTCCCATGGGATGATGCGGTAACCTTGGTACTTACCTATGCTGAAATCCCCTACGAGGTAGTCTACGATCAAGAAGTCTTAGACAATTTACTACCGCGCTACGACTGGCTACACCTGCATCACGAAGATTTTACTGGACAATATGGCCGCTTCTACGCCGCCTTTAAAAATGCGCCTTGGTACATCCAGCAGAAAGCTGATATGGAGGCATCCGCGGCAGCTCTAGGATTCAATAAAGTAAGTGAGCTGAAAGGAGCCGTGGCGAGAAAAATTAAAGAATTCACCATTGGCGGTGGATTTCTCTTTGCCATGTGCTCTGCTACCGACAGCTACGACATTAGCTTAGCCGCCACTGGTGTAGATATTTGCGAACCCATGTTTGATGGCGATCCCGCTGAACCGAATTATAACAACAAATTAGACTATTCGCAAACCCTAGCTTTCAAGGACTTTAGCTTAATCGAAAATCCTAATCGCTACGAATTTAGTAACATCGACGTTACGGATGGCCGCAAAATAAAGGCCGAAGATGATTTTTTCAGCCTCTTTGAGTTCTCCGCCAAATGGGATATTGTCCCCACTATGCTTACCCAAAATCACCAGCGAGTGGTTAAAGGTTTTATGGGACAAACCACTGCATTTCGCTCTAGTTTAGTAAAAAGCGATGTACTTATTTTAGGGGAATTTAAACCTTATGGTGAAGCGCGCTATATCCACGGAGAACTAGGCGAAGGCACTTGGACCTTTTACGGCGGTCACGACCCAGAAGACTACCAGCACCGCGTAGGAGATCCAAAAACGGAGCTTTCACTCTATCCTAACTCTCCGGGTTACCGCCTTATCTTAAACAATATACTTTTTCCCGCGGCTAAGAAGAAGAATCAAAAGACCTGAGAACCTTTTTAAATTATTGCTTAATAGCCTAATCAGACCTCTCTGAACCAAGTAGTCCTTCAAAAATCTAATTGCTAAAATATCTCTATAATGAAATCTCTCCGCTATTTAGGCTTGCTTATATTCCTTTCTTTTTTCGCACAATCCTGTGAGCAAGAACAATCTAGAGAACTAGGAGGGTTTTTCGAGTTTGAAATAAGAACTGATAAAAATGTTGATCTAATTAGAATACCCTACAGCGAAATTCGATTGGTTGGGCGAACAGGAACGAACTTAGATTTTCGCTGGGAATTAGTTGAAAAAGAAAACGGACTAAAAAGATGGACTTCAGAAAAGCTTCTTTATGGGACCTATACCTTCGAATACGAAATCGAATATGTTAATGAAATTGGTCAAACGAGCTTCGACGGACCTTTTTACCACACCTTTCAAATTTTCCCAGGGGAAACAACTCAGCATGTACAAGCCTTTTAAAAAGCAAAAGTAGTCTGCCTTACAATTAGTAAATACTGCCCAGTAATTATTAAAATTATTCTTGCTAATTAAAAAACCGCCAATTAATCCCAAAGCGCAGAACGCGATCATTTAAAGGATAATGAGGCGCCGCAAAGTAATTGTAAGGCGTTATGCCCTCGGTGCTATTCTGAAGTTTCAAGAAAATTACTGCCTTGGAAATCTTAAACTGGGCAAATAGGTCTACCACCGGAAAATCACCAATCGGGTATTCGTTGGCAACATAAAAACGACCCAAGGCAGGACTATAAGAGGGTGTGATGTAGGCGCTAAAGTAATTGAGCTCTCCGCCCAAAAGACAGGTTAAGACCCCCTTAAATAGCTTAAAATCGACATAAACCGCATTGCGCGTAATCAAGTCGGGTAAAGGCATATACTCTTCGCCGTCAATCGCAATTTGATAGGTTATGCGATTATCAAAATGGAGGAATTCCCAAAACTCAAAATCTTGTCTTAACTCCAAAGAAGAATAAGCTACCAAGCTGGCCGATTGAGCCATACTTTCCGCATCATAATAGAGCATGTTCTGATTGGTCCAAGTTTTAAACTGTAAGTAGTTTGTTTTTTGCCATTTCAGACCGCCGGTAATAGTGTTGGTTAGCTCGGGACTAAAACTATTATTCCAAATAAAGTTATTGCTATAATAATATAAGCCCTGAAAATCGGGCGTTTTATTTCGCAATTGGTATGATCCAAAGGCTCGAATCTTCCCATAAATTATAGTTTCTAAATCTCCTTGAATCGAGAAGTTCCCCGCTAAAGGACCACTTAGAATAAAGTCTACCGAACCTTGCAGTTCAAATTTATCGCGATAGTTTCCTCTTATTTTGCCAATCAACCCCAAATTAGTGGCCGAGAAATTAAAGTAGGCATTACCGGATTCGGTATATAAGCTTTTCACACCTGCCTTTACTTCGAACTGACTGGTATCGCCAATGGTGCTCTCTAAATACAAGGTATTCTCTATCCCAACATAGGCTAAGCTATCGGTGTAAGTGCCTGCATTAAAAAAGTAATTATCATAATAAGCTTGGCTATTGCCATTGTAAACTTGTGCGCGACGGTTATAGCGGAAACTATGCCCAAGGTAAACAGCTCCGCGAGTTTTATTCTTCTCAGCTTTTGTATCGGTTGCAATGCTTAAAGTATCAATAGTAGTTATGCTGTCCCTCTGCAGTGAATCTGCTAAGACTATATCGATAGCGCTTGTATCTACCTTGGGTTTTGCCGGCTTCTTCGTGAAAAGCTTTAGTAGATCAATTCTGTTATCTACAAAAAGATCGCGGTTGTACAAAACACGATTATCGGTATTGAGGCGCGGATTAATTACTACACGAGAACTCTGTACATTATCGGTAAAAACCGAATCATTTACCAGTCCCCCAAACTCTTGTAGCTCCATTTTCTCACTAGCGAAAGAAGCTCGGGCAGAGTAAACTTTATTCTTGCTTTGATAAGAAGTGCTAAAGTTAAAACTCGCTTGCTTATTCTGGTTATTGGCGTAAAAACTTAGGCTGTTTAAACGGCGGTATTTAATATAAGCATTCCAGCGTTTATTGATATTTTGCGTGTGCAGTATGCTAAAAGTCTGGCCACGATCATAACCATTATGATGTCTGGCATCGGTAAGCGGGGAACGGACTTGAAAATAAGGAATGGTGGTCGGACTAGTGAAATAATCGTCAAAAGCACCAAAACTTTGGTAGGTCCAAAAGTCAGAGCTGGCTGGTATTAAAAGGTTATTGCGGGCTGAACCTAAATTAGTCAGCACCAAACGGCCATAAGAGTCTTTCTGAGCAGCATTTAGTTCATGATACCAGTGCAAGTCTTGCAAAGCGGTATCAATAAAAAAGCTCTCTTGACCATTTAAATAACTATACTGATGGCTGTGTTTTAACTCCTTTTGTCCGTGCAAATTGCTGCTGACAAAAACCAGCAACAGCAGCATCGGGGCACAGTGTAAACAGCATTCCGTAAATCTCAGCATAGAGGAAATTATTGGCAAAAGTAACTAAGCTAGAGGAAAAGGAGCTCTTATGCCTTGGCTAAAATTATATTCAAGCAAAGATATGTCCAATTCCTTTTCTCCGCTAATGCTTACCTTTAACGAAAATTTGAAATCAAGGTATGATGTTCCCGAAATATGTAGTTGAAACCCTTAAAAAAAGGCAGTCGCCTTTAGCTTTCACAACTTTAATCCTCATACTCAGTCTTCACTCTAGCAAGGCGCAGACTTATATTCCTCTATTGGACTCGCCGAAAGAATGGCATTTAACCAGCTGTTTTTTCGGCTGTAAAACTGATGTATATTATATAAATAGCGACACCACCGTACAAGGCCAAAGCTATAAGGTGCTTGATGGTTTTCATTACATCTCACGCAGCTTTCTCTTTCGCGAAGAACTTGCTAATCAAAAAGTTTTTCTTTCCTATCCTGCTGGTAGCAAAGGAAATGAAGAGGTTCTTCTCTACGACTTTGCCTTAAGCCCAGGTGATACCTTTAGCATGAACAATCCTATTTCACCTTTCCCCGCTACCGGTGGAGTGTTTACCCTAGACTCCATTGTTCCCAAAATGCTTTTAGACGGTCTTAATCACCGCTTTTACTATTTTTCGCCTACACCGAGCAATCCTAATAACCTTCAACCAGTCTGGGTAGAAGGAATTGGTTCCCTCAGCCTTGTCAATGCTCCTGGTGGTACCCCCGATGTATTGGGTGCTGGAAAAGTTAGTTGCTTTTTTGCCAATGGAAACCTGGTATACTCCCAGCTCGACTCGGTGGAAGCCTGTGTAATCAGTGGCCTAAGCGTTCCTGAGCCTCTACCCAATTCGCTAGCACTATATCCCACGATTGCTGGAGATTACATTAGCATAGAAGGTGCTACTGCCGGTCAAACGGTTAACATCTATAACAGTAATGGACTGAAGGTTTTTGAGCTTATGATTGAAGATTCTGAGGCCAATATCCAACAAATCGCTGTTTCATTCTTGGCCCCGGGCCTTTATCATCTTCACCTAGAGGGGAAAGCCGCATCAAGCGATAGCTTTAAATTTATTAAGCGCTAGATTGATATAAGTCTCTTGCTTTCGCAAAATAAGCAGGAAGGACGCTCTTTACTTAAATAAATATTGGTAGCAGAGAGCTTCATTTCAGAAAAAGGAAGTCTTTTAAAGATACCTATTCAAGAAACTCTCGTACAGGCATAAGTGAAGCCTGTTGTGAAAAAGCTTAGTCTCGACCATATCTAATTTACTTGTCATCATTAAACCAAACCTAGTAACAGATGTGCTGTAAGCTTATAGAGTCCCTGTACAGATATTATAAGAGCCAATCTATATGGCGGGGTTTGGTAGGCCCCTACTAGTACTCAAAAAAAGGCAAAAAAAAAGCCTCAACGTTAAACGTTGAGGCTGCTTTAAAGATTGGCGACGACATACTCTCCCAGGAATGACCCTAGTACCATCTGCGCAAGTGGGCTTAACTACTCTGTTCGGAAAGGGAAGAGGTGA
>Ga0306912_1001149_pt1 | contig 12701 bp, 21 predicted proteins | sample AntRauFillE10628_FD_190443 | JGI IMG/M metagenome (GOLD analysis project Ga0306912, IMG submission 190443) | Saline lake microbial communities from Rauer Islands, Antarctica - Metagenome Filla E10 #628 (v2) (version 2) | ecosystem: Environmental > Aquatic > Non-marine Saline and Alkaline >... | reverse complement strand
CTTACTTTATTGGCAGAAATAAACCCAACACATCAGAGCAATTGGCATAACTAGGCAGGATAGGACAATTCCGTTCGTGCCTCACTCCATGCCTACCTTTGACGTTCGAAAGAAATGAAGACATTATCACAAACATTCTTGGCGGTGCTAATTGGAACTGCGTTCGGCTTAGGTCTCTACTTATCAAACGAAAAGCGCAGAGAAGAATCATACCCTCTTGAGGACGAAATGCAGAGCATTCGGAGGGAGTTTTACAGATACTTTCTGACTGAAGGAAAGCATCCACAGAACCTAAGCTTTCTATCGAAGAAATCACGAGAAATAATTAAGATTTACGAGAGACAGTTTGAATGGGATGCGGAAGACTATTCTCTGCATCTCACGCACCTTGAACCAGTTGACTTTCGCTCCCCACTAGCCAAGTTAACATTTGGATTACTCGGAGATAGCTCTAAAATCATGGGAACGATAATCACCGAAGAAAATGTTTCGCATAATGCACAGATATTCAAAGATGCAGGTAAACTCGACTAACAGGATCGAACCAGTCGATGCAGCGAATGCGAGTAACGCCGCAAGTGTTAATCTAAATCAGTCGGCTCGCATCCGCTGATCTTTACGTTCGATAAAAAAATGATAACAGAATACATACAAAAAACGAAGGAGGCCACGTTTTCCATCGAACTCCCGCATCCAACCAAAAAGCTGCCAGTTCCAACTGGAACAGGTTTTTTCGTCTCACCAGACGGATGGTTTGTTACAGCTGCTCACGTAGTCACCGAGAATGGACAGCCGAACGGAAAGGTCAGAGGAGATATTGCGAGCGCATTCCTACAAAAAGAAACTTACTACAATGACGAAGGAAAACTTCAAATGGGCGGCATGTGCCCTGGGAATGAGGGCTTAGATTTCATTGATCCAAATTTTGATTTTGCTCTGATCAAGGTCGATTTCGAAAAGAATAAAATGAGAGAGGGCTTCAAGAATCGAGATGGATTTCCATACCTACAGATGTCGTCCCGTTCTCTAATTGAAGGCGAATCAGTGTATTCATTCGGATATCCATTATCTCAAAACAAGATACATGAGAATGGAGGGATGATCGTGGGTGAGACTAGCCTGTCTCCTCGAACAACGTCTGCGATTGTTTCATCTTTAATAGACGCTACACAAACGGTTCAGACGCCAAATATGCCCAAGGTTTACGTCTTAGATAAAGCACTAAACTATGGAAATAGCGGAGGCCCTATCCTATCTGCTGAAGATGGAAAAGTTTATGCTCTCTGTTCACGATTTCAACCGTTCTTTATTCCGCAAGGACACCTGACGCAACCCGGGAAGCCAACAGTTCAGATAATGTCTCCCAGCTTATATGGAATCGTCAGCCGCTTGAATAATAAACGGATCTTAGATGAGCTTCAAAAGAGAGGCATCCAGATCGACAAATAGGATCGAACAAATCGGAGTAGCCAATAGATTTCGCTGCGCTCATCTATTGCTATCCTCTACGTTAGACGAAAGAAATACGATGCCCCAGAAACGCCCAATCAATAAAGACAGCATTCGAACCATCGAGAAACAGTTGAAAGAATCTTACTCAGAGATTTTGAAGTCTCGCTCGATTCTAAATGGTTACTTTAAGCTAACCGAAGAACCCATGAAGGACATTGAGGCAATCGTCAGATTGCACAGGCGGCTCACCAAGGACTTCAAAGAAAAAGAATCCAAATAACGGAGAAGACTATGCAGGATTACTACGAGCAAGTTGCAGAGGAAATTGAAAGAAAAAAACTAGACAATGGTTTGTGGGCCAGATCAATGGCAGAGTCTGGAGGAGATAAGGAGAAAACTGAGTCGCTATATATAAAATACCGCGTTCAAAAGCTGCAGAATAACTCCGAACCAAAGGAGCAAAAAGCAGAATACAGAGACAACATATACGAGATAGCAAAGCACCACAAGGCACTCAATTGGTGTGCTTTGGCGAATGTCGCAGGACACATCTTATTTCTCCCAGCCTATCTACTCGTTCTGCCTTTTCAGCTCTACTACACTTACAAGCTAGTAAAGGCTATCGGCTCGAAAGTTGCCACACTATGGCTAATAGGGATGTTTATTCCTTTCATAGGCCTAATTCTTCTGTTCATTCTATCACGCAAGGGAACTAATCTACTTCGCAGAAGGGGCTTCACGGTTGGGATAATGGGAGCCAATCTGGGTGAGCTTGAAGCGGCGGGAATCCCAGCGACACAAAGTGAAAGGAGTAACGCTTTAACATATATTTTGTTAGCTATACTACTTTTCTTAATTTCGCTAGTCGCAGCCTTCCATTACTTCGAATCAAGAAGTCATGAGAGGGCTGAAAGCACACTTATGGAACTCTCGAATGAGATGAATGAAAATCTGCCAGCTATGCTGGATGAGTATACTCGCCTAGACAACACTATGGCAGATTTAGGGAATAAATTACTATATCGTCATACATTTCTAAATATTGACTTAGAACTTTTTGATGAGAGTCAGTTTAGAAGAATGATGAAAGAAAACCTCATTAATCAGTATCGGACGAGGGAAGACATGAAAGCATTCCGAGACATTGGTGTTGAGCTTACTTATGTTTACTTTTCTGAGACAGGCAAAGAACTCGCAAGTATCACAATCTCACCCAAAGACTTCAAAAAAAATAAGTCTAACTAGGCAGGATAGGACAATTCCGTTCGTGCCTCACTCCATGCCTACCTTTAACGTTCTGCGTGTAAATAAATTACAATAACAAATTTAAACTAATGGAAATACTAGCAAATGGATTAGCAATAACCGGATTAATAATCTTTATCGTTGGAGGCATTTGGTTTCTAATTGAAAGCTTCCGTGAAAACATCTGGTGGGGTTTGGGATGCTTACTAATTACCCCTGTTCAGCTCGTATTCCTAATTGTCCACTGGAGCGTGGCGAAGAAACCATTTGGCATACAATTATTGGGCGGATGCCTTTTATTTGTTGGAACCTTATTATCTGAGTCTGGTGGCGTATAAAGGAGGCAGAACCAATCGATGCAGCGAATGCGAGTAACGCCGCCAGAGTTAATCTAAATCAGTCGGCTCGCATCCGCTGATCTCGACGATCTGCAAAAGAAATGAAAAAAGCCATCATTTGTATTGGACTGATCGTGTTACTAGGCCTCAGCACGATCTTGCCCGTCTATACATTAAAAGCCTACCACAGTAACACTACAGCATCGACGATGGCTTGGACTCAATGGCCGTTTGGAATAAAAACGAGCTATAATTATCAGGAATCTCCGCTCGAATCTTACCTCAAGGAAAACCTGAAAGAGCCTATTGAATACGATTGGATTTCATCGAGAGGAACCCGAAAGAATCTCTACGGAAACGTTTTAGTTAGAGCTCATGGAAGGCCAAACAGATTACTCGGACAGCCTGATGAGTTTCTTGAAATTTGGATAGAACACACCTCAAGATCCGAAATCCTTGAGTTCTATCACACTTTAAAAAGCAGAAAATACGAAGAAGTGGAGCTAGCCATTTCTAAGTTTTTTGCACAATCTGAAAAGCTACTCGACAAACACTGGCAGATCCAGTCGCGGTGATCAACTCCGTTACGGCTTCGCCTCCACTCCGCGATCACGCTCTACGTTCGATAAGAAAATGAAATCTCTAGCCTTCTGCACCTTCGGCATCATTTGCGGAACTCTATTTTCAGGGCTATCGGTCTATCTCTATGAATTCAAATTGCACAGGGATTTAGAACTAGAGAAGGCTGAGAAAGCCTCATCATTCTATATTTTGGAGAATTCAAACTACTGGGAGCCCGTTAATGCATCTTCATTTGGAGCTGGAAAAGGAAATGAGTGGGCACTGATGCTTATGGACGGTAGCTGGAGAGCCTTAGTCATCACAACCTACACTCCTTGGGAAAGAGACGGAAAGAAAGCATATGTCCACATATCGACGAAGTTCCACGCCGAAAGTGGCAGTAGCCCAGGAGATCTCATTGAAGTAAACTCAGAAGAAGAGCAGAAGCTGATTGAAACCCTTCAGTCTTTGCACTTCTCTGAGCACCAAGAAGTATTCAGAAACATCGTAAGTGAATTCCTTGAGACATTATCTGACAGATCTAAGTTTGCCTACGAACCACAAGAAATGGAAATTCGAACCAGTCGCGCTGATCAATGAGGTTCGCTTAGGCTCACTCATCATCACGCTCTACGTTGGGGAAGAAAATGAAAAATATCCAGATACTCATCCTGACTTTGATCAGCCTCACTTCGTATGCGGCAGACGAACCCTCGAACCCATTTGATGAGATAATCACGAAGGAGCTATTAATCCAATTCTCAACTTTTGAGAAATCCACGAACCTGGAGGTTCATCGAGAAATAAAGAATGACTTAACAGTATATTCATTCTCAGTTGGTCCTTATCCAGTCCTTGGAATACACATCAGCGTGGGCCCCGCATACTCGCTACTACCCAAAGGAAAAATAAAGGAGGACCGGAAAGCTGTATCCGAAGGCAATCATGATCTGGAAAAGATAATTGAAGCCAAGAAGGATGAGTTAACAGAAGAGGAATACCAAGAGGCGAAGAAGAGCTTGAAGCTTTTTTCGACCATTATGGCTGGAAGTGACGAGGAGCGTTATCCAGAACTTGGAAGCCAAGCTCTACAAACAGGATGGACTGATGGTGATACCATAGTATTCACCACAACCGACATTAAATATGATTTAAAAATCCAGAGAACATTCACAGAAGGCACATTCTTCAGAGTCCCCGAAATGGCACAGCGGATATCTGACACCTACGACAAAACCAGACCCCAACCAGTCGAGTGACTCAATGAGTTTCGCTACCGCTCACTCATCGAGTCCTCTCACCGTTGGCTAAAAAAATGAAGCAACTAATCCCACTTTTATCTCTGCTAATCCTAGTCGGATGCGCAGAAAAAGAGAAGAAAGTAAGCACCGATTGGGCTCTGAGCATTCAGGCGAATACTGGAACGAGAGAACAAAAGCAGGCTAAACTAAGCGGTAGAATTCACTACATTCTCGACGGTGTTGAAGATACAAAAGAGCTGCCTGAATATGACCTTCCGATTTCAGCTGTTATGCAGTTCCAAGCGGATCGCGTTCTCCGGGTAGAAGTAGACGCAGTCGAATACGACTACCCCGTCTTTTTACATCTCATCAGATATGAGAATATGTCTGAAATCAAATGGCCTGAGGAAGCCATGGAGTTGAAGACATCTCGCTTCCTATACGCTCGAACGGATAATTTGAAAGACGGCTTTTCTGTTATATCTGAGACATCTCCCGTTGAGATCAAACGAACAGTCGAAAAAGATGTCTTACGGTATGGCAGCAAAAATGACCTCACTAGAGAGCAGGTTACAAAGATTTTCAGTAGGATTGCACCCGAGATTACTTTTGAGAAGAGGGAGGGCTGGGCTTCGACAGCAAAAGAGAAATATGATACGGATTTATTAGTTTATAGTAACGTTGATCGGGACGTAGGACTTGAATTTAAGGTTACCTCACGAAAGGGTGATTCGCGTGTCGAATCGATGGAGTTACAGATCATATTTCCTATTGGAGAATACGGACGTTATAGTGAGTTGATCGAAGAAAGAGTTGGTAAGTATATAAAAAGCTTTCTCGACACCGCCCTAACTGATAAAACACAAGCTGATTGGTTGATTGAGGATATCTTTGTCCCTGTAGATTCAAAGTTTAATGGGCGAATCCTCGAAGTTGGAGATTACGTTCTAACGACATACAGAGTTTACTGGGACTATATCGATCCTGTAGAGCACTTAGGTTTGTGGATCACAACTAAACGTGAATAAAATGAAGCCAACCAGTCGCAGCTATCAACTCCTTTCGCGCTCCGCGCTACAGTCGCGATAGTGCTCTACGATCTAGAAAATGAATAATTTAATTACCTTAGCATTTTTGCAGAATATAAACGCTCCAGAATTATTGATGATCGGACTAATCAGCATGATCTGGATAGTTCCCTTTTGGATGATCTTCAAGAAAGCCGGGTTTCACCCAGCCTTGAGCCTCCTTATGGTTTTCCCGTTCATAAATGTAATTCTTTTTCTCTACTTGGCATTCGCAAAATGGCCTGCGCTCAAAAAATGAATAGCATTTGCAGAGTTCGGGCGTTTACAGAAGATGCTCAGCTAAGGCTAGATCCAGACGCAGCGATCAACCCATGTCAGCCGCCCGATTTTCTAAAAAGGTTCAGGACGATTTAACCTCGCTGGCTGGTTGATCGTGCTCGACGTTCTGATGAATAAAGAAAGTAAAGATGCCCTGCGAGCTTCAACACGGTATTTACTGGTGGCAGTGCTTGTTGCGGTAGCTACCACGATTTCTAGCTTTGTAGTCTTATCGCAATTCCTTGGCCTAAGTGATGAAACCACAGAACCCCTAGATCCTACTGTCCGAGACGGAGTTTATTCCACATCGCTAGTAAGAATCATTGCAAACCCTGAGATTTACGCCGGAAAGCGTGTTTTATTCATCGCATACCTCAAAACTGGATTTGAAGAGAAAGGCCTTTATATCTCTGCGGACGATGCAAACTTACTGAACACTAAACAGGCCCTATGGCTTGGTGGATTGAGTGAAGGCGTTGATTGGAGCAAGGTTTCTGGAAATGGGTATGTTATGGTCGTAGGAACTCTTCAATATGCACCGGACAAAACTGGATATGGACACATGGGGTTATGGTTGGCAGAATTGACCAATATTGAAGAAATACTACCACGTCATGAGATGTATGAACGGAGACTAAATGAATCAAAATTCCAGAACCAGTCGGCACAGGTCAACCCATGAACTCGCCCGATTTTCGATAACCCTCACTAATCCTAAACCGTCAGGCTGGGTGCCTGGCCTCTACGTTCAGCGAAAGAATGAAGCATCACATTCCATTCACTTTTATTTTCCTAATTTTAGTCGGCTGCCAAAGCACGGATAGAATTGAAATGAACTATGGCCTAAATGACATTCGACTCAACGGGGAGCCGATGACGCTTGAGCAAATGGAGCATTATACAGAAAGCGAATCGAAGAGAAATACAGAACTCCTGATCACACTGGAAGATGGCTCAGTCGAGGATATGACCCTGGGAGAGTTTATTGACAGTATAGAAAAGGAAGGGCCAATCGAGATGACACCTGCCTCATACGATGATAATATACCTTCAGGCCCAATGGACCCATTTGCACTACCAGAAAATGGAAGGCTGAACCAGGCGAGATAGTCAATGCGAGTTCAGCCGCCGGATTATTCGAGAACCACTTGCACGATTGACCCGTTAGGCTCGCATCGACTACTCTTTACGTTCACAGAAAGAAGGAATGAAATGAAAGCATTCAGCAACACATGGCTCTCTGGCCTGAGGATTCTCTTTAAGGTATTTCTATTATCCCTCTTTATGAGAATCCTATACGAACTCGGAGCATTTTCGGTGTTACTGTTTGCTGCGGGTATATCTGAAATAACAGGAGAAGAAATAGCGTTATACCTCATGATGTCTATCGCTACTATAGTAGGTCTATTGAGCATACCGTTTATGGTCGCAGTCATAGCAGAGCACGTTAATCTGAAGGGCTAGAAAACCAGTGTGAACCAGCCGGCACAAGTCAACCCATGTAACCCGCCCGGAAATCCGAGAACCCCTTGAACCACTAACTCTTCAGGCTGGGTGCCTGGCCTCTACGTTGTGAAAAAGATAAAATGAAAAAAATAATAACCATATTACTACTAGCGACAATACAAACGTTCTTGCATGCCGATCTTGCTCCAAGCTCAGGTGCGGGAATCGCCGTAAGAATCAACGTAACCTCCGGAACAGGTTTCCTCGCTTCCAGCGGAGAAGCACTCCTTTTCACCGACCCTGAAAGCAACGAATTTATTTTAATGGGTGATGAGTCTATTGATGACGCCACAGGGATTTACAACTGGAATAAAACTGGAGAAAATACAGCAAGTTTAATCTTAAATGATCAAATTTCTGGATTTACCGCATCTTACGAAGTAACCTTTTCAGATCAGGATACAGGCTCGTTTTCTGCCAACGTCTCAGGAGTGGGAACTCAATCAGGAACATTTCTGTTTCACTATATCATTAAGCCTTCCGAAGTGTCCACAACGCTTGGTCTTTCTCAGCCCGTCGTCAGAGTTGAAAATAATAATGTTGAAATAAAACTTCAAATGAAAAGCAGCACTGATTTGTCAGAATGGATCAATCAGTCGGGATCAGTTAGTAATAATGGAACAGGAGAACTAATTTTCACCTCTCCCGTTCCCACTGGAAACAAGTTTTATATGATCCAAATTCTTGACACGCCTTAATCACAACCAGTCGCGCTGATCAATGAGGTTCGCTTAGGCTCACTCATCATCACGCTCTACGTTCGGTCAAAAAATGAAAACACGAATCACTATCGGAATTTGGGCGGCTATCTCCTGCCTTGCGATGCCGTTTCTGTGTCGAATTCCGCGTGGAGGCACGTGGGCAGCACAATATCTTCCAGATGAAGGGCATCTGATTAGCGGTATGCTGTTTTTTGGCGCCTTCGCCTTGGTTCCAGCAGTTCTAGTATTCTGCGTTGGGCTGATCTCCAAACCGCCTTTCTATTTTCCGGTCGTTATCTCTACTCTAGTTGCTTTAACCATGTTGGCGTATTGGCACAACGACAATGATCTTGCTGCCGATGCTCAGGCTGCGCTTTCGTTGATCTTCATACCGATCTATGCGAGCGGGCTTGCTCTGATCGGCGGTTTAATTGGATTGGGACTACAGGTATTATTTCGAACATCTCCAAAGAAGACCGAACAAGTCGACACAGACAACCCAGGTAACCCGCCCTTAAAACTCTAAAAATCGACTGGACGACTGAGCCTTTAGGCTGGGTGTCTGGTCTCTACGATCTACAAAAAATGATTTATTTATGCGCCATAGCATTTCTGGCAATCAGCCATCTCATTTGTCGCATGGGAAACCGCGGAATAAAGATACCAAGACTGCTTGAGAAATTGGTTGTGCTTATCGCCACGCTACTAAGCTTGGCCGCTCTTCTAGACCTCGGATCAGTCGCCCGATCCCTTCCCCTTGGCGAAGGTAATGAAACCACCAAGCTACTCCCTGAGATTTTAGTCTATTCAGTCGTGCTGATTCTATTTCTGCTCGTTGTATTCGCGGGATTGCCCAAGCCTATTTCAAGAAACCTAAATCAACCTAAAACCTCAACCAACTGACAGAATATGAGTAGATCCAGGCGAGAGTGGACAACTCCGTTCGTGCCTCACTACGTGCCACCTCTTGACGATCACTAAAAGAAAAATGAAAAAATGTAGCTCCCAATTCCGCTTCCATGGTGCCCTCGCCATTTTGCTTTGTTTTTCGGCTTTTCCATTATTCAGTCGTCCTGTTAATCCAAAATCCCCTGATGAGCTTTTCCAGATTGCAGACGTGGTAATCAACGGAGAAGTTCTAAGTGTCCGCATTACCGATGAGACATCCACAATTGCACTCGGATCGAACAAACCTCTTCAAATTCGCATAGCAGTAGCGCAAATAGAACAGTTAGCGTCGTTCAAAAGGCCAACCGCACCGGAGATTTTACTTCGTTTCCCTGTGCTTGATCGAGATAAGCATGTCCGTGTCATGAATGGCCCAAATCTTCCAAATTTACAAGCAGGAGAACGTTATCATTTCTACCTTGTTCAGGCCGAAGGTGAGCTGGCCTACGAGACAGCTCTAAATGATGATTTTGATAGCGGATTTTCTATACACCCATTTGCAGCTGGCGAAGATCCAAAAAATCCGCCATTGCTTAAAAAGGAAGCTGAACGCCTGGCAGTAAATTTCTTTGAGAAGCATCGAGATCTGCCACCTAATAGTCAACTTTCCTCTAGTTTTAGAAGAAATGGTTGGACGGTTAGAATATCCACGGAAGGGGGACTCTACTACCCTGCGTTCACATATGACGCCAGTATTGGAGTAACAGCAGATCGTCAAATTTCCACCGATTCGGTAGTGGGTCGTGAAATACCTAGAAAAGGCGAGTGGCTGGATAAGTCCGGTATTCATACTAAAGTCCGACTAACGGTAGCAGGTCACTTCACGGAGAATGGTTATCAGCATAAAGAGTCAAGTATTACCGAACTAGTCGGACAAATAGATTCCGTGAGCGATTCTTCAATATCGGGAACTTTTTCAAGCAAATCATTCGAGCCTGACTCTCCACCAAAGGAAATTTCATTCCCAAGAGAAGCCCTTAAAAGTGTTCAGCGAATCTTTTAAAAGTATGAATTAATATTCAAAAAAGATGATGAATCTACTGGCTTCGAGTCGCTTGAAGGCAGAAACATTTCAATTCGCATCCTGCATAAAAATAAAAAAGTGATCAAGGCGGAGTGAGACAATAGATTTCGCTGGCGCTCATCTATGCTCATCCTCTACGTTCGAGAAAAAATGAAACAAAACCTATCAATCGCCGCACTAGTTTCCTGTATCGTATCTTTTGAATGCTCCGCAATGGCATGGACAGAAGCGGCAGACTTTGCAAACGATCATCTAGCTCCAACAGCCCTTGGTAATATCGAGATCGGAATAAATAAAATCACAGGGAGTATTATAGACACAGGTAATTTCGACTCGGATACCTTTGTCCTATTCAATCCAAACGAATACTTAATCGAATCTATCAGCGTTACAGTTACTTCTTTTGTTGACCCGACATACCCACCTTTCGATCCAAATGATCCCTTAGTCGGACAACTTCCTGGTGTTATTCTTATTCAACCTAATCACGCAGGAAGTATCCCTTTTGAAAACGGGAATTATTTTTTAAGTAGCGATTACGACGAAAGCGGAAACTTATCTCTTGCAGACTCCTCTGAACTGACATTCTCAGTTTTTTACGACTCCCGGCCTGAACTTCTTGCTCCCGGAGGTTTCGATTATGAGATCTCCGTATTGGCAACCGTGCCAGAACCCTCTTATTTATACTTCGGTTTCATTATCGGCATTATCACCATTTTCAGACGTAAGACTCGAACCAGTCGCAGCTATCAATGCCTTTCGCTCGTTCCTCGCTACAGTCATCATAGTGCTCTACGATATAGAAGAAAATGAAATCTAAAACCGCAGATGGACGCCGATACACGCGGATTCAAGAGAAGAACCGAATCCTATCTGCGTTTATCCGGTGCCTGCCCTGCGTAGCTCGTAGAGCGAAGCACGGGTCCATCTGCGGTTAAAAAAATCCGTTCCGACGTAACAGAAAGCCCTCGACTAGTCGGCAGTCTTCGGCCAGATTCGGGGCTATATCCAGTCGGCATAGACAACCCATTTAACGCGCTCGATTTTCGACAACCCTCACTAATCCAAAACCCTCAGGCTGGGTGTCTAGCCTCTACGATCTACAAAAGAAATGAACAAAATTAGGGCGATCTCTTGGGCGCTAACAGTCGGCAACTTTTTCTTTGGCGTTTTACTTACTGTCCCACTTTTATTTTCACTAGCCACTATTGGCAGCGTAGTAGAACAGGGCGTCACTCGTCAGGACATAGAATCGCTTTTACTAATTTTGACGGTTGTGGTTGCTATAGCCTTTTCTGGGTTTTTATGGCTTGGAACTCTATTCAGAGCAATCGACAGAAATTTTTTCCTGAAAAAGAATACCTTTTGGTCACTCCACTGCGTAAGCGAATTGTTGTGGGTAGTCTTTTTATCCGTAGGACTTACCACTGGGATTGAATATCAGGGAATGAAGATGCTGTATCTGATTCTTGGCTTCAAAGTGCTGTCTGGAGTAATGTCGTGCTTGCTCATCCGCTTCGACCATCCGATAGTAGATCAAGGCGGAGTGATCAACTCCGAGTCGCTGCGCTCCTCTACGTGATCATCCTCTACGTTAGCCAGAAAGAATGATTTACATTATCACAGTAATAGCAGCGCTGGTTCTTTCGTTTATGATGCTAGCTTCCGAGGCTTTGAACGGAAATATAACCCACTTAAAGAATGGAAGAGAACCCAATGCGGGAGCTTGTATTTTTCCAACCATTCCATGTGTCCCACTGTTTTTCTGCTTCATTTCGTGGATCGTAGAAAAGTTCTTAAAAGAATATTCAATCGCCATAATGCTTATAGTTTTCGCAGCACTGTATGGCCTCTGGGTGGTTGGATTTATGAAGCTTAAATCTGAATTCGAAGCCCTTAAAAATGAAACCGGAAAGGCTAACCAGTCGGAGTGAGACAACGACATTACGGCTCCGCCTCCATGTCGCGCTCATCCTCATCGATATGGGAAAAGAATGAATTTTTACAACCGCTTCGCTAGAGGGTGGAGTTTTGGGAGAATAAGAACCCTGAAGCAAAGTTCACCTCCCTAACCTCGCCCGTAGGGCTCTCTAGCGCAGCGGTTGTGAAAACCAAATTAAGGGAAGAGAAGACACTTGCCGGATTCGATCTCACAGGGCACTCTGAAAGCCATATCCAGCCGGAGCTGGTCAACCCCATTTACGCCGCCGAGAATTCGACAACCCTCACTAATCCAAAACTCACAAACTGGGGTGCCAGTCCTCCACGTTCACGAAGAAATGAAAAATAAAGAAAGCAAGTTGCCGCCATTCTGGATCAAAGTGTTTTCCTGGCTTTTC
>Ga0306912_1001148_pt1 | contig 12702 bp, 9 predicted proteins | sample AntRauFillE10628_FD_190443 | JGI IMG/M metagenome (GOLD analysis project Ga0306912, IMG submission 190443) | Saline lake microbial communities from Rauer Islands, Antarctica - Metagenome Filla E10 #628 (v2) (version 2) | ecosystem: Environmental > Aquatic > Non-marine Saline and Alkaline > Saline... | reverse complement strand
GCGCGGTCCTCGGGTGCGAAGCCGAGGTCGGCGTTGAGCCCGTGCCGGACGTTGTCGCCGTCCAGCACGTAGGTGGCCACGCCACGTGCCAGCAGTGCCTGCTCCAGCGCGAACGCGACGGTCGACTTGCCCGAGCCCGACAACCCGGTGAACCACAGCGTCGCCGGGCCGTGGCCGAGCGCGGTCCGGCGGTCGGCGGCGGAGACCAGGCCCTCCTCGCGGCGGATGTTGCGACTGACCGGCTCCATCAGCGCAGCAGCCCGCGGTCGCGCAGCAGCGCGATGACCTGGTCGGCGGCCTCGTCGGCGCTGCGGTCGTGGTCGTTGGTGACCAGGTCCGGCGCGAACGGCCGCTCGTAGCGGCTCGTCACGCCCGGCAGGTCGATGTCCTGCCCGGACTCGTGCGCGGAGTACAGCCCGCCCGGGTCGCGCTCGCGGCAGACCTCCATCGGGGTGTCGACGAAGACCTCGACGAAGCGCTCCGGGCCGACCAGCTCGCGGGCGCGCTCGCGGTCCTCGCGGTCCGGGGCGAGCAGCGCCGCGATCGCGATCAGGCCCTGCTCGTTGACCAGCCGGGCGACCTCGGCGACGCGGCGGACGTTCTCCGAGCGCTCCGGGGCGGTGAAGCCCAGGTCGCGCGACACGCCCTGGCGCACGTTCTGGCCGTCGAGCCGCACGGTGACGCGCCCACCGTCGAACAGCTTGCGCTCCAGCGCCTTGGCGATGGTCGACTTGCCGGCGCCGGTCAGGCCGGTCAGGAACACCGTCGCCGGCTCCTGCGCGAAGCGGGTGGCCCGCTCCTCCGGTGCGACCAGCGAGACCGAGCGCTGCAGCGTGTCGACCGCCCGTGCGTCCCAGCCGGAGGCCGCGCCGCGGACCATCCCGGCCCCGACGGTCGCATTGGTCAGCCGGTCGACCAGCACGAACGAGCCGGTCGTGCGGTTGTCCTCGTAGGTGTCGAACAGCAGCTCGCGGTCGACGGCGACCTCGACGCGCGCGATGTCGTTGAGCTCCAGCTGCGCCGCGTCGGCCTGCTCGAGGGTGTCCATCTGCAGGCGGTGGTGGATCGTCGGCACGGTCGCGTTGGACGTGCCCGCCACCGAGCGCAGCAGGTACGACGTGCCTGGCCTCATCGGCTCGCCGGACATCCACACCAGCGTCGCCTCGATGCGGTGGGCGCGCTGCATCGTGTCGCCCTCGTGCACCAGCACGTCCCCGCGCGAGACGTCGATCTCGTCGTCCAGCGTCACGGTCACGGCCCGCCCGGGGCCGGCCAGCTCGAGGTCGCCGTCGAACGCGACGATGCGCGCGACCGACGACGACACCCCGCTCGGCAGTGCGGTGACGCGGTCGCCGGGGCGCAGCACGCCCGAGCAGACCTCGCCCTGGAAGCCGCGGAAGTCGAGGTTCGGGCGGCTGACCAGCTGCACCGGCAGGCGCAGGTGCTCGAGGTCGACGTCCGCGTCGACGTCGACGGTCTCCAGGTGCTCAAGCAGCGGCACGCCGCCGTACCAGTCCATGTGCTCGCTGCGGTCGACCACGTTGTCGCCGGTCAGCGCCGAGACCGGCAGGAACACCGGGGTGAACGTCGCGCCGAGCTGGCCGAGGAAGTCGCCGTAGTCGGCGACGATCTCGTCGAAGCGCTGCTCGCTCCAGTCGACCAGGTCCATCTTGTTGACCGCGACCACGACGTGCTCGATGCCGAGCAGGTGGGCGATGGTCGAGTGGCGCCGGGTCTGGTCGAGCACGCCGTGGCGCGCGTCGACCATCACCACGGCCAGCTGCGCGGTCGACGCGCCGGTGACCATGTTGCGCGTGTACTGCACGTGGCCGGGGGTGTCGGCGATGATGAACTTGCGCCGCTGGGTGGAGAAGTAGCGGTAGGCCACGTCGATGGTGATGCCCTGCTCGCGCTCGGCCTTGAGCCCGTCGGTCAGCAGCGCGAGGTCGAGCCCGCCGTCGACCGAGCCCTGCGTGGCCGAGTCGGCCTGCACGGCCGCGAGCTGGTCCTCGTAGACCATGTGTGCGTCGTGCAGCAGCCGGCCGATCAGCGTGGACTTGCCGTCGTCGACCGAGCCGCAGGTCAGGAACCGCAGCAGGTCCTTCTGCTCGTGCTCGGCGAGGTACGCCTCGATGTCGGTCGCGATCAGGTCGCTCTGGTGGCTCATCAGAAGTACCCCTCGCGCTTCTTCTCCTCCATGGAGCCCGCCTGGTCGTAGTCGATCACGCGGCCCTCGCGCTCGGAGCGGGTCGCCAGCAGCATCTCCTGGATGATCTCGGGCAGCGTCGTCGCGCGCGACTCCACCGCGCCCGACAGCGGGTAGCAGCCGAGCGTGCGGAAGCGCACCCAGCGCTCCTCGGGCTCCTCTCCCGGTTCGAACCGGAAGCGGTCGTCGTCGACCATGATCAGCACGCCGTCGCGCACGACCACCGGGCGCGGGGCGGAGTAGTACAGCGGCACGATCGGGATCTGCTCGAGGTGCACGTACTGCCAGATGTCCAGCTCGGTCCAGTTGCTCAGCGGGAACACCCGGATCGACTCGCCGCGGTTGACGCGGCCGTTGTACAGCGACCACAGCTCGGGACGCTGGTTCTTGGGGTCCCAGCGGTGCTGGCCGTCGCGGAACGAGAACATCCGCTCCTTGGCGCGCGACTTCTCCTCGTCGCGACGCGCGCCGCCGAACGCCGCGTCGAAGCGGTGCTCGTCCAGCGCCTGCTTGAGCGCGTCGGTCTTGGCGATCGTTGTGTAGCCCTGCGAGCCGTGGTCGAACGGGTTGATGCCCTCCTCGGGCACACGCGGGTTGGTGTGCACGATCAGGTCGAGCCCGAGCTCCTTCGCCGTGCGGTCCCGGAAGGTGATCATCTCCTGGAACTTCCACGTCGTGTCGACGTGCAGCAGCGGGAACGGCAGCGGCCCGGGGTGGAACGCCTTGCGGGCCAGGTGCAGCATCACGCTGCTGTCCTTGCCGATCGAGTACAGCATCACGGGTCGCTCGAACTGGGCGACGACCTCGCGCATGACGTGGATGGCCTCGGCCTCCAGCTGCTGCAGGTGGGTCAGCCGGACCTGGTCGAGGGTGGCGGGGGCGGACACGCGGACTCCCGGGGGCGGGGCGACGGGGTGGTGTGGTGCCACGGCGGGCACGCTCGACCGCGGAGCCTACGGCGGTGGCGTCGCGCCGCTCCACCCTCGCGCGGTGGACACCGTGCGAGCCGGCCGGGGCACCGCCCCGTGCTCGGGCCTAGCGTCGCGGCCCCGGCCGGGAGCATGGTCCTGCGACGCGACGACGACCCAGCCGGTGACGCCCCGGCGAGGCCGGACCGGGTACTCGCCCCGGGCCCGGCGCGGGTGGTGCTCGTCGCGCTGCTGGTCCTGGTCGTCGGGGCAGGCGTGCTGCTCGGTGGTGCGGAGCCGGCCGTGGAGCCGCTGCTCGGGCGGCTCGACGCGCCCGCGGGCGCGATGGCGAGCGCCCCGCCGCCGGCACAGGAGCTGCGGCAGGCCTGGGAGGTCGACGCCAGCCGGCCCGGCCAGGCCTTCGCGTCGCCGGGAGGCCGCACCGTCGCTCCCGGTCTCGCGCTGCTCGATGACGGCGGGGTGCTCGACGTCGCGACCGGGCGCGTGGTCGCGGGGCTGCCGGGCGACGCAGGGGTCGGGGCCGGGCGGGCGGCGCTGCTCGGCGCCGACGAGGTCGTGGTCCTCGACGCGCTGGACGGGCGCGTGCTGGAGCGCATCGCGCTGCCCGACGAGCTGCACGGTGGCAACCATGCCGTCGCCACGCACGTGCTCGACACCGCGGTCACGCTGTCCCTGCCGGCCCGTGGCGGTGGTCCCGGCCGCGACGTGGTGCTGCTCGGCAGCGATGGCCGGGTGCGTGCGGAACTCGCGGACGCCGAGGTGGTCGACGTCACGGGGGACCGCTTCGTGCTGGTCGCCCGCGGCGCGTCGGGGCTGCGCGGGCAGCGGGCGTGGCGGCTGCTGGACGCGACGGACGGGCGCACGCTGCTCGACCTCGACGACGACCCGGCGGGTCCGCCGGTGCTGCTCGGCGAGCGCGTCGTGGTCGCGACCGGCGACGGCGTCGTCGCCGTCGATCCCGTGGGTGGTGGGGTCGAGGAGCTCGACCTGCCCCGGAGCTCGGTGCTGCTGGGTGCGATCGACGACGGGCTGGTGATCGCGGTCGGCGCGTCGGCGGGTCCGCTGTGGGCGGTCGCCGTGACCAACGAGGAGGGAAGGATCATCGGTGTCGTCGCCGACCTGTCGGCGACGTCGGCCGACCAGGTGCGCCGCCGCGCCGTGGTCACCGGCGAGGTGGTCGTCGTGGCCCGGGAGCGCAGCGTGCGGGCGACCGAGGTGCGCACCGGCGTGGACCGCTCGTTCACGGTCGATGGCGTGGTCGAGCTGGTGGAGGTCGCCGGGTACGCCGTGGTCGTCGGCGAGGACGGCGGCGTCCCCGTGGTCGAGGGCCTGGCCGCCACCACGGTGCTGGACCCCACCGACGGGACGATCCGGTGGCGACGCCCGGTCGACGGGCCGGTGCTGGTGCCGCGCCTGGTGCTCGGCGGCGAGCTCGTGCTGACCCACCCCGGGGCGCTCGGGCCGGACGACGGGATTGGCCCGGTCGTGCGCCTCGACCCGCGCACCGGCGAGGTGCGCTCCCGTGCCCCCGCCACCTCCGGGCAGCTCGGTGGCGCGGGGCCCGTGGTGCGGGGGACCGCGTTGGTGGACGGTCGGGTCGTGCGCGTCGCCCACGGCCGGGCCGCCGGCGGCGACACGCTGGTGCGGATCGGTGACGACCCGGTGCGCCGGGTCACGGCCACGCAGGACGCGCCGGGCGCGCTGGCCGGCGTGGTCGACGGGCAGCTCGTGCTGCAGCGGCTGCGGTCGGTCGACGGTCGTGACGAGCTGCTCGGTCTCGACCTGGTCCCGCTGGCCGGTGGCGACGTCCTGCGACCCGACCTCGAGGACGCGGGCCGTGTGGTGGCACTGGGGGAGGGGCTGGTGCTCCTCGTCGACGACGCCGGCGTGCTCACCGCGCTGGACGTCGCCAGCGGCGAGGTGCGCTGGCAGGTGGACGACGCCCCCGGCACGGTCGGCCCCGTGACAGCGGGCCGCGTGGTGCGTGTCGACGCGGGCACGGTGCACCTGCACGACGCGGCGGACGGTGCGCTGGTCGCGACCCTCGGGGCCGACGCCGTGGTGAGCGCCAACCTCGCCGCCGGAGGGCTGCTGGTCGGGCTGACCGTCGACGGACGCCTGGCCGCCCACCGGCTCGCCGACGGCGCACCTGCGTGGGACGTCGACGTGGACGCCGCGGGGGCGTCGGTCCTGGTGGCCGCGGGCGACCACGTGCTGGTCGGCACGCGCGACGGTCGGGTCGTCGAGGTCGACGCCGACGGTCGCGTCGTGCGCGACCTGGTCGCCGGTGTCGGGACCGTGCGTGGTCTCGCGCTGGTCGACGACACGCTGGCCGTGCTGGTCGACGGGGTGCTGCGTGGGTTCCGCACCGACGGCAGCGGGTTGGCCGAGTCCGACCTGGTCGAGGTCCCCGACCTGCCGTGACGGCCGGCCGCCCGTGGTGGGCCGTGCGGGCCTACCGTCCGTGCCCCACGGGGGGTGCGGATGCGACGATCCTGGCGCGTCGCGGCCGCCTGTCCCGCCTGCGGGTCGGACCTGCCCCGCAGGGCGCGCTGGTGCGGCAGCTGTGGCGCGCCGGTCGCCGGCCCGGCTGCGTCCGACCACGAGGCCGGCCACGAACCTGGCCACGAACCTGGCCACGAACCTGGCCACGAACCCGGGGCCGAGCCCGCGGACGAGTCCGGGGACGAGTCCGGGCACGAGTCCCACGACGAGCTCGAGCTCGGCGCCCCGCCGCCCGCCGCCGCCCGCCGGCGACGGGTCGTGCTCCTCGCGCTGCTGGTGCTGCTCGTGGGGGCCGCCGCGGGACTCAACCGGCCGGCGCCGGCGGTCGACGCGCTGCTCGGTCGGGCGGACCTGCGCCCCGAACTGGTCGCCGCCGGGCCACCACCCGGCGGTGACCTCCAGCTGGCGTGGGAGCACGGCCTCGTGCAGGGCGCGCCCCAGCCCGCGTTCTGGTCGGGACCGGCCGACCTCGGCTCCGGGGTGGCCCTGGTGGGCCCGACCACTGCCGTCGACACCGCCAGCGGCGAGACGCTCGGCGTGCTGCCCGGGTGGACCGCCCCGGACGGCACGCGCCTGGCGGCCGCCGGTGACGAACTGCTGGAGGTCGACCCACGCAGCGGCCAGGTGCTGCGACGTCGTGCGCTGCCGCTGGTCGACGGCGGCGTCCCGGTCGTGCTCGAGGCGCTCGACGGTGCGGTGCTCGCCGGCGTGGTCCCACCCGACGGGCCGCAGCAGTTCTCGGCGCTGGTCGTCCTCGACGCGCAGCTGCGTGAGGTGGTCCGGCTCGCGCCGGGCACCACGGCTCGCTTCCTGGCCGATCGCTGGCTGGTCGTGCCCGACCGGCTGCTCGCGCCGACGCGGCCCGGGTCGGGGCCGGTGCTCGGGCCCGACGACGAGCTCGACGACCCACACCTGGTCATCGACGTGCGGGACGGGCGCGAGGTCGCCCGCCTGCCGGTCCCGCCGGACGGTGCGGGTGCCCCGGTCGGCGACCGCCTCGTGGTCGAGCTCGACGGCGGCCTGGTCGACGCACTGGCCCCTGGTGGTCCGCGCGACCTCGACCGAGGGGAGGTCGACGTCGTCGGTGGGCTCGGCGACCGGGTCGTGGTCTCGTTGCGGCCGGAGGACGGCACGATCGCGCTCGGCCTGCTCGACCCGGCCGACCCGGCCGGGGTCGAGCTGCTCGGTCGCGTGCGCCTCGACGGGCTGCCGGACGTGCGGGGGGGCGGCCCGTCCGCGGTGGCGCTGCGCGACCGGGACCTGGTCACGGTCCACGAGGGTGAGGTCACCGCGTACGACGTGGCCGGTGACCTGCGCTGGCGGGCGACGGTGCCGGGGGCCGAGGTGGCCGTCCTGGTCGACGGCCACGTCGTCGTGGCCGGGGACCCGCGACTGTTCCGGCCGGGGGCGCTGGCAGCGTCCGTCGTGGTGCTGCGCCTGGAGGACGGCGCACGCGTGGCCACCGTGCCCCCGCCGTCGCAGGTCGTGGCGCCGGTCGTCGCCGCCGACGGGGCCGTGCTGGTCGGCCTCGGCACCGTCAGCGCGGACCCACGCCCGCGCGACGAGCTCGGCCCGTGGCTCGACGCCGTCACGGGTTCGGAGGCCTCACCGCCGCCCGGCGGCGGGGGCGAGGGTGCCCGGATGCCACTGGTCGGCGTGGTGCAGCGCGACGGTCGCAGCGTCGCGGTCCGTTGGGGGTCGGAGGGCGACCGGCCGGCGGGCGCCCTGCGGGTCGGCGACGACGAGCCACTCGACGTCCCCGTCCCCGACGGTCAGCAGGCCTGGTGGAGCGCCAGCGGCGTGCTCGGTGAGCACCTGCTGGTGGCGACGCTGCCGGCCGGCCCCGCGCCGACGGCGTTCGGTGTGGCGCTGGTGGGCCTCGACGACGGCGGGGCGGTGCAGGTCGAGCTGCCGGCCGGCGACTGGTCCGCGACGGTCGACGGCGGCATCGCGCTGCTGGTTGCGGGTGGCCGGATGGCACTGCTGGAGGCACCCCCGGCCGGCGCGGAGTCCGTTGTTCCCGGCTGGGTCACCGACAGCACCGTGGTGTCGCCGTCCCGCCGGGCCTTCGGTCGTGCGGGGCCGGTCGACGTCGCCGTGACCGGGGACGTGGTGGTCGTCGGACGCGCCGACCGGGTCGAGGTGCGCGGCCGCGCCGACGGCCGCTTGCGCCACACCCTCGGCGGGGACCGGGTGCTCGCCGGCGTCCACGTCGTCGGCGACGTCGTGCTGCTGCGCGGCGCCGACGGCACGGCCGTCGCCCACGGGCTCGACGACGGGCAGGTGCGCTGGCGCACGGACGGCCTGCCCGCGGCCGTCAGCAGCAGCGCCGTCGCGGGTGACCACCTGCTGCTGGGGACGGCCGACGGGGTGGTCGTCGAGATCGCTGCCGGCGGCGTGCAGGTCCGACGGCTGGTGGTCGGCGATGGTGCGGTCGTCGGCATCGGGCTGGTCGAGGGGACCCTGGTCGTCGGGGTCGACGGGGTGCTGCGCGGGTTCCGCACCGACGGGGGCGGCGCCGTGGACGGCGGCCGCGTCGAGGTCCCGTCGCTGCCCTGAGGTCCGCCCGGTCCGGCCCTGTCCGGTCCGGCCCTGTCCGGTCCGGCCCTGTTCGGTCCGACGCGTGTGGGGCGTGGCACGCCGACGCCCCGGCGCGGGGCCGGGGCGTCGGGACGGGCCGGTGTGTGGGCACCGACCCGTGGTCATGCGTCGCGGGTCACCAGTAGTGGGCGCGGGGGCCGACGCCGCGGCCGAGTGCTCCCAGCGCGTACAGGATGATCCCGACCACCAGCAGGAGGCCGCCGATGGTGTTGAGCAGCGGCACCGAGAGCACGATGCCGAGGATGAGCAGGATGAGTCCGAGGCTGATCACAGTCGTTCTCCGCTGTTGACGTGGACCGACACCATCACCCGCGGCGGCCCGGGCCGCCACCGCCGGTGGCCGTCGGTCGGGCGGGGCCGCGCAGCTTGCGGGTCGGACGGCCAACGGCCGACCGGACGCCCGTCCGGACGGCCCGAACGGCCGTATATCGGGCCAGAACGGCCACCAGGGGGCTACAACGGCACCTGTGGCCGGTCGACCACCGTGCGCAGGGCGACCGAGCTGCGCAGCCGGGTGACGCCCGGCAGGCGCGCGAGGTGCTCGCGGTGGATGCGCTCGTAGCCGTCGACGTCCGCCACGGCCAGCACGAGCAGGTAGTCGGCCTCGCCGGCCAGCAGGTGGCACGCGCGCAGCGCGGGCAGGTCCACCACGGCCCGCTCGAACGCCGTGAGGTCGTCCTCGCGCTGCGAGGCGAGGGTCACCTCGACCACGACCGTGCGGGCCCGGCCGGTGCGGGCGGGGTCCAGCAGCGTCGTGGTCCCGGTGACCACGCCCGACTCCTCCAGCCGTCGCACGCGGCGCAGGCAGGCGGAGGGGGACAGTCCGACACGGTCCGCCAGCGCCTGGTTGGTGAGTCGGGCATCGGCCTGGAGCAGCCGCAGCAGCGCGATGTCGGTGCGGTCGAGCCCGTCCACGCACGGATCCTTCGGATTTGACTGTCAGAGTGGCAGGAATATGCGTCAGCATGAGGTCCTGCGCTGATGTACGCAAGCATCCTGCGCGGGGGTGCACCTACCTTCGTCCCCACGTCGAGGCGGGGGACACCGTGCGCATCGGGCTGCTGACCGAGGTCAAGCCACAGGAGAAGCGCGTCGCGTTGACCCCGCCGGGCGTCGCGGAGCTGACGGGGCTCGGCCACGAGGTGCTGGTGCAGTCCGGTGCCGGTGCGGGGATCCTCGCCGACGATGCCGCGTACCGAGCCGTCGGCGCGACGATCGTCGGTGACGCCGCGGCGGTGTTCGAGGGCGCCGAGCTGGTGGTCAAGGTCAAGGAGCCGCAGGCGCAGGAGCGCGCGATGCTGCGCGAGGGGCAGGCGCTGTTCACCTACCTGCACCTGGCGCCCGACGTGGAGCAGACCGACGACCTGGTCGCGTCGGGTGCGACCTGCATCGCCTACGAGACCGTCACCGACGCCGCGGGCCGGCTACCCCTGCTCGCCCCGATGTCGCAGGTCGCCGGCCGCCTGTCGGTCCAGGCCGGCGCGCACGCGCTGGAGGCCCCGCAGGGCGGCGCCGGCGTGCTGCTGGGCGGCGTGCCCGGCGTCGCCCCGGCGAAGGTCGTGGTGATCGGCGGCGGTGTCGTCGGCGTCAACGCGATCGAGATGGCCGTCGGGCTCGGCGCCAACGTCACCGTGCTCGACCGCGACCTCGCCGTCCTCGACCGCCTCGAGCACCGCTTCGGGGCGTCGCTGGACACCATCTACTCCACGCGCCACGCCGTGGCCGAGCAGGTGCTGGCGGCCGACCTGGTCGTTGGCGCGGTGCTGGTCCCCGGTGCCCGGGCGCCGAAGCTGGTCACCGCCGAACTGGTTCGCGAGATGCGCCCGGGCGCGGTGCTGGTCGACGTCGCGATCGACCAGGGTGGCTGCTTCGAGACCTCGCACCCGACGACCCACCAGGACCCGACGTTCGTCGTCGACGACGTCGTGCACTACTGCGTGGCCAACATGCCCGGCGGCGTGCCGGTCACGTCCAGCCACGCGCTGGTCAACGCGACGCTCCCGTTCGTGGTCGACCTCGCCACGCGTGGGATCGAGGCGGCCCTGCGCGCCGACGCGCACCTGCGCAACGGGTTGAACGTGCATGCCGGGATGGTCACCGAGCCGCACGTCGCCGCGGACCAGGGCCGTGAGCACGTCGACCCGCTCGCCGCCCTGGACGCCGTGCCGCTCGGCTGAGCACCTGCTGCTGCCGCGGGCCGTGGGTCAGCCGGCCGGGTGGTCGTGACCGTGGCTCTGGCCGCGCTCGCCCGTGTGGGCCGACGCGTGCCCGTGTGCGTGGGGTGTGGGGTCGTCGACGACGAGCGCACCGCCGGGCAGCTCGTGCAGGTGCCCGCCGTAGGCCTCGGTCAGGTGCGCGGGGTCGAGCACCTCCTCGGGCGGCCCCTCCGCGACCACGCGCGTGGCGATCAGCACGACGTGGTCGGCGGCGGCGGCGGTGTGGATCTCGTGGGTGGTGAGCACCACGGTTCGTCCCGCAGCGGTCTCCTCGCCCAGCACGGTCGCGATGCGGTCCAGGCTCGGCAGGTCCAGCCCCGTGCCCGGCTCGTCGAGCAGCAGCAGCTCGGCCTCCTGGACCAGGCCCTGGGCGACGTGCACGCGTTGGCGCTGGCCGCCGGAGAGCTCGTCGAGGTGCCGGTCGGCGAGGTCGGTGACCTCCATGCGCTCCATCGCCTCGTCGACCGCGGCATGGTCCGCGGCCGTCAGGCGCCGGAACGGCCCGCGCCGCCCCCAGCGGCCCATCGCCACGACGTCGGAGACGGTGACCGGGAGGCGGTCGTTGGTGGACTGGACCTGCAGCACGTGTGCGACAGCGTGCCGGCCGGGCGGCGCACCGCAGACCAGCAGCTCACCAGTGGACGGGCGGTGGAGCCCGGACAGCGCTCGCAGCAGGGTCGTCTTGCCGGACCCGTTCGGGCCGATGATGGCGGTCACGCCGCCGGCGGGCAGGTCCAGGTCGGCGTGGTCGACCGCGACGACGTCACCGTGGCGCAGCACCAGGCCTCGCGCGGTGACGACAGGGGCGTGGTCGTCGACCAGGTGGTGGGCGTCGGCCATCGTCGTGTCCGTCGTGGTGGTGGTGGCGTGGTTGCTGCGCACGCCGAGGGGCGGTCGCAGTGTGCCCGGTGGCGCTGCGCCGAGGTTGACATGGGAATGGTTCCCAATACTATGCCAGCCCGCCGGCCGATGGCGACCGCACCCGGACACTCCCTCCCTCCCTCCCTCCCTCCCACGACACACGACACACCACGGACCACGCCATGCTGACCCTCCCCTCGTCCGGACCCTCGTCCCGCCTGCTGGCCGGACTCGCAGCACTCGCGCTCGGCCTGGCCGCGTGCGGCGGCACCGCCGGCACCGATGCCGGCGCCGACGCGGCCGCGAGCGACGAGGTGGTCGCCGCGGCCGAGGGCGTCACGGTCGTGGCGACGACGTCGATCCTCGGGGACGTCGCACGACAGGTCGTCGGTGACGCCGGCCAGGTCGAGGTCCTGATGGGCCCGGGCGTCGACCCGCACGCCTTCCAGCCCTCCGCGGCGCAGGCGGCCGCACTGCGTGAGGCCGACCTGGTCCTCGCCAACGGGCTGGACCTCGAGGAGGGCCTGCTGGACGCGCTCGCCGCCGCGGAGGAGGACGGCGTGCGGGTCCTGGAGCTCGCGCCGCAGCTCGACCCGATCGAGTACGAGGGCAGCCTCGGACACGGTGAGGAGGACCACGACGACGACCACGCCGACGAGGACCACGCGGTGGAGGACGAGCACGCCGACGACGAGCATGGCGACGGGGACCACGCGGACGAGGACGACCACGACCACGGTCCGCTCGACCCCCACGTGTGGTTCGACCCGACCCGCATGGCCACGGGCGTCGAGCTGCTCGCGGCCGAGCTCGAGGAGGTCGCACCCGACGGTGGCTGGGGCGAGCGGGCCGAGGCCTACGCCGCCGAACTGCGCGCCCTCGACGACGAGCTGGCCGGGATGCTCGATGCCGTGCCGGTCGAGCAGCGCCGCATCGTGACCAACCACGAGGCCATCGGGTACCTCGCCGCGCGCTACGACCTCGAGGTCGTGGAGACGGTCCTGCCCGGCTCCAGCGCCGACGCCGGTCCCGACGCGCAGGGCTTCGCCGAGCTGATCGAGACGCTCGAGCGTGAGGGCGTGCGGGCGATCTTCGCGGAGAACACGGCCTCGGACCGCCTTGCGGCCTCGCTGGCCGGCGAGCTCGGCGAGCAGGTCGTGGTGGTGGAGCTGTTCACCGACGCGCTCGGCGAGCCCGGCTCCGGCGCGGAGACCTACGTCGACCTGCTGCGCACCGACGTCGAGCTGGTCGTCGACGCGCTGACCTGACCAGCGTGGGTGGCCGACGTGCCAGCCCCACGCGTGTCGGGCGCCCCCGGCCGCACGCGGCCGCCGCCCCGGGCACCCTCCCGGGGCGGCGGTGCGTCCCACCTCCGCGCCAGCCC
>Ga0306912_1001147_pt1 | contig 12704 bp, 15 predicted proteins | sample AntRauFillE10628_FD_190443 | JGI IMG/M metagenome (GOLD analysis project Ga0306912, IMG submission 190443) | Saline lake microbial communities from Rauer Islands, Antarctica - Metagenome Filla E10 #628 (v2) (version 2) | ecosystem: Environmental > Aquatic > Non-marine Saline and Alkaline >... | reverse complement strand
TATATGTGCATGGGACAGACAGCTGAAAATCTGGCCAAAAAATACAATATTTCACGGCAGGCGCAGGAAGAATTCGCCCTGAATTCCCACCAGAAAGCCGCCACTGCGGCCAAGGACGGCAAATTCAAAGACGAAATCACCCCGATTAAGACCGAAAACGGTATTATTGACAGTGATGGCACGATCCGCGCTGATACCTCGCTGGAAACATTGGCGACGTTAAAGCCGGCCTTTGATGATACGGGGACGGTGACCGCCGGAACATCTTCACCCTTGACCGATGGCGCTGGTGTGGCATTGGTGACAACCGAAGACTTTGCCAAAGAACACGGGCTCGAGATTTTAGCCCGGGTCAAATCCACGGCCGTGTCCGGCTGTGCTGCCGAAATCATGGGCATGGGGCCGGTATCCGCCACGCAAAAAGCGTTGGAACGCGCCGGTGTGACATTATCAGATATCGATATTATCGAATTAAACGAAGCCTTCTCTGCCCAGGCGCTTTCTGTCATCGGTGAAATGGGTATGGATATTAACAAGGTTAATCTTGACGGCGGCGCTGTTGCCCTTGGTCATCCGCTGGGGGTCAGCGGCGTTAGGATAACTGCCAAAGCCGCGCAAATTATGAAACGCGAAGGTAAATCACTGGCACTGGCGACCATGTGCATCGGTGGCGGTCAGGGGATTGCCACTGTGCTGGAGGGCGTATAAGAAAGCTTTGGCAAAGGGTTTTATCGCGCTTTTGGACATGCTAGGGTTTTGGGTATCCTAATTTTAATTTTTACGGAACTCGTGACCGTATGAAATTGTAAGGGGAATGTTAAGCTCAAGTAAGTGCATATTCAAAGAAAAGAGGCATCCATGCAAAAACTATTTTTTATACTCGGTCTTGCTTTATTGACCGTACCACAAACAGCGCAGGCCCAGCAGGTCGTTGAACAGAACGGCGCCGTGACTTATACAGTGTCTGAACACAGCTTTACCCTTTGCAATGATAACAAATTGCAGGAACAGGATTACGTCAAGTTGCTGCGTTTATACACCGACAATGCCATTCAGAATGATCTGGTCCCCAAATATATGGATGTTTACAGCAAACAGAATGAACGTCTTGACGGTCAGCTCGATCAGGTGGTTGAACAACAAAAAGCCGGTATGAATGATAAGCAGATGGAGCTTTTATACGAACCTTTCCAGAATGAACTGAACAAAGACGAGTTTTATAAACTGCATATTTTAAATGCGTCCAGCATTTCTACTTTGCTCAGCGAGAAGCTTGGCCCGGAAAAAGCTCAAAAGCTTTGCCAACCTGCCTGATAATGGCCCGGTGGCCGGACTTACGGGTAGATTTTGGCATAGATATAGTTTATATCGTTTAGGTATATCCAAAGGCTAATAACCGTTAAAGGCTGCCACATGTCTGTGTTGGGATTTCGATCAAGCGACTTGTTTAAAAATCTGTTTCGCGAGCAAAACAAGAAAGTCATTATCGCCATTGATGGCCCTGCGGCCAGTGGTAAAGGCACTCTTGCCCGCAATATTGCCAAACGGTTTAAATTTGCGCATCTGGATACCGGTATGCTGTATCGTGGCCTTGGCTATGCGGTACTGCAAAGCGGTGGAGATCCCGAAAATGAACAACAGGTCAAGGCTGTGGTCGATGATTTCGTCAGTGGCCTTGATACTGACCTGCTGGGAAATCCGGCCTTGCGTGCGGACGAGGTCGGCAGCGCGGCATCAAAAGTAGCCGTTATGCCCTTTGTTCGTCAGGCTTTGCTGGACTATCAGCGCCATTTTGGCGATATACAACCGGCAGCGATCAAAGGCGTCGTTCTTGATGGCCGCGATATCGGCACGGTTGTGTGCCCCGAGGCTGATATCAAAATTTTTGTCACAGCCGCGCAGGATGTCCGCGCCGGACGCAGGTTCAAAGAATTACATAGCCGCGGTATCGATGTCAGCTATGACACTGTGCTGGCTGATATTCAAAAACGTGATGACCGCGACAGCGGCCGCACGGTGGCGCCGATGAAGCCGGCACCCGATGCTTTTATCCTTGATACGTCCGATTTGAACAGCGCCGAGGCGCTCAGCCATGTGATTGACGTTATCCGCGGACAATTACTTGAAAAATCCGAATAATCCCTTTATAAGCGTACATAATACCAGCGGCGGGATTCGTTTCCTGCGCAACGCCGGTTATATTACGGCTCTGATGCCCCCTTTTATGCGGGGCCGACCGTAATAATTCTAGAGTTGAAAGAGAGACTATTAATCATGCAACAAGTTGCAACAAAAATGGAAGATGTGTCCATCAAGGACATTACGGGTGAGAACGAAAGTTTTGAAGCCCTGTTACAGGAATCCCTCGGCGATGTCGACGGCTTTACAGGAAACGTTGTCGAAGGCACCGTTATTGCCCTAGAAGGCGACCTCGTTGTCGTTGATGTCGGCCTCAAATCCGAAGGTCGCATTCCGATGAAAGAATTTGGCGCGCCGGGTGCACGCAATGAACTATCTGTTGGCGATAAAGTAGAAGTCTTTATCGAACGGATGGAAAACAAGGATGGCGAAGTCGTTCTGAGCCGTGAAAAAGCCCGCCGCGAAGAAGCCTGGATTGGTCTTGAAAAAGCCCATGACAAACAGGAACAGGTTACCGGTGTTATCTTTGGTCGCGTTAAAGGCGGCTTTACCGTTGATCTGAATGGCGCAGTTGCCTTCCTGCCAGGATCGCAAGTTGATATTCGCCCGATCCGCGATGTCAGCCCGTTGATGAACACACCACAACCGTTCCAGATTTTGAAAATGGATCGTGCCCGTGGCAATATCGTCGTTTCACGCCGTGCTATTCTGGAAGAAAGCCGTGCCGAAGCACGTGCCGATCTGGTATCCAGCATTGCTGAAGGTCAGGTTCTACAGGGTGTTGTTAAAAACATCACTGATTACGGTGCCTTTATCGATCTTGGCGGTGTTGATGGTCTGCTTCACGTTACCGATATTTCGTGGAAACGGATTAACCACCCATCAGAAGTCCTGAAAGTCGGCCAGACGGTTGATGTACAGGTTATCAAGTTTAATGAAGAAAACCAGCGCATCAGCCTGGGTATGAAACAGCTTGAATCTGATCCGTGGAAAGATGTCGAAAGCCGCTTTGCCGTTGGTCAGAAACTGACCGGTGAAGTGACCAATATCACAGATTACGGCGCGTTCGTTGATCTGGGTGAAGGCATTGAAGGTCTGGTTCACGTTTCTGAAATGTCATGGACCAAGAAAAACGTTCATCCGGGTAAAATCGTTTCAACCAGCCAGGATGTCGAAGTCATGGTTCTTGAAATCGATGCCGAAAAACGTCGCATCAGTCTGGGTCTGAAGCAGTGCACCGCCAATCCATGGCAGTCATTTGCAGAAAACCACAAAGCTGGTGACGTTCTTGAAGGCGAAATCCGCAACATCACTGAATTCGGTCTGTTCGTTGCCATTGGCGATGAAATTGACGGTATGGTTCACATGTCGGATCTGTCCTGGGAAGATTCCGGAGAAGATGCAATCAAGACTTATAACAAAGGCGAGAGCCTGAAAGTCAAGATTCTTGAAATCGATCCGGATAAAGAACGCGTTGCTCTTGGTGTTAAACAACTGACCGAAGATCCGTTTGCCGGTGCCCTTGACGGTGTTAGCAAAGGGTCTGTCGTGACCTGTAAGATCACCACGATCACTGATAATGGTATCGAAGTTCAGGTTAATGATAACCTGACCGGCTTTATCAAAAAGGTTGATCTGGCCCGTGAACGCTCTGAACAGCGTCCGGACCGGTATGCCGTTGATGAAAAAGTCGATGCCAAGATCATGAAGATCGATGCGTCTAACCGCAAACTGAGCCTGTCAATCAAGGCCCGCGAAATCGAAGAAGACAAAAAAGCCATGGCTGATTATGGTTCTTCGGACAGTGGTGCATCCTTGGGTGACATTCTTGGTGCAGCCTTGAAGCAAAAAGAAGGTGCCGGTGACGAGGCTCCAGCAGCTGAAGAAAAGAAAGCTGCCAAGAAGCCCGCTGCCAAAAAAGCCGCACCTAAGAAAGCTGCACCTAAGAAAGCTGCAGCGAAGAAGACTGAAAAAGCTGAAGATAAGGCTGAAGATAAAGCCGAAAAGTCTAAAAAAGACAGCGAAGATAAGAAAGATGATGCGTAAGATCATCTGATTATTTTCTAAAGCTTTGAAAAATCCCCCGGCCAGTGATGGTGCGGGGGATTTTTTTAATGTTTTGCAGCGTGAATGAATTAAAGCTCTAATCCATCGCGTAATGCATAAGCATGCTTTGGTTTTGTTTCAGCCAGGCTTTGGCCTCGGTCATTTGGCCGGTATCGCAAAGCTGGCGGCACAGGGTCCAGAAATCAGTGCTGTGATCCATATGGCGCATATGGGCGACTTCATGGGCGGCCAGATAATCAATGACAAATTCAGGGGCAAAGACAAGCCGGCAGGAAAAAGACAGCGTGCCGGTTGATGAACAGCTGCCCCAGCGGGTTTTCTGGTCAGCGATGCGGATGCGTTTGATCTGACGGTCGATGCGGCTGGCCTTATCATGCAGGCGCGCGGTCAGAGTGGCACGGATTTGTTCTTTTAGATAATCACGCACCCGACGGTGTAGATGTGACGGATCGCCAGGTACGATCAGCCGGTCTTCGTCAAGCCGCACCAAACCGCGCAGGCGTTGGTTATCATGTTCAATTCTAACCATGCGGCCGATCAGCGGGAACTGGTCACCAGGCTGGAATTTTTGCGGTACGGATAAACCGGCATGATGTTTCAGCAGCCAGTCGGTCTGGGCGTGGATAAAACGCTCGGCCATCGCAAGAGAGGTTCGTTTTGGCAAAGTCAGGGTAAAACCACCGCGTTGAATGTCCTGACGCAAGATCAGCCGCCGCGCACGTGCATTGCGGCGTAGCTTGATTTCAATATCATAGCCCTGAAGTATGATGGTCGCGGGAAGGTCGGGTTTTTTAAGATCAGATTTTTTTTTGCGGCTGAACATGATTGTTTTTTAGGAAACCAGTTTATTCAGATCATCATCATTAATCAGTTTTTTCTGATCGGCCAGCGTTTTGAAATCTTTAAAGGCCTGATTCAACGCCGCTTCATCAAGCGTATGGCCGAGCGCCAGAAGGCGGCTGCGGAAAGCATTGCGGCCTGAATGCTTGCCCAATACCAGATTACTGGCATTCTGACCGACAGAATCCGGAGTCATGATTTCATAGGTCATGGCATTTTTAAGCATGCCATCCTGATGAATACCGCTTTCATGGGCGAAGGCATTGGCGCCAACAATCGCCTTGTTTGGCTGTACATCAACACCGGTGATGGCTGATAATATCTGTGACGCGGGATAGAGCTTTTCAGTGACAATACCGGTGGTAAACGGCAATACATCCTGCCGCGTGCGGAAGGCCATGACGATTTCTTCCAATGCCGCATTACCGGCGCGCTCGCCAATACCGTTAATGGTGCATTCGATCTGGCGAGCGCCGGCCTCAACCCCGGCGATGGTATTGGCAACCGCAAGACCCAGATCATCATGGCAGTGAGTTGAAATCACCGCTTGATCAATATTCGGCACCCGGTTTTTAAGCATGGCAATCATATCAAAATAATCTTTCGGGGTTGCGTAACCGACTGTATCAGGGATATTGACGGTTTTGGCCCCGGCTTTGATCGCGGTTTCGACAGATTTGCACAGGTAATCGGGTTCGGTGCGGGTGGCGTCTTCGGCACTCCACTCGACATCATCACATAAATTGCGCGCCAGACTGACAGAATAGGTAATCAGATCGAGAACTTCTTCGGCGCTTTTCTGTAATTTATGCTGACGGTGTAGCGGGCTTGTCGAAATAAAGGTATGGATCCGGCCCTGTTTTGCAGGCTTTATGGCCTCGGCAACAGCGGTGATGTCTTTTTCCATCGCCCGGCACAATCCGGCAATAATGGCATGATCGGTGTTTTTAGCGATGGCTTCGACCGATTTGAAATCGCCTTCGGAGGCGGCAGGGAATCCGGCTTCGATAACATCAACACCAAGACTGTCCAGCATCGCGGCAATTTCAAGTTTTTCATCGAAATCCATAGAACAGCCCGGCGACTGTTCGCCATCACGAAGTGTGGTATCAAAGATCATGACACGGTCAGACATGGCGAGACTCCCTGTTATATCCATCCAATAGCCAATTATAATAGCATAGCGCCATAAAAAAACCTATATGGCGGTTGAACCAGAGCTTTCTTTCGCAGCCGGAGGCAGATCATCATACAAAGCCCGGGCTTCGTCGACCAGCATGATCGGAATACCGTTGCGGATAGGGAAAGCCAGTTTGGCCTGACGGCTGATCAGCTCATTCGTACGGGAATCGTATTCAAGCGGCGCTTTCGTTAGGGGACAGGCAAGCATTTCAAGCAGTTTCGGGTCTGGTTTAATCATGGTTTAATCCTGCGGTTTTAATGATTGCTGCTTGTCTGTCGTTCACGAATGGCCATTTCCATCAGGGTGAGTAGTATTTCAGCCCGTTGATGAAGCGTTCCGGCCTCTAAAAGAGCCTGTTTTTCCTGCGCGGAGAACGGGCAGACAATCGACAGCGTTGCGATCAGTTTTTCCTGATCTATATCCTCTAATTGATCCCATTTTTCGCAGGTCATGTCCATTTTTTTAAAATACTGTTCAAGTGTTTTTAGAAACTCTTTTATATCAAGCTGGCATTCCTGCCGCTGTAAATCATGCCGGTAGGGTGTCCAGTCCGGCTTTACGGTACGGTAAGGCAGCGGATGAGAGGTTTCTTTAATAACATCAAACCGGCACAGGCCGGTCAGATTTAAAAGATAACGTCCGTCTTGTGTTTCTTCAAAACAGGAAATGCGCCCGACACAGCCCGTACCATATAGGGCACCGGGGCCATCATCCGGGCTTTGTTCCAGTTGGATCATGCCGATCAGGCGCTGATGGGCAAAGGCATCATTGACCATGGCCAGAAATTTGGCTTCAAAAATATTCAAGGGCAACTGACCGCGGGGCAGTAACAATACATCTGCTAACGGAAATACAGGGATTTCCTCTGGCAGGTCAGTAAATTCCATTCGAAAAGGGTCTCTCATCAAGAGTTCTCACAGCACAGTTCTATTCTTATCCTAATTAGATAATCGTTTAGGCCGAGAAATCAATATGTTTCAGGAATCAGATCTGCTGTTCCACCAGTCACGCAGCAGCTGTTTTTGACGTATCAGTTCATCATAACGCCGTCTGGCCCACGGATATTCATCAATATAGTTGAGAACATGTCTAGCCTGCTCCCACTCCAATTCATTATCCACAAGGGCCTGAATCTCAAGATCAGAGATATGTGTATCGCTCAGAGCCACTTTAATCTTATCCTTTCACTATGACATACACCAGAATGCAGTGCGGGTTCCACCTTATAAACCGAAGAGAGCGGGAACTAAACAGCTAGCGGTCTGTTTGTAAAGGGTCAAATGGCTAAAGGAGGTCAAAATGTTAAACCTTGCTATTTTCTTTCTTGTCGTCGCACTGATCGCCGGCTTATTGGGATTCGGTGGTGTAGCGTCCGCATCTGTTGAAATTGCACAATTATTATTCTTTGTCTTTATTGTGCTATTTGTTATCGCAGCGCTGGTTCACGCATTGCGTGGCCGTTCACCGCCCGTATAAGAAATAATTATATATAACTAATACAGAAGAGCGCCAGAATCGGCGCTCTTCTTTTTTCTTGTAACACTACGGGAACTCTATTATTTCATTAAAGACATGTTTAGATCGATTCGTTCCTTAAGGGACACTTCCCGTCGTAATTTTCTCTTATTCTGTGCCGCGCTGTTGTTGTGCGCTGCGGCGCTGATTTATTTTCTGGTTCACAGTAATCAGAAATTTGATCAGGTCGATGCCAGCATTCAAAAAAATAATAAAATTATAGCCAAGACCGAAGAGCTGGCAACAAATCTGGAAGCTATGGTTTCCGATTATCTTTCTTATCTTATTCTCGAAGACAAAATATATCTGCAGGAATACCACGCGAGAAAAGAATCGATGGGCGCGATTATTACCGAACTAGCCTTGTTGACCGAAACAAATAAAATGCAAAAAGGCCGGGTACAGGATTTACGGCAGAACTATAAATTATTATTAGAACGGCTGGATGAACAGACAGAACAAATCAAAGAGCAAGAACAGATCGTAACCCGCGACATATTGCGAACGACGGAAAATATTGATTTCTTAAAAAACAAGATCCTGGATATTTATAGTAATATTGTGCAGGCAGAAAGCCAGATGTTGAAATACAGTTTCGCGCAGCTGGCCCATCAAAAAGATGTTTATTTTCTGATTCTGGTCATCGGCTGTATTACGGCCGCTGTATTGCTGATTATCTTTAACCTGTTCCTGATCACCGTTCAATCACAACGCCTGAGGGCTGAAACAGAGCTGAAAGATAAAGAAGAACGTTTCAAACTGGCGATTGAAGGTATGAATGACGGGATTTTTGATTGGGATCTTGAGAATGATACCGTATTTTATTCGAGCCAGTTTTTTAAGATGCTCGGTTATGACCGTGGTGATACGGAAGGCACGATCGAAGATATCAAAGAGTTGATTCACCCTGATGATCAGGAGCGGGTCTGGGAATATATCGCCCACTATCTTGATGGCAATCTGTCAGAATATTCAAACACCTTCCGTCTGAAACATAAAACCGGTAAATGGGTCTGGATCAATACGCGTGCCAAGGCAATTTTCGATCCTGACGGTAAAGCCGTGCGGATGGTCGGCGCCCATTCCGATATTACCTATTTGAAAGAATATCAGGAATTCCTTAAACGTGAAAAGCGTGTTGCCGAACAGGCCAATGAAGCCAAAAGTGAATTTTTGGCCCATATGAGTCATGAAATTCGCACACCATTGACAGCCATCAACGGTATTGCTGAAATTTTTGAAAAGAATATTAACCAGTTCACTGAAAAACAACAGCGTCTAATTGTCACTTTGAAAACCAGTGTTTCAAGCCTGAAAGACCTGATCAATGATATTCTTGATTTCTCTAAAATTGAAAGTGGCCAGATTGAGTTGGAACAGACGACATTTAAGCTGGGAACGTTTTTTAAGAATATTAGAAATATTACGTCGGTTCGGGCCAATGAAAAGAATATAAGTCTTTCCTTTGAATATGATGATGTTGCCAATATATCATTTTGTGGTGATGCCGTGCGCCTGCGTCAGGTTCTGATCAATCTGATCGGAAATGCGATCAAATTTACCAATGAAGGCAGCGTTAAGATCAAGGCGTGTGTAAAGAAAAAAGGCCGCGCTGAGTTTTTACAGGTCGATGTGACCGATACCGGTATTGGCATTGCAAAAGATCGTCTGGAGCTGATTTTCGAGCGTTTCAAGCAATCTGATGCTTCGATATCCCGTGCCTTTGGCGGTACCGGCCTTGGTCTGTCGATTTCCAAGAAACTGATTGATATTATGGGCGGTGAAATCAAGGTTAAAAGCACGCCGGGCAAAGGGTCTACATTTAGCATGATTATTCCTATGCCGGATAACAAGATTTCTTTGATGGGACAGGTCGAAGACAGCTTGCAGGGCAAGGTTGAAGATCAAATAAAATCCGAGATCAGTGATGATAAAAAGATTCTGATTGTCGAGGATTACGAGGGCAATGTTGTTATTCTAAGTTATCTGCTGGAACAGATGGATATTGATTTCGATATTGCCGGTAACGGTGTTGAAGCGCTGGAGAAATGGAAAGACAATCATTATGACGCCATTTTAATGGATATTCAAATGCCGGAAATGGATGGTTTTACAGCCACCAACGAGATTCGTAAATATGAAGAGGATAATGCCCTCGAACCAACACCGATTATCGGCATGACCGCCCATGCCCTTGTCAGTGACCGGGAAAAATGTTTGAGAGCCGGTATGAATGCTTACGTGCCCAAGCCGATTGATGAATATGATTTAAGACATGAGATCCTGGGTGCTTTGCAGATTAAATCCTGAATTTTATAAAACAGAGACAAAAAAAGAGGGATAAACCGTATGGCTTATCCCTCTTTTTAATTGTGAAAAGGATTTGTGGTATTTTGCCTTAGGCGGCCCGTGCCATTGGCATATGGTGCTGGGCAGGGGTAAACGTATGCGCCAGATTGCCATTGGTTTGCAGAGCCATTTGCAGATTGGTACGGGCACGGGATAGACGTGACCGGACGGTGCCGACAGGAATGCTCAGGCATTTGGCGACTTCTGCGTATTCCATGCCCTGTACACAGACCAGAACCAGAATTTCACGGTGTTCTTCTGATAATGCGGCCATAGCTTGCTCGGTTTGCAGGATTTCTATTCTTGTGTCCTGCGCGGCATCTACAGACTGCTTTTCCAGATAGGTTTCAGGGTCATACTGGGTTTCAAATTTTGTCTTTCTGCGGTATTCGGATACAAAAAGATTATACATGATACGGGAAGACCATTTGAATAGGTCGGAATCTTCTTTGAAAAGGTGCTTCTTTTCAAGAGCGCGAACACATGTATTATGCAATAGGTCTTCTGCATCTGATTTATTGCGGGTCAGTTTATAGGCAAACTTTTTTAGACCTGTTAGCTCATTGGTGAGTTCTGATGACTTAAACATTTTGGTAATCCTTTTGCTCGTTAACCATGATTCCAATATGCGCTCTGTCTGTAACCCTATTTTGTCCGCAATGTATCAATCCTGAAAAGAATTGTTTCATTTGGGTAACAATATGCAGAGAAATGTGCTAATTACAGTAAAGGCGCCGGTTTGACGGAAAATACTAAAAAGTTGGAGATGTATATAAGTGACGCAGCCAAAAAACATAGTTTTGTTTATTGATGATGACGAAGGCCTGCAGGTCGTTGTCGGTGAATATCTATCTGACAGCGGTTATAAAGTCATTGGCGCCCGCAGTGGCGAAGAGGCAAGAGCGGCTGTCGAACAAAATGACAAGATAGATGTCGTGCTTCTGGACCTTATGTTACCTGATGTTGAAGGTTTTAGCCTGTTACCTGCCCTGACAAAAACAAACGCACCGATCATTATTCTGAGCGGTAAAAGCGATACGACCGAAAAAATCGTCGGGCTTGAGATGGGTGCCGATGATTATATGACCAAGCCTTTCGAGATGCGCGAATTGTCAGCCCGAATCAAGGCCGTGATTCGTCGCAGCGCCAAAACAGATGAAGTAGATGGTGATGCCGAATCAGCAGTGCCGGCTCAGGAAATTCTTGATTTTGGCCGCTTTTATCTGGATACAACCCAGTATCAGGTCTTTGATAGCAAGAAAAAATCACTGGATTTCACGACTGGCGAGTTCAAGCTGCTTGAAGCCTTGGCGCTCTCCCCGAATCGGGTTCTGACCCGCGAACATCTTTTTGATATTACCCGCGAAGGTAAGTTTGATATATATGACCGCGCTATTGATATTCAAATTGCCCGGGTTCGTAAAAAACTTGCCAAGGCGAATGAGGATCAGTCGATTATTAAAACTGTCCGCGGGGTCGGGTATATGCTGACGCCTGACAGCTAGACGGATTAAACGATCCCTGCCACTCTTCAAAACTATGGAACTTGAAGGCTTTTGCACCGTTTGTTGTTGCGTAAATGAATTGCAACACAAAAGGAGTATAAGAATCATGGCGAAAACGAAAAGAACCACACAAGACGAAGTACAACAGCTTCAAAAAGAGCTGCATGAACTGGAAAGCACAGTTGTAAAACTGAGCCGCAGTTTGCGTAATGACGGCGTTTCGAAACTTGAAGACGTCAAAGACGGCGCAAATGAAGCAAAGCTTGCCGCTGTAGAAAAATGGTCAATGCTACGTGATAAAAGTGCAGAAGGCCTGCATTCGACAGAAGATGCTGTACGGGAAAGACCGGTTCGCAGTATTGGGTTGGCTTTTCTGGGCGGTATCATTGCCAGCCGTTTGCTGCAACGATAAAAGCACCAAAAGAAAAGAGAAAGAGGCAGAAATAAAATGAAACCTATTCTGGACATAGCTGAACATGTCGCCCGACAATATGTTATAGGCACACAAACCAGCCGTATTTCAAGAATCAGTACATCGGCAATTGCCGGGGTGATTATGCTGATCGGTTGCTTTTTTGTAATATTCGCCGGGTATTTCTGGCTGACAACGATGTATTTCAGTCATATTGCGGCCTTGGTGACCGGATTGGTTTTAATCCTCTTCTCTGTTCTGCTTTTGGCAGGGCTTAAACTCCGCGCCAGGGCAGAACGTAAAAGACAACTACAAAAACAACAAGAAATGATAATTCTGGCAGAAGAAGCGTTGGGGGAATGTTGTAAATATTCCGATGAAGCAACGGATTATATAAAGCAGAACCCGAAACAATCGCTGTTGTTTGCAACACTTGCCGGATTTATTGCCTCTAGAACATTGTAAGCGAAGTATTGAAGGAGACACAGTATGTCGACGAGTAATCTTCTACTATGTCTTTCTGTTTTAATTATCAGTGCTATTGCGATTTTTATAGTGAATGAAACACAGGAAGATATTTCTATCGGTGAAATGGCCAGCCTGAATTATGAAGAAGGGCTAGACTAAAAAACCGGTAAGAAACCACATAATAATTTAGAACTTTAAAAGAGCCCCGCAAAGAACGGGGCTTTTT
>Ga0306912_1001140_pt1 | contig 12775 bp, 5 predicted proteins | sample AntRauFillE10628_FD_190443 | JGI IMG/M metagenome (GOLD analysis project Ga0306912, IMG submission 190443) | Saline lake microbial communities from Rauer Islands, Antarctica - Metagenome Filla E10 #628 (v2) (version 2) | ecosystem: Environmental > Aquatic > Non-marine Saline and Alkaline > Saline... | reverse complement strand
ACGGACTGGCCAAAAAAGTGGGTACTTTTACTCATGTAATTTAGTTGTGCAAAACCAAATTACATTAAAGCGGGAAATCCTTAATGGAAATCCCGCTTTTCAAAAAGTTTTATCGGACAGTAGTGATCAACAATAAGAATTTTCATTTCTATAAGTTTATTTTCAATCGAGATGATTGGCTTCGTCCACTATTTTTTTAACTATTACATCCATTTCCATGGTAGAAATTTTCAGTTGTTCAATCCAGGTTAGGATATCATCCATTTTGCCTTCTTGCAGTTCAATCAAATTAATGATTCCTAAAATTCTGGAAAGAGGCGCACGAACCACGTGAGATTGCGTCCAAGCTATTTTCCTGAGCTTTTGGTTTGAGCGCTCAAGGTCTTCGGTATACTGCTTTAACAGTTTTTCGTTTTCAACTTCTTGAGTCGTGTCTGACGAAATTCCAATGATGCCTATTATCTTATTATTCTCATCATAAACGGGGGCATTGGAAACCCGAACGGGAAACTTGGTGCCGTCCTTTCTTTGCACCGTATGTTCTCCAGACCATGCCTTTCCACTCATAAGGATCTCCTTGATTTTCTTTGCTTCTTCTTCTTCAATATCTCTAGGCCTTAGCAGTTCAATGTTTTTTCCTAGCGCTTCCTCTCTTGTCCATCCGTAAATAGTTTCGGCCGCTTTGTTCCAGTAATTAACCTTTCCTTCTAGGTTGGTAGCAATGGCTGCCTGCTCCACCGTTTTTAATAGGTTGGCTTTAAATCTATCTTCCTTTTCTGATTTTCTTTGCTCCGTTACATCGGTCATGGCACCCACCATACGCGTAGCCTTTCCTTTCTTGTTTCTGATAATTACTCCTTGGTCTATTACATAGAGCTCTTCTCCAATTTCATTAAAAACTCTGTACCCTGCTTCCCACCTAAAGGCCTTGGGATTAGCAACGGCCTCCTCCACACTCATCTTAAGTTTTTCTATGTCGTCTGGATGAAAAGAATCCTTCCAAAAATCCAATTTAGTGAGTGCCCTACTTGCTTTGGCTCCAAAAAACCTTTTAATAGCCTTGGAGCGGTAAAATTTATCTTGCACTATATCCCAATCCCAAATAACATCATTGGTCGCCTCCGTTACTTTTTCAAAACGTTCGTTTGCTTTTAGAATGTCCTGCTCTGCTTTCCTTCGTTCTGTAATATCGATATTACCCCCAATCATCCGCAGCGCTTTTCCCTTTTTATCTCTTGAAACAATTGCGTTTCCTTCAATAAAGTGGACCGATTTATCTGGCCAAACCACTCGAAAAACGGAGTTAAAATCACGCTCTCCTTTTAAAGCATCGCTTAAATCTGCACGGGCTTTTCCAATATCATTAGGGTGAAGGCCCTTTTCCCAGGCAGCTAGCGCTCCATCAAAATCCCCCTCTTTTACACCATATAACTCGTACATGCGGTCATCCCAGGTTAAATTATCGTTGGTAATATCCCAATCCCAAATACCCATTTTTGCCGATGATGTTGCAAGGCGTAAACGTTCTGCTGCAAAAGCTAGCTTTTCTTCTGCTTCTTTTCTATCGGTAATATCAAAACGAATGGCTAGGTATTGTGTGGGTCTATCTTTTTCATTTAAAAAAGGTACAATGGTAGTGTCCACCCAATAGTAGGATCCATCTTTTGCTTGGTTTTTTATTTCACCGCGGAAAACCTTTCCTGAACCGATCGTTTTCCATAAATCTTTAAAAAATGTGGCCGGGTGATGGTTACTATTAATTATGCGGTGCGTTTTTCCGATTAGCTCCTCTCGTTTATAGCCTGATATTTTGCAAAAGTTTTCATTAACAGAGGTAATTACTCCTTTTTGATCTGTAAAAGCGATAATGGCCGCTTGGTCTAAGGAAAACTTATAATCATTCAGGGATTTTAAACTTTTCTCTAATTCTAGTCTCGCTATTTTTTTCTCATTAATATCTTGAATACTACCATAAATTTTGGTCGGTCGCTTATTAATCACCTCTCTTGAACCAATAACTCTAACCCACTGCTCATTGCCTTTAGCGGTTATTAATAATAGCTCTTCGTCAAAATTAAGGCCCTCTTTAATTAAATTATCTATTGCTCGCCCAAGTCGTTGTTTACTTTCTAAAACATAGTGGTCTAATAGTCCCTCAAGTGTAGCGGGAGTGTCATCGTTTAGCTCCAATACATCTCTTATAATGGGAGACCAGAGCATGCTGTCATCCTCTTGGTTGTTCAAGCCCATTTCCCAACTACCAATTCTTGCTATTTTGGTGGTTTGCTCTAATAAGTCTTCATATTCTGATTCTTTAGTAACGTCCAGAATCATCGAATTAAACACAATAGTACCATCCGCTAAAAAAGTAGGCATTCCAAAACCTAGATGGGTGAGCAGTTTGCCGGTTGTAGGCATGATATATTTAACTAGGCACTGCCACTTCGTTTTAGTTTCAACCGCATGACGGATGCTTTCCTGAACCTCATCCATTTTTCCTCCTGCCTCAATTTGCTTCCAAGCTAGACCTACATTGTCCATTACTTCTTCCGCGGTAAAGCCCCACAGTTCTTCAACCTTGCCGCTAAGGTTTTTTACGGAGTCTGTTCCATCCGGGTAAATGTGGTATTCGTAAACGATACCCGGCAAGTTTTGAGATAAAGAGATGAGTTTGTTTTCAGATTGTTTTCTGGCGTCAATATCCTGAAAACCACCGTATATACGTACACACTTCCCATCTTTAAACTCGGCATTGCCAATAACACGAACCCATAGTTCATTTTTTTTCGCCGTTACAATAACCGCCTCAAAGTCCCAGCTTTCTCCGGTGATGATTGTGTTCTCTATAATCGACTGCACCATCTCTCGAAAATCCTCTCTGTAAAAGTTAATTCCCCCTTCGAGGCTTGGAACAAAGGTTTTTATATCTGTTTGGTGAATGTCATGCACCTCCTCAGACCAAAAGGTCGATTGTTTAACTAAGTCTACTTCCCAGCTCCCAATTTTTGCGAGATTACCGACCTGCTTATTTAACTCTCTAAGACTTTTTTCCTGTGTAATATCTTTGGCGGTGGCATAAACAAGCCCTTCTCCTTGAACAGGGCTACAGTACCAACTTAACCAGCCAACATCGCCGCTATTTGTAAAAAAGCGACTTTCAAAGTTAAATGGGGTATCTTTCTTTTTTGATTTTTTGATTTCATTACTGAAAACATTTTCATCTGCGGGGTGAGTGAAGTCAAGAAGGGAATGGTTAAGAATATTCTCAAAGTTACTGCCTAGCAGTTCCGAACCCGCCTTATTTATCTTGAGAAACTTTCCTGTAAAATCTAGCACGCAAATAATTTCGGGAATGGCATCGATCAAATGAGCCATGTCATTTTCTAAACTTTTTCGATTCAGTTCAGAGCCAATAAAACCTTCGAGTTTTTTAAATGTTAAAGCATAGCTTTTTAAGTAATTGATGTTCTGTCTCGTGCCCACCTTAATTACACCTAGTACCTTATCATTTAAAATTAAAGGAATACCCAGCATAGCTTTTAAACCTATTTTGTTGGCGGCCTCTTTTCTTAAAAACTTTTGATTGATCTCAGCATGATCCCAAAGCAGCTGCGTTTTTTCATTCCAGACATGACCCGCAAGACCATGAGCTAATTCAAGCGCATCAAGCTTTGGGGCGTAGTCGTAAAATTCTTCATCGGCAGGCTTGGCCACAAAGTGACTCAATAACTGCATCTGACTATTTTGAAAGTTTGAAGCCCATACTTCAACCCAGTCAAATTTCCCAAAGTCACCAATAGTTTTACATAACTGCTCAGTGGCACCAGACAATGTGTTTTTGGCGCCAAAGCTTAAACTTATGCGGGCCAATAATTCATGCTCACGTTCTTGGTTTTTTTGTTCCGTAACATCTCGCTCAATCGCAATCCAGTGGGTGTACCAGCCATTCTCATCAGCCACAGGTGTTACCGTAAAGTTAATCCAGAACTCTTCCCCGTTTTTCTTATAGTTAATAGTTGTTATTTCATACGGTTCCCACTTTTTGAGTGATTTACCCAGTTTTTCAAGCTCTTCAAAGTTAGATTTAGGCCCCTGCAGTATCCTTGGCGTTTGACCGATAACCTCCTCAGCCTCATAACCAGTCATTTTGGTAAAAGCCTCGTTAACATAAATTATCTTGGGACCCGGTTGATCAACTGGCTCAGCTTCGGTAATCAGTACCGCATCGTTCGCGTTGGTGATGACACTTTCAAGGAGCTTTTGCCTCTGTCTTTCCTCTACCTCACTAGTGATGTCCTTCGTATTCACAACAATACCCTTCACTGCTGGGTTATCCAGCATATTTGTAAGCATGGTTTCAAGCCAACGCCACTCGTTTTTATGGTTTTTGGCGCGAAAGGGCTCTATGTGTACTCGGTCTTGCTTTTTTACTTTGCTTAGGCTAATTGAAACCCGATCCGCATCATTGGGGTGAATAAAATCAAATGCCTTTTTACCAATAAAGTCTTTTGGTGCAATGCCCGTAAGTGCCAGGCTAGAAGGACCCATATAAGTATATATTCCTTCACTGTCTATAATCCCTACCAAGTCGAAAGCTCCTTGCACTAATGATTTAAGACGCTGTTCGCTTAATTGAACTTTTTCTTCCTGTTTAATTTTTTCTTTGGCGTCTCTTGCCACGCCGTGCATTAAGCCTGTAGCAGAGTCCCAGGTTGCCGACCACCAATTATAGGCAACTCCTCCATTCTTTTTCTTGTACCTATTAACGAAGGTTTTAACTTCCTCTCCGTTGTGAATAACACCCGTTATTTCATTGGTTTTGACTACATCTTCCTCCACAATCAGATCCCGAAAGGGCTTGCCCACTAATTCTTCGGGCGAATATCCCCAATGGCTTCTGGCCGCAGCACTAACATAAACGAATTCACCCTTTTTGTTAATGGTGCAAAACACATCCAGCGAAGCATCCATCATCTGGTTTGCTTCCGCTCTTTGCTTCATTAAACTTGTAATGTCTTTGGAAAGGCAAGCCACTGCGAAAACCTCGTCATTCTCTTTCTTTAAAGGCTGAAAAACGACTTGTATATATTCGGTTTGTTGGGAACTTGAGTTGAAATAATGCTCTTCAACTTCAAAGTATGTGCCCTTAATTGCTCGGTCGTAGTGCGTCTTCCACTTTTTGAGCTCGGCTTTACTAAGAGCCTCCGTTAGCACCGAGTCGTTTAGCTTCTGCTCCTTCCCAGTGTTGATTTTTGCTAGATTAAAATAGGCTTTGTTGGCCTCTACCAATCGGTAGTCAAGATCTATAACCCAAAACAAATTTTTGCTTTGGTCCAAGAAGATGTTGGAAAACTGGTCTTGGTTCATAAAATAAATTAATTTCTTAGCCGCTTAAAAAAGGATATTTCCCTAGCCTTAAATGTCGCCCTAACAATCAACAAAGTACTGAATTTTTTACACTAATAATTATTTCCCTTGAATCTTTAAGCGCCTTTAAAGTAGACCCTATTCGCCACCTTATTTTAAGGCTTAGTAGTTATCGCCTCTACTTTTATCTCGCTTTGTCCCGCATGCCTTCCTCCGTTTTTTACTACCCCCCTTTCTTTTCGGCTATACTTATCCTCTTTACGAAAGCTCAAGTTATTTGCCATTAATTAATTTTTAACGCGAATGGTAAACTGAGACGATACATTATGTATCATGGTAACTAAACTTATAAAAGGTGGCTCTTTAAGACAGTAATGAAAATCATCTCGTAGATAGAAAGGAGCGGAGGTAAAGGACTAATAACTTGAAAAGGCCTGCCAAATATTTTGACCAAAAAAAAGGCCTTCCTACTTGAGGAGAGGCCTTTTTTGGATTTTGTCTAAACCCTTTTGAAAGTTTCGGCTTGAAGCAGGATTTGGTCTAGAGGAGGGGGGGAGATTCAAGATTCAAAGTCCGTGCTTCAGCCAAAACTCGATAAGCAACATATCGATGGTTAAATATTGCACGACTTCTTTAACAAAAAACGTCAATTTAAAATAGTTTTCTAGAGCGTAATTAGTTCACCTTATGCGTTTTGCGCGTTAAAATTTGTTCTTGACGGAAATTATCAAGTTATAATTTTGCAGGGATTTTGGATTTCAACTTTACAAATTAGTTCCTAACTCTTTACAAGATGAACTCTAGAGGCTAAATATGATTGCCCTATAGTGACAGAGGTAAGGAAAAATTTCGATCGAAGCGGAAATAGGGAAATTATATAGAAAGGGAAATAGAACCCCGTTCCCAAATCGATCGAAATCCGATAAGCAATATATCGAAAAACAAAAGTGAGCTAATGGCTTATACTAAATCCGTCATATTGTTGATTATTTCCTGCAATTAACCCCCTCTCCCCTTGTTTAAAAGCGAGTAGCGGCCTTAAACTCAAACAATAAAACTGGATGGAGGTCTCCCGAAACGCGCCTTAAAGCTTCTTGAAAATGAAGCCAGCTCCTTGAAACCGACCCTCTGACATAAATTAGAGAAGTTGGTAAAGTCCCCCTCTTCAATAAGCGTTAAAGCTCTTTGTAGCCTTGCTTCTTGTAAATATTTCTGAGGGCTTAAGCCCGTCAGTTTTTTAACCTGACGTAATAAGGTAGATTCACTCATAGCGAAGTGAAAGGCCAAATCAGTAACTTTCAGGTCACTATTGTCTAGGTTCTTTGATATGTATTCATCAAAGGCTGCAAGCCAAGTCTGATCCTCCTTAGCCTGGTTTAGTGGTTCTTCTCTAGCCAGCGGGGTGCTCTCTAGTTTTTGTGAATGCGGTTGACTTTCTTGCTCTTGTTCTTGCCCCTCTTCTGCAGCCGTTTCTCTACGAGCTTTTTGGTTTTCTAACAGGTTATTGATACGCAGAATTAGCTCCTCTTCTTCAAAGGGCTTGGTTAAAAAATCATTAACCCCAATTCTTAGAGCACTCATTCTAAGTTTACTTTCCACACGGGCAGTTAGCATTATAAAAGGTAAGAAGCTTAAAGAGGGGGCTTCCTTAATTTTATTTAACAAACTTAAGCCGTTCATAATGGGCATCATCTGATCGGAAAGAACAAGGTCAAAACTTGGTGAATCAGACGTATTAGTTCCTCGTTTTCCATTTAATAAGGACCACGCCTTCGCTCCATTTTCTGCTAAACTGATGCGATACTTATCCTCTAGTATATCTTTCAGCAGAAATTGAAGGTCTGGATTATCTTCGACCACAAGAATATGCGGCTTATTACTTTTTTCCTGCGAAATACTGTTTCCTACTTCTAGGTTTTTTTTCTGATCCATCGCCGACTCCTGGCCCATCTCGGCCTGAGCAGCAGGAAGGGAATATGGAAATTTAAAGTAGAAAGTGCTCCCTTTTTGCCACTCACTTTCTACCCATATTTCACCATTCATAAGGTCAATTAAGTCTTTAGATAAAGCTAGGCCTAGGCCCGTGCCCCCTTGTGCCTCTACCACTTCCGAACCTCCATCTGACTTTGCTTGATAAAAGCGCTCAAACACTTTTTCTAACTCATCGTCTTTAATACCTATTCCATTATCCACAACGGCAACAATAATTTGCTCGCCCTCATCGGGCCTAATAAAGGCTTCCACTAGCCCACCTGTATTACTAAATTTAAAGGCATTACTTAATAAGTTTGTGAGAACCTTGTCTAGTTTTACCTTATCCACTTTTACAATTAACCTAGGGTCAAGGTTAATTTGCCATTTAAAGGTGATGTCCTTTTCTTTAGCTAAAGAACCGAAAGGCTCTAATAAAAGCTCAAAATGCTGATACAAGCGCAGCTCTTCAACTTCCAGCTTTAACTTTCCTTCCTCCATCTTAGAAAGGTCCAGAATTTCATTTACTAAACCCAAAAGGGTTCCGGTGTTTCGCTGCATATAAGAAAGCCAGCGCTTTTCTTTCGGGTTAAAGCTCTCGCCTTCTTTAATTAGCTTATTTAAAGGTGTGCTTATTAGAGTTAAGGGCGTGCGCAGCTCGTGACTGATATTGGCAAAAAAGCGAGACTTCATTCGGTCGAGTGACAGTAAATCGTCCTTTTGTACTTCAATGGTTTGGGTGCGCTCCCTGACCTGTTTTTCTAACTCTTTCTGCCTGGCAATTTGCGCTTTTCTGCGGACCTTAAAAAATAAGGTGAAACCTAGGAAAAGGATTAAAACGCAGAGTGAAATAAACCATGTTTCTAAATAATACGGCTTTATAACATGAACATCTATACTTAGCTCTTTATTCGACCAGCGGCCATTGGCCTCTTGTCCCTTCACATCTAGCTTATAGTTTCCGTAAGGTAACTTTCCTAATTGAATAATATTAGAAGCCTGATAAGTCCATGACTCACTCAGTCCTTCTAAAATATATGCATATTGGACTTTTTCTAGTTCTTGATAGGATAATAAAGACACCGCTATTTCGGTAATGTAATCACCTGGCTCAATAATTAATGATTGCCCTTTTTGAATTTCATACTTATAATCTAAAACGGTATCCTTTTTCGCTCTGAAAACTTTTAAGTTGGTAAATATCAAGTTCGGTTCGTATGATTCTTCTTCTTGGTAAAAATCACTTGGGTGAAATGAGGTAATGCCGTTTAGTCCTCCAAAATAAATTACACCATCACTATCTTTATGATGAGAGAGGCGATTAAACTCATTATTGCTCAGGCCATCATTTTTGGTGTAGGTCCTTATTTTACTGCTCCGCAAGTCTATGTGAGCAATACCGTACTCTGTGGACAGCCAGAGGTTTTGGAGATGGTCTTTGTAAACCGCGTATATATTATTACTCGGTAAGCCATCTAATCGGTTATAAATGCTGATTCGCCCTCTTTCAGGACTCCACTTTTGCAGGCCTGATTTTGCCGTGGCTAGCCAAAAAGAGCCATCCTTATTTGGTAATAGGTGTTGAATATTATCTTCGGCTAAATAATACTTACCCTTCCCGCCCGACCAATAGCGTTCAAGGATTTCTGCGCTTTTGAGGGATACACTAAAAATACCTTTGCTCGCAACAATCCATGCCGTATCACTATCATTTTCGTAGATCTGGTACACATAGGGGTTAACCTCAGCGTCATGCCAGCGCGGGAGCTCAAGTAAACCGTCTTTATTAAGGCGGAAAAAAGAAGCTCTAAAGTGACTGTTAAACCAATACTGACCGTATTTATCTTGGTGAAGAACCCAGGCTCCTCCCGAAACATTAACGGCTAAAGGAGTTAAGCTATCATGCTCAAGCTCGCTGAAGCTACGTGTTTTCAGACCCAAATCAGTCATGTACATAAGCGCCGAGTCCTGAGTCCTGCCTAAGGCCCACTTCCCTCCGGCAAAACTCTCCTCTATTTTCACCTTTTTACTAGAAAGCTCTTTTGAGTATAAATGCCTTGGCATCTCAGACATGGCCCAAAGTTTTTTCTCTTCTCCTTTCCCGCTAGTTTTAATTCCTCTTATTGAGCGGGTATTACGACGGTTAGCTTCATAAAAATGGCGTTCGAAGCGCAAATCATCCAAGGTGAATCGGTGAATGCCGTAAGCGGTAGATATCCAAACCGCACCCTGTTTATCTGCATAAATACCACTGGCGTTTCTTAACTCTTTAGATACATCTTGTAAGTTTGTAACTTCACCTTGTGGGCTTTGCGGTATAGCCAATATTTCTTCGTTCTTGCTGTAAACCCAATAGAGCCCGCCTATTTTTGTGAAGAACCGTCTTAAGAAATTGTTGTTTATCCCCAAAGGACCAAAGCGCGCTTCCGCGTAAGGGTCAATTTTTAGGCCCCCCTCTTTTTTTGCATAAAAATACTTTTGCTCTGGTTCAGAGTCTTCTGGCCAGTGATAAAAAACATAAAGGTGAGGCTGGCCGATAGAGTCCCATTCGTAAATGTCTATATAGTTGCTATTTTTAAAACCAATACTATCTAATAAGCGCCCCTTAGTATTAAGAACCTTAAAATAGGACGTATCCGCGTAAAGCATATAAAAGCTCAGCCAAAAATCTCCCTGGGGAGAGCGCTCGATCCCGCGCAAATTGTAAATGTCTAAACCATTGAGGGGCGTCTCATAAAAACGATCTTCATAATAATATATAGCGCTTTTGGTAATGAATATTATTTCCTTTGATTCGGTAAGGCTCATGGTTGAGACGTCGGAGAACTTAAAGGGAATCGAATCGGGTAAAAACTCTTGTAAGGATATGATCTTCTCTGTTTCCGGGTCAAGAATATCAATGTGCTTTAAACTAGTCTTGTTGAGGTCAGAGTAAAAAACCCAAATAAAGCCTTGTTGGTCTTTTTTTAATAGCGTTACCAAGTCTTTCTGTAAGGCGGAGTTCTCGGTAGTAAACCACTTGAAGCTAATGCCGTCGAAACGATTAATTCCATAGTCGGTCGCTAACCACATCATGTCGCGGTTGTCTTGCACAATAGAGTTTACTTGACGATGGGATAGGCCCTCCTCAATGCCCCAAAACTGGCCTTTTAAAAGCTGCTTATTTTCTCCGTTAAACGTGTTTTCTTTCTGAGCATTTAGATTTGCTGCTATCAAAAGACTAAAAAAAACACCCGTAAATAACTTACCCATTTGCCCTTACATCAAACCTAAATTCCTAGTCCACCAAAGATAACTAAAGTTGATACCACTAAACCAAGGGCCAAAATATTAAATTGCTTATACTCACTGGTCAAAGGCGTTAAATATTAAACTCTAGCTGAACCTCTTTGCTGCGAAATAAACGACTCTGGCTTAGTACCTTTGGTACTAATAGCGTTATACTATGCAGAAACCACTACAACTATTCCTCTTTCTTTTATTATGTCAAATAGCTAGCGGTCAAACCGTTAGCACTCCCGAGACTGTGGTTTCTAGTGGGGCGACTTTTACCGATGATTTGATATTTGATGCGCAGGGAAATCTATATGGTTCCGACTATGCAGGAAATTCGGTTTTTAAACTAAGCCCGCGAGGGGTTATTAGTGCTTTTGTTTCTGGGCTAGATTCGCCTAATGGTTTAGCTTTTGACTCTCAAGGAAACTTGTTTGTTTGTGATAACACAGGAAATAAAATTTATAAGGTAAATTCCGCAGGACTCATCAGCGACAGCTTTGCTACCAGCAATCCCTCTGGTATAATTAAAGATCCTAATAGCGACACGCTTTATTTTACCAGTTACCTAGGTAATGAGCTTAAGAAGCTTACGCCGGATGGGCTTGTTCTCCCCTGGCTGAGCGGTAGCCCCATGAACGGACCGGTGGGACTTTGCTATGATATGGCGGGACAGCTCTACCTAAGCAACTTTGACGATCGAAAAATTTTCAAGGTTTATCCTGATAGCTTAAGTTTTTTGGCAAGCATGCCCGGCACAAATAATAGTTACCTCGGTTTTATTACCTATGCTTTTGGCAGCATTTGGGCCACTAACTTTCAGAATCATAGAATTTACCGTGTTTTTACAAACTATACTGACAGTGTTGTTCTTTATGCTGGCTCCGGCCCTGGCTTCACCAACGGAAGCTTGGACTCAGCGAAATTTCGCCAGCCCAATGGTATCGTCGCAAAAAACGACAGCCTCTATATTTCCGAATACTCCACCGGACATATCCGAATTATTAGTGATATTGACGCAGACTTAAGTGCTCCAAGGTCCAAGTTGAATGCTAAAGCGGTACACCTTTACCCTAACCCTTGTACTGGCCACATCTCCTTAAGCGGCTTTACCTTGAGCGATTATTCCTTTTACAAAATTCATAGCTTAGGAGGACAAATATTAAAACAGGGGTCTTTAGATGCTGGACGGAACTTAAGCGTTGAAGAGCTAGCGGAAGGTTTTTATTTTTTGATATTGAAAGGCAAAGGCAAGCAGGAAAGGCTGAACTTTCAAAAGCTATAAATGAACGAATTACAGAACTATATCCGCACTTACCTAGGCGTTGCTAACGAAGACTTAGAAAAAGTGCAAGGTCTCTTTTTTGAGCAAGAAATTAAGAAAGGGGGTTATTTCTGCAAGGCAGGTCAGTACTGCGATAAGCTAAGTTTTGTAAAATCGGGCTACCTGCGCTTCTATGCCAATGCGGAGGGTAAAGAGGTTACACAGTGGCTCGCTGGGCCGGGTTACTTTGCAACTGATTTAGGTAGCTTTATTTTTGACGAACGTTCGCGCTGGACTATTCACGCTTTAAGCGATTGCTCCATGTTTACTATTCAGCTGAAGGATTATCGGAGGCTGGAAGGTATCATCAGCAATTGGCAACAATTAGAAAATCGCTTTATCTCTTCCTGCTTTATCGCCCTTGAAAATCGTGTCTTTCGTCACTTATCGCTCCAAGCAGAAGAGCGCTATGATCTTCTCTTCTCCGAAAATAAAGAACTATTTCAGCAAGTCCCACAACAGTATATTGCTTCTATGCTAGGTATGTCACCCGAAACTTTTAGCCGCATTCGGGCCAAAAAGCTTTCTTGATATATATCAAGCGCAAGCCTGCTAAAAGCCCTGACCTTTGAATATCTAAAAAAAGAGATATGAAAAAGGAAATTAAGACAAGTATAATTATTGACGCTTCTGCCGCAAAGGTGTGGAGTATTTTAAGTGACTTTGAGGCCTACCCAGACTGGAACCCTTTTATAAAATCTATTGAGGGTGAGGTACAAGAGGGTAAAACAATTACGGTGAAAATAACGAGTATGGTGTTTAAACCAACCGTTTTGAGCTTTCGCGAAGAGCAGGAGCTTAAATGGTTAGGCAACTTTTTATTCAAGGGGCTTTTTGACG
>Ga0306912_1001128_pt1 | contig 12906 bp, 11 predicted proteins | sample AntRauFillE10628_FD_190443 | JGI IMG/M metagenome (GOLD analysis project Ga0306912, IMG submission 190443) | Saline lake microbial communities from Rauer Islands, Antarctica - Metagenome Filla E10 #628 (v2) (version 2) | ecosystem: Environmental > Aquatic > Non-marine Saline and Alkaline >... | reverse complement strand
CTCTCGATAGGGATGAAGGTGGCGACATGGTTGTTAAAAATGTAGTCACTCAATGCCCAACCTGGCAAAACCACTTACAGGTCCTCGATGACTGGTCCGTAGAGTTTAATAAGAATAACCCAGATGCCACTGACGATGAGCGTAGAGAAGCTTGGTATACAACACTCGAAAATAATAATTGCGAACGGGAGTTACCCAGATGCCCAACTGGACCAGAAAGCTTTACTGCGTACTGGAATAACTGGTCCCATGATTACATAAGCGCGTTCCCAGATGTTGACGTTGATACTCAAATGGACGCTTGGAATGCACTGATGGGAGAAAATCAATGTGGCGATGAATGGATTGACCCTTTAGACGATTTAATTTCTGACTATCAGGAAAGCACCAGCACAGTGAGTGAGTGGTATGACACCGTTAGAAGAATTCAAGCAGCTGCTACCAAATGACCACACAGTGAGCGATGAAGAAATAGAAACCATGCGGGATTTAATTGATATACAAGCGGACATAATCCTTGATGCATACATACAAAACAAGGCAGATGGTAAGATGTAAACATACTTGGTATATAACTACATTATGACAAATAAAATACTATTCTTTCTCTTAGGTACCGTCGCAAGTCTAACGGTGGTCTATTTGCTGCCAGACAATGATGTAAGTAAAACGGTTGTGCAAAACAAAAGCGAACTAATTACGCCAACCTCTGTCCAACTAATGTCTACTGATAGCTTTGCAGAAAATATGGTGATTGTGCAAGGAGGCTGGAAAACAAACGTAGCTTTGGCTAACAGCAGGAATAGTGTGTCAATCAACTGTGTACGTGAAGCAAAAGAATGTATTCTGGCCCAAGCAGACATCATAGACGGATACTTTACCAATGATATTAGTTATTACGAGATACAGTCCTGGGATATTGAATCTGGAATACTTGCTACGTCAGTAAACTCTAGCGTATGCGATGAACAGCTTTTGCAGATTGGTCCAGACTCAGTACGACTCTACGAAAGCAGAAAATCGGATGCACCAGAAGCTATGTGTCCGAGTGGAGATGATTCAAGTGTAGTACTAGAACTAACTAACCTGTCTAATGAAAACTAATGCTGGATTCTTTATTCTTGGTGTTGCGATAACAGCTGGTTCGATTTTTATGTACCTGGCTGCTAAACCAGAAAATCCAAAAGCCTACACACCTACCTATACAACAAATCCAGAAACAGAACAGTCTGCCAGAGTCATGGATGCAGACGCTGTATATTTTGATACTGACGATGATGGAGATGAGGAGAATATACTTCTGTACTCATGCCAGGGGTGTAACGCACCACCACGAGAAATGGCTATTATTGATGATGGCAAACTAGTTTTCTTTTACGAAGGTGCAAACCTAAAATTTATTCCTGAAGCGACTGGTTCATTCACTATTGATGAAGCCAATATACCTAGAGACGGCAGGAGAATACAAACGCAATTTACATATGATGAACTGACACAGGGTTATAAAAAGACAGAAACTTTACCTAAAACACCATAGAAAGGTAAAATAGTAAATCAGCGAGCAAAATGGTACTATTTTTACCATGTCAGAGGAACAAAAACGTAACCTAGAGAAGCAATTATGGGCGGTGGCCAACACGCTACGTGGTCGGATGAACGCCGACGAGTACAAGGTATATATCCTTGGCTTCATTTTTTACAAATACTTATCAGAAAAACTAGCACTCTACGTCGATGAGAAGCTCCTGGCTCGGGAAGACTTCACCTACACAGACCTCAATCCAAACACCAAAGACGGCAAGCAACAGCTAGAGACCATCAAAGAACTGACTCTTGAACACCTGGGATTCTTCCTCGGTCCCCAAGAACTATTTTCATATATTGTCGCCAAGGGTAAGGGTGAAACTAAAGCCGACTCAACATTCATCCTAGAAGACTTGGTCCGAGTACTCGACACCATCGAACGCACCGCCATGGGTACCGCCAGTGAAGACGACTTCAAGGGGCTATTTGATGACGTAGACCTATCCTCAAGCAAGCTCGGACGCAGCGAAAAGGACAAGAACGACACCATCATAGAAGTACTTTCACACCTAGACGGTATCGACTTCAAACTAGCAGACAGCAAGAGCGACCTGTTGGGTGACGCCTACGAGTATTTGATTGGTGAATTCGCAGCTGGAGCGGGCAAGAAAGGCGGCGAGTTCTACACACCCGCCCAAGTATCACGCCTGCTCGCCATGATTGTCACCAACGGCAAGAAAACCATCCGCAATGCCTATGACCCCACCTGTGGCTCTGGTTCGCTACTACTACGTCTGTCTGACTACGCCACCATCAAGCACTACTACGGCCAAGAATTAAACCCTACCACCTACAACCTCGGACGAATGAACATGATTCTGCATGATGTGCGGTTTGACCGTTTTGATATCCGCCAAGGTGACACACTCAAAGACGACCAACATCAAGACCTGCAAGCCGAAGCAATCGTAGCCAACCCACCATTCTCCGCCAAATGGAAAAGCGACACCGACCCAGTACTGGCCCAAGATGACCGCTTTACCCAGTACGGACGATTGGCTCCCAAAAGTGCCGCAGACTACGCCTTTGTAACCCACATGCTCCATCACTTGGCAGACAACGGTACGATGGCTGTAGTGTTGCCACACGGGGCTCTATTTCGCTCTGGAGCTGAAGGAACTATCCGTCAGTACATCATCGAGAAGCAAAACTACCTCGATGCAGTAATTGGTCTACCGTCCAACATCTTTTACGGCACAGGTATCCCGGCCACTATCATGGTGTTCAAGAAATGTCGCAAGGATGATGACGATGTTCTGTTTATTGACGGGTCCAAAGAATTCATAAAAGTCGGCAATCAAAACCACCTAACTGACGACAATGTAGCCAAGATTTTCTCCACCTACCAAAAACGTGAAGTGATAGACAAATTCTCACATCGGGCAACCCTGGCTGAGATACAAGAAAACGACTACAACCTCAACATCCCTCGCTATGTCGATACCTTTGAAGCCGAGGCCGAGGTGGATATTGATGCAGTAGCCAAAGACATACAGGAACTAGTTGCAGGTGAAAATGAGCTGCAAACCAAGATAGCTGGATTCTGCAAAGAGCTAGGAATAACCAAGCCTTTTTAAGTATGAGTACCACCATTAAACAAAAGCCAGTGGTTCCAGAATTACGTTTTTCTGGTTTTGATGGTGAATGGAATAAGGAAAAACTAGGACAAGTTGCTGAATTTTGGAATGGCAAGGCACATGAGCAAGAGATAAATGCAGACGGCAAGTACGTCGTTGTTAACTCTAAGTTTGTTTCAACAGAGGGAAGAATAAGAAAATTTTCGAATCAACTCACTTCTGAACTACGTACAGGGGATATTGCATTAGTGATGAGTGACATACCTAACGGTAAAGCAATAGGTAAATGTTATTTGATAAAAGAAAATAAAAGATACACGCTAAACCAAAGAATTGGAGGCATAAGGTCCGAGAATATAATCAGTCCCTTCCTTCACTCAATCTTGAATAGGAATAAGTATTTTCTTGCTTTTGACAACGGCGTTAGCCAGACGAACCTCAGGAAGGATGAAGTACTCAGCTGCCCTTTGATATACCCTGAACTAGACGAACAGCAAAAAATCGCTGACTTCCTTGGGTCGATAGATGCGTGGCTCGACAATCTCCGTAGCCAAAAAACCGCCCTACAATCCTACAAGCAAGGCATGATGCAAAAGCTGTTTACCGGACAGGTACGGTTTAAGGATGAGGCGGGTAAAAGTTTCCCAGATTGGGAGGAGAAGGAGTTGGGAGAGCTACTAAGCTACAAACAACCCACAGAGTTTATTGTTGAAAGTACCGAATATAAAGATGAATACAAAACCCCGGTCCTAACCGCTGGTAAAACATTCATTCTTGGGTATACAGATGAAACTAAAGGTGTCTATGATTACGAACTACCCGTTATTATCTTCGACGATTTTACAACAGCTACAAAATTTGTTGACTTTAAGTTTAAGGTAAAGTCATCTGCTATGAAGATACTTGTGCCGCTGGATGGTCACAATGCCCAGTTCCTGTTTGAGGCAATACAACAAATTCAGTTTGAAGTTGGAGGGCACGGACGACAATGGATTTCAAAGTACTCACGTATCCCAGTGTCGACACCAAGTGCAGAAGAGCAAAGCAAAATTGGGGACTTTATTCTGAGTGTCGACAAGCTAGTTGCAGCAAAAGAGAAAGAGGTAGCAAAAGTCGAGGAATGGAAGAAGGGGTTAATGCAGAAAATGTTTGTATAGCTTATGCGCTTATCAAAAAATGCCAAAGAGCTACTACTCAAATCAAAGGATTCCGCAACCCAAGCAGTAGCAACATACAACGACCCCAGAAGTTCTTTTCGTACTGGAAATTACACCGTTTTAATGATTATAGCTTGGACTTCATTGTGTCATGCATACTTCGAAAAGAATAAAATTAATTACTACTGGAAAAAGCCTAACGGAAGATTCGAATATGTCGATGGTGAAAAAAAGGCGTGGGAACTCTCTCAGTGCGTTAAGGAAATATTTGGTGAAAATAACCCCGTAAGAAAAAATATTGAGCTGTTCATAAAGCTTAGAAATAAAATTGAACATCGAAACCTGCCAGCGCTAGACCCTGAGCTGGCTGGAGAAAGTCAAGCTTTAATTATTAATTATGAAGAGTGGCTTACCAAAATTTTTGGGCAAAAGAATACTCTATTAGATTCAATTTTCGTACCATTACAGTTAACTCAAGAGCAAAAACGAAGAATTCAACCGTCTTCCAATGAGAAAAATGTCATTCAGTTTATACGTACTTATCGTAGTATTCTTAGTTCTGAAGTTGATGGGTCACAAAACTATGCATTTAAAGCTTTCTTAGTTCCTAAGATTGGTAACCATAGGGATAGTTCCGACCTAGCTATCGAATTTGTAAAATTTGATGAAGCAAACCCTGAAGAAATGAAGGTATATCAAAAAGCTATTATTGGTATACGTGAAAAACAAGTTCCTGTCGCAAACAAAGGTTTAATGAAACCATCGGATGTTGTTCAAAGACTAGAATTAAAAGGTTATTTTGACGGAGAAAGTATTGGGAAGCAAAGACACTGGCATACTGTGATGTGGAAAAAATATGGTGTACGCCCTATAAATGCAGCAAAAAATAAAGGTTCAAAATGTGTCCAAAAATATTGCATTTATAACGAGGTTCATAACGATTTTCTTTATACAGATGATTGGGTAAATTTTTTGGAAGAGAAAGAATTAAAAATGGTTTTAGGTAACAAATTAGCATGACACATCAATCCGAAGCACAGCTAGAAAAACATCATATTTGTAGAATATTAATATGAGATACTTTGCTTTTGTAGATGAATCGGGAATTAATGACCAGGAACAGTTGTTCCTACTGGGGTGCTTACTGATTCCAGCAGAAAAAATTGGTGAATACTATGATGCTGTTACTAGGGTGCAGTCACAAATACTGACAAAAGTTAGACAACGTGAAGAAGTTTTACAGGAAAATCTGTCTGATACAGAATTGATAAAGTTCTTGCAAGGAAGACGTAAACCTTATGAAATAAAGTTCCGCAATGTTAACCCCAATGTACTGCAGGAGTATCGGTGGCTGATGTCGCAGTATTTTAAGTTTCCTGATGTGCGATATAGGTGTCTTGTGTACGATAAAAATAAATTTCCATATAACAAAAGCATGAAATTCTTTGACCAGTATGTAAGAGAGTTGTGTATGCTAATCAAGAACTGTGTGAGTGCAGAAGATGAAATTGTTTTGTTGCCAGATGATATTAGTTTTTCTGGAGAGGAGAATTATGAGCAGGTAGTAAATGAGCGACTGAGGGTGAATGGTAGAAATGTATTTGGTACAACTAGGCTTCAGTCACACAGTAATATATTCATACAACTCGCAGACGTGTTAACTGGTGCCGTATTGTGTGACGTTAGAAATGATGAAACCCATGTCGCAAAGCAGGAGTTGGTCAAGTTTATCAAAACGAAAACAGGATTAAATAGTTTCAGTCACAGCAAAGTATCAAACATTCCAAATTACTTTTCTGTCTGGCATTACGATGAGCCAAATAACAGACGCAGGCAATGAAAAAGGGCTATGGTTATTACCCACGCCCTCTTTCTGTAGAAGCATTATACTACAAATTACCAATAAAACAATAGTTATCCACATATGACACACCAATCCGAATCACAGCTAGAAAAATCAATGATAGAGCGACTAAATCGCTTGGGCTTTACCCCTGTCGTCATCGACGAAACCAACACGCTAGAAACTAACCTGCGGTCCCAGCTAGAGAAATTCAACGATACGGTTTTTTCTGATGGTGAGTGGGCTCGGATTATGAATCACCTGATGAAGGGTGACCGCTTCCAGAAAGCCAAGACCCTGCGTGACCGATTCTCTTTGAAGCGTGACGATGAGAGTATGATTTGGATTCAGTTCTTCAACATGGACCAGTGGTGCAAGAATGAATACCAAGTGACCCAGCAGATTACCCAGGTTGGTAAATACGAGAATCGCTACGATGTGACCCTACTAATTAACGGACTGCCGTTGGTCCAGGTGGAACTGAAGCGCCGTGGTATCGAGATGAAGGAAGCTTTCAATCAAATTCAGCGCTACCACAAGCACACCTTTACTGGCACGCTCTTTGAATACGTGCAGATTTTTGTTATATCAAACGGCGTCAACACCAAGTATTTTTCGAACAACCCGAAGCAAACGTTTGAACAGACCTTCTACTGGACTGATGCAGACAACCTAAAAATCACTAAGCTCGAAGACTTTACCGACCTCTTCCTAGAGAAGTGCGCTGTCTCGGAAATGATAGCTGAGCATATTGTATTAGCTGAGTCAGAAAAGATTCCCATGGTACTGCGACCGTATCAGTATTACGCTGTGAAGGCTCTGGAGAAGCGTGTAAGCGACTCAAATAAGAATGGGTACATCTGGCACACAACTGGTGCTGGAAAGACCCTGACAGCCTTTAAAACCAGTCAAATACTCTCTCGTAACCCCGACATTAAGAAAGTGATGTTCGTAGTGGACCGCAAGGACTTAGACATCAAGACAACCGAAGATTTCAACTCATTCTCTGACGGTTCAGTCGATGGTACCAATAACACCAGTGCGCTGGTGAAGCAGCTGGCCGACCCCAACCGCAAGCTAATCGTGACCACTATTCAGAAACTCGACATAGCCATCAGTCGTGAGTCATACTTGAAGCAGTTTGAGTACCTGAAGGATGAGAAGGTAGTGATTATCTTTGACGAATGTCACCGCAGTCAGTTTGGCCTGACTCATGCCCATATCAAATCATTCTTCAACAAAGCTCAGCTCTTTGGTTTCACTGGTACACCCATCTTTGCCGAGAATCATGTAGGAAAGGTAACCACTAAGGATGTGTTTACTGATTGTCTCCATAAGTACATCATCACCAATGCTATTTCAGACAATAACGTACTGGGCTTCTCGGTTGAGTACGTAGGAAAGTACACCCAGAAAGACCCTGATGTATTGGACGCGGATATTTTTGCTGATGCCATGGTGGAAGGAGTCAATACTAAAGAAGTATTAGAAAGCCCAGAGCGACTAGATAAGATTGCTGATTATGTAGTGCACGACTGGAAACGAAAAACCAAGAACGGTAAGTTCAATGCGCTATTTGCTGTGTCGAGCATTGATGTATTGAAGCAGTACTACACGTTACTCAAAGAGAAAGGCGGAAACAATCTTAAGGTGGCGACTATCTTCACGTATCACGCCAATGAAGCCAGTGACGAAAATGCCGACCTGGACGCTGACCCACTGGATACCGAAGGAGCTGCTGTAGACCAACACTCCCGTGACTTCCTGGAGAACTGCATTAAAGACTACAACGCTCTGTATGACACCAACTACAGTACGGATAAGTTCTACGACTACTACAAAGACCTGCAGAAGCGAATTAAAACCAAGCAAGTAGATTTGGTCCTGGTGGTAAATATGTTCCTGACTGGCTTTGATGCAGCTCGGCTTAATACGCTCTATGTCGACAAGAATCTCCGCTACCACGGGCTGATTCAGGCGTATTCACGTACCAACCGACTGCTCAATTCAGACAAGCCACACGGTAACATCGTTTCATTCCGCAACCTCAAGGAAGCGACTGACAAAGCCCTGACACTCTATGGTGATGAGGGGGCTAAGGAAGTGGTTTTCAAAAAGCCATACGAGGAGCAAAAGAAGGAATTCGAAACCAGGCTACAGGAGATACGTGAAGCTGTGCCTACAGTAGCAGATGTAGACAATCTGGTAGGTGAGCAAGAAAAAGCCAACTTTGTAACAGCTTTTCGTGATTTGCTACGGGTAAAGTCATCACTAGAAACCTTTGCGGAATTCTCATTTGGCGACCTTGGTATTACCGAACAAGAATTCTATGACTACCAAAGCAAGTACTTGGACATTCATGCAGGAGTAGGCGGTACCGAAGACAACAAAGAATCAATCCTAGACCAAATCGACTTTGAGCTGGAACTGACCGTACGTGACCTAGTAAACTTCGACTACATCATCCAATTGATTGCTGGACTCAAGAACGTTACTTCAGATGCCGCTAGAGCCAAGAAGACTGATGAAATCCTCAAAGTGTTCGACCGTGATGTGAGTCTACGCAAGAAAAAAGACTTTGTGCGGAAGTTTATCGAGGAGCATCTGCCAAAGGTAAGTAAGAGCGAGGATGTAGAGGCTGCTTTTGCTGCATTCTGGGCGAGTGAACGGTCCGAGACACTGCGGAAATTAGCTGAAGATGAAAAGATTAACCCAACCCAAATCGAAGACTTAATTGGCGAGTACTTGTATACCAACCGACTACCAACTAGTGAGGAGGTACTAGACAAATTACCCGAACGACCAAGTCTGATGAATACAAAGAAGGTGGCTGACAGAATCAAAGCAGCGATTAGTAACTTGGTAGAAGTGTTTGAGTGGTAACATGACTATATGGAAATTGTAGGCACACTATTTCAAATACTTCTGGCAGTGTATTTACTGGGAGGATTAGGAGTGTCCATATACTCTATTCTTTTTGAAAGGAATTTGAGCGATGAGCCTCTGTTTGGAATTAAGTTTCTTGGCAACTACTACTTTTACAGCGGTGCATTTTTCGCCCTCTGGCTGATGCTAGCAGAAGGTACACAAACACTATTATTTTTTATTCCTGATACCTGGGGTAGCGTTGATGAATATGGTGACTGGACTTCAGTGAGGGAGTATTGGTCAGGGTTTATTGCCTTATTTATTTCTGGCGCAATATTTTGGTACATAGGAAATGCAGAAGAAGCGAAGAAGAAGCAACGAGAGCAAAATATTAAAAATTAAAGTCTAACGAGAGTACTTGAGTGGTAAAATAAAAAGAGTGATGCGAATAAATCAAATCCTAGACAAGATAGACGAAAATCAATTGTTTGTACCTGCTTTTCAGCGTGAATACCGTTGGAAAAAAGCTAATGCAAAGGAACTGATTTCTTCGTTGATACGGGAATACCCAACAGGAACTATGTTGACTTGGGAAACGAACAATCCACCAGAATTAAAGGGTGATTGGCAGTATTCGAAAGAACAAGGTTCAGTTAAACTCATTCTGGACGGTCAACAACGTATCACCACTCTGTATCTACTTATCAGGGGTACTATTCCACCATATTACACGGACAAAGATATTACTTATGACCCACGGGGTTTGTATATCAATGTGAAAACCCAAGAGCTGCAGTATTACACAAAAGCAGTGATGAAAGACAATCCGTTGTGGGTTGATATAACAAAAATTCTAAAGAAAGAAGTGTGGGATAAAGATATAATTCGTGAACTCGAAAACTCTGGAAAGACTCTCACTAGAGATGAAGAGTATGTCATTTCTGAAACAATCCGTGCAGTAAGTATGATTCCCGACCGTGATTTTCCTGAGCAAATCATTCCACCACGTGCTTCGCTTCGAGAGGCAATTGATATATTTTATATTGTAAATGCAAGTGGAATTAAACTCACTGATGCAGAATTAGCTTTAGCACAGATGTCTGGTTATTGGCCAACTGCACGAGAAGAATTTAAGGAAAAACTGACTGAATTTGAAAAGGATGGTTTTGTGTTCAATTTGGACTTCATCATGTACTGCTTGCTCGGTGTGATACATAGTAAGGGTACGGACATGACCAGGCTACATTATGAGAAAAACAACAAGAACATTCAGGCTGTTTGGAAGACTCTGCGTGATGATACGCTCGACCTTGTGTTTAACTTGATGCGAGACAAGGCTTTCATTGTCCACACAAAAGAGATTAACTCCGTCTACGCTTTGATACCAATTATCGTGTTTGTCTACCATAAGGGGTCCAAGAATTTGACTGAGTCTGATATTAAAAAATTCATCAAGTGGTTCTACTACTCCCAAATCAGACAGCGGTATATCAGTCAGTTGCAACAAAAGCTCGAGAAGGACGTAACGATTGCTACCAAATCAAAGCAACCTTTTGATGAGCTACTCTCTATCATTGAGCAAGATAGGTCTCTGACAATTAGTCCCAGTGAATTTATCGGAGCTGGTAGCAGTAACGCATTGTATTCATTGATGCGCTGGTACTTTAAGAGTAAGGGTGCGGTTTGTTTTACCACTGGCGTAAAGATTAGTCAGAATATGGGCAAAAAATATACCTTGGAATCTGACCATATTTTCCCGTACAGCCTATTGAAGGCTATGGGGTACGATATGAACAGTAAATATAAGTATTCGTTGGCACAAGAAATTACCAACCGTGCAACACTGACTCAAATTGCCAACCGTACCAAAAGTGCAAAACAACCTCAGGAGTATCTAAAGAGTGTGAAAGAAAACTTTCCCTCAGCACTCGCACTACAGTCAATCCCGGAAGACGAGAATCTTTGGAAGCTTGATAACTATGAAGCCTTTCTAGTAGCTCGACGTGAACTACTTGCATCACAGCTAAACGAATACCTAGGCAAAATTACGTCGACAGACTTCTATGTAGGCGAGGCAACACTTGAAGATATCATCGCTGAAGGTGAAAGCGGAGAACTGGAGTTTAAGTCCTCACTCCGCTGGTCATACAAGGAAGAGAAATCAAACAAAAAGCTAGAAGTGGTAATTATGAAGACAATTGCTGCCTTTAGTAACGGTGACGGTGGAACCTTGCTGATAGGAGTACAGGATGATGGTGAGGTGCTAGGGCTGCACAAAGACTATGCCGAACTAAAGGGAGACGCTGATGGCTTTGAGCTACACATACGTAATCTGATGAACAAGTTCATTGGTACTGTTACTGCGTCAAAGATTAATATTACGTTCCCAACAGCAAATGACGTCGAGTTGTGCCGTGTAGATGTATTGAAATCAAACGAACCGATATTTCTGGAAGTAGTTGATGAAGATAAGAGTGTGAAGGAAGAAAAATTCTATGTACGGAGTGGTAATTCATCACAAGAGCTGACTATGAGTGAAGCTAGTGAGTACATAAAAAAGAACTTCAGCTAGTCTGTATTATCGTAGCCCTAAACCGAATAGATAAACCATGCTATACACCCCCTTACTACACAAAGCATTTCATTTCTCAATTATGGTCCACGAGATTGAGCAGAAACAGAAGCGTAAAGGTAAAGACGTTGCCTATGTAACACATCCTATTCAGGTTGGGTTTATTCTGTCTAAGGCTGGTGCATCAGATGAGATTGTAGCGGCTGGTTTCTTACACGACACGCTAGAAGACAGTATCGAAGAAAACAAGGTGACTAAGGCATTTCTAGTAGAAGAGTTTGGTCAGAAAGTAGCTGATTTAGTTGATGCAGTGAGTGAGAAGAACCGAGAGCTACCGTGGGCAAAGCGGAAAGAGTTAGCCATGGAAGAAATCAAAAAGTTCTCTCATGATGCCTTGCTACTAAAATCCGGTGACGTGATAAGTAATACGACTGAACTTCTAAGTGACTTTGACCATGATGCCGACGAGACATTCAAACGCTTTAATGCATCAAAAGCCAAGATTATTTCTCATTCTCAAGAGGTAATCCAAACTATCATAACGTCGTGGGCAGAGAATCCATTACACACAGACCTCCAGAATTGCTTTAACGGCCTAGAGGATATTAAAGAGATGCAAGTAACGTGGGAATTCAAGGAACCAGAAAACGAAGCTGAACGACAAGACCAGGAACGCAGAAAAGAGAGAGCTTTTGGTGTGGTTATAAGAGCAACACTAGAACATATTAAGAAAGTAGAAAATGACACTAAGTGAATACAGGCAAATTACAGGTGACACCGATTCTACCGATGAAAGGATACAGCAAAGAATCGACTTCATACGTTCACTTTGTAGCAATGTGATACAGGAAGAACTGAGGAAGCATAAAGAGGGTCAACCTGGGTAAGTAGATATTCTGTTTTCACAAGTATATATGCTGAAAAGGTAAACCTGGTAACAAATTAGAATTCATGTTTCAGATGTATATAGAACTGATAATCTGGAAAGCTAACAAAGTGGTAACAAAGGTATCCCGCAATCTAAAACTAAGCAGCTGAAGGTTTGGCGTAATCAGGCACATCATCGCGGTACCTGGCAGTAGTACAGGCTCCGCTTAAAGGATAATGGAATGACTCGGGTATCTTTAGGTAATAGAAGAAATCCTTAGCGATAGCAGAAAATTCCAGATATTCTGCAGAAACCTGATGCCAGTCAATCGATGCAAAGTCCACCAAATACACACCGCCATTAGGCGGTTTTGTGTATTTAGGTGGACTCGAAGAAAACGTAGTTTTCGGCAGGACTTGAAAGGAGTGAGTATATCG
>Ga0306912_1001126_pt1 | contig 12924 bp, 10 predicted proteins | sample AntRauFillE10628_FD_190443 | JGI IMG/M metagenome (GOLD analysis project Ga0306912, IMG submission 190443) | Saline lake microbial communities from Rauer Islands, Antarctica - Metagenome Filla E10 #628 (v2) (version 2) | ecosystem: Environmental > Aquatic > Non-marine Saline and Alkaline >... | reverse complement strand
CTATTGGTGAATATCGGGCTGAACTGTGGGTGGAAGATGGGCTCAATGGCTGGACTTTACTAGACTCCACGGAAGGCGACACCGACGGCAGCAAGGACTTTTCATTCTCGGATGAGCTCACCTGGCGATACAATTACGACGATTGGGTTAATCCAGAATTCGAATTTTCGACGATCGAAGGTCAGGAATTGCAAATCAAACTGATGCAGGACCCGAACCGCTCGAATTGGCGCAATACACCAATATGGGATAACGTTACGGTGGATTACGTGCCGGATATAGATACAGAGGGCCCCACCCTTCTCGACATTGCGGATGACAATGAGGGCACCTCAATGGTGGCCACGAACTCAGTGGTGACCTATACCCTGACCTTCAGCGAAGCCATGAACCCTAGCACCGTCGACACCGCCGACTTCGGGAATGCCGGTAGTGCGCCCGTCACGATCCAGTCAGTCACGCCGGGCTCGGATGTAACCGTTTTCCTGGTAGAAGTCCTGCCAACAGGCGGAGGCAGCCTGCGCCTGAAGATTAATGATGGCGCAGAACTCGAGGATACTCAGGGGAACCTGATGGATACCTCGTCCCAGCCAATTCAGGACAACGTCACATTCACCGTGGTAGCTGGCATCCCGACCATCCTCCCCTCCGATTTTGTCGATAATCAGGACGGTGGTTCGATCGAGGAGGACACTCTGGTAACCTACACCCTGACCTTCAGCACGGATATGGATGCCAGCAGCATCACCGACGTGGACTTCGACAATGCCGGCAACGCGCCGATCACGATCGGAGCCATTACTGAAACCTCTCCCGGAGTGTTCTCCATAGAGGTCACGCCTACGGGTTCCGGCACACTGCAGTTCAAAATCAAGGAGGGGGTTTTGATCACTGCTGCCAACAGCGGAGAGCTGAATACCGGCTCCGCGATCGCGGATGACACCATCATCATCGTGGATTCCGTATCGCCTACCCTGACCGAGTTCAAGGACGATGCCGGGGGCAGCCCCGTCGCGGTAAACTCACTTCTGACCTACGAAGTGTTCTTCAGCGAGGCGATGGACTTATCCTCGATGGATGCATCCGACTTCGGCAACGCCCTCACCTCAGGGAATGCTCCTTTCACCATTGACTCGATCGAGGAGGCTTCTCCGGGAGTGATCCGAATCGAAATCACCCCGACCGGCGCCGGATCTATCCAGTTGCAAGTCAACGCCAGCGCGGTGCTGAAAGATACCGCCGGTAACGATTTGGATACCACTTCGGCCATCCCAGACGACATCGTCATCTCGGTGGAAGCGGTCGGCGTTAATCCCTACGAAACCTGGTCGGGCGCCACTGGCACCTTCGAAGAGGACGCCAATGCAGATGGGGTCCCGAACGGCCTGGCCTGGCTCCTCGGGGCTTCCGATGTGAACGAGAATTCCTTGCCGTTGTTGCCAAACGTCAGCGTGAATGCTTCAGGCGATCTGGTTCTCTCGTTCCGCATTCTCAAGACCGCCAATCGGGGAAGCGTGATCGCCAAGGTTCAATACAGCACGGACATGGGTGCCACCGATCTTTGGTCGGTCAACGAAGCCGAAGTTCCCGACACGAACTCGACCGTAAACGGAATTGCCTTTGAAACCACCGACGATGGTGACTACGTCAACGTGACCGCAACCATCCCGGCAAGTGCCGCCGCTCCCGGAAACATGATATTCGCCCGCATCGTCGCCGAAATGCTTTAACCAGGAATGAGACGGTCATTTCGTAAATCTTTGAATCGACCTTGCTGATTCAATTCGATCAAATGAGCGTCTGTGCCGGAACACGAGATCCTCGAAACACCAAAGTGCCACCGAGGACATCTTTTGACGTAATTACAGGACTGTGATCAAGCGTTACCATAATTAAAGGATGGGAGAATTTCCCAAAAAAACAAAGCAAGAAAACTCTATAGGGGACTTCGGCGAGCTCAGTCGTGCCGCAGACCTTCGTCTATCACGTCGGATCGGATCTTTTTTTTTACCGCTGATGGACGCTGATAAACGCAGATAGGATTCGATTCTTCTCTTAAATCCGCGTGAATCGGCGTCCATCTGCTACGGCCCAAATGCGAAGGCATTCGGCTACGGCTCAGCAGGTGCATCCAAATGCGAAGGCATTCGGCTACAGCTCAGCAGGTGCAGCATCCAAATGCGAAGGCATTCGGCTACGGCTCAGCAGGTGCATCCAAATGCGAAGGCATTCGGCTACGGCCCAGCAGGTGCCCATACAAATGGACGGCGAAAGCAACCGATCCACACATCCGCGCGGCACACACTTCAAAGTTGACATCCTATCCGTCTGCGATTTATTATAAATATCATGTCTAAAACATCCCTAATGATCTGCGCCCTTTTCAGTGCACTTATCCTGGCGTCCTCCAGCCTGATGGCGGAGAAGCCTGTTAAGGTTTACGTCTTGGCCGGACAATCCAACATGGTCGGCATCGGCCAGACCTCGCCTGCGGGCAGGACTGCTTACAGCACCTACGTGAGCGCTGAGGACAAAAGCAAGGAGGCACAGGGTTGCATCATCTCGATCTATTCGGGTGCCTACGATCCTGACGTGGATTACAGCAAAAAAGAGCCGGTGAAGACCCAACAAGTCAGGGTCGGTTACTGGCCGCACACGGCCTTTGCCGAAATTGAGGGCGAGCAGACTCAGATTGCGCGTGGTTTCATTCATATTGATCAACCCGGCCGCTACACCTTCCGCTCGGCCAACGGCTCGATCTGCAAGGTCAACGGCAAGATGGTCTACGATAACATGTCCGACAACAAGGCCGAGCCAGAAATCGTGCGTTACGAAACCGGCAGCTATCCGATCGAGGTCATCTTTAACGGTGTCGGCCGAACCAACCTCTCTTACAATTTCTACGATTTACCCGGTTCCCTCTACACCGTGGTCAAGGAGCAGGGCAACTACCCGCACCTGCTCAACAAAGACGGCGAATGGGCCTCGCGTGATGATGTCTGGTATAAGGGCGTCGTCACCGCCACGGCTGACAAGTGGCTGAGCGTCGGTTGCGGTGCCAGTAAAAGCAAAATCGGCCCAGAACTGGGCTTTGGCTGGGTGCTGGGCAATTACCACGACGAGCCGGTGCTTCTCATAAAGGCCAGCCAGGGCAATCGCTCCCTCGCCTGGGACTTCGCACCTCCGAGCAGCGAGCGCTTCGAATTCGATGGCAAAATCTACGCGGGCTACAAAGACAGCCCATCCTCATGGGAAAAAGGCACTGTGCCCGAACCCATCAATTGGTATGCCGGCAAGCAATACGACGATTGCTTCAACGCCACCAAGGAGGTGCTCGCCAATTTTGACGAAAAATTTCCTCAATGGGCGGAGCGCGGCTACGAGATCAACGGGTTTGTCTGGTGGCAGGGGCACAAAGACTCCGGCAGCGAGGTCTATGCCAGCCGCTACGAGCAGAATCTGGTCCAGCTCATCGAGAGCCTGCGCAAGGAATTCGATGCACCTGAAGCGCCCTTCATCGTGGGCACCATCGGCTTTCATGGTTGGGACATGCCCGAGCAGTATTTGCCCATCGCCAATGCGCAACTCGCCGTCAGCGACTACAGCAAGTATCCGGCCTTTAAGGACAACGTCCACACGGTCGAAACCCGCGATTTCTGGCGCCCGGCCGAGTTATCACCAAGGAACCAAGACTACCACTACAATCAAAATGGAGAAACCTACTACTTGATCGGCGAAGCCTTTGGCAAAGGCATGATCAAGCTGCTCGAGGGCAAGTAATGCCGGCCAGCCCTCTCTGATTGTTTCGGGGCAAGGTGCCCCTAGCCCACGCGACGTAGGGAATCCCAGCACCGACTGGCGGACAGAAATGTCCGCGCTCCGATTGGGCTCTTTGGCCATTCGTTCAATGGATGGCCATTCCCATGCTCCAAAAAAAATTCGCCTTTTATGGATTGTCTTGCCAGACGTCGAAAGTTTTACAGATGTGGAAGTGTCAACGATGTGGGCGTAGCTCAGTTGGATAGAGCATCGGTTTTCTAAACCGACGGTCCTGGGTTCGAATCCCAGCGTCCATACCAGGCTTCGTCTGAAGCAGAGCGAAGCCACGAAGCCTGTCCCGGCGTAGAGCAACGTAGCCGGACTCCACAAGCTCAGTAGAAACTACGCCCGGGCAAGGCCAGGCTTCGTCTGAAGCAGAGCGAAGCCACGAAGCCTGTCCCGGCGTAGAGCAACGTAGCCGGACTCCACAAGCTCAGTAGAAACTACGCCCGGGCAAGCCATCTGGGAGATGTGGGATGCGTAAAGACCCTGTATTGACGACCAACAAAAACAATTTTAACCTGTAGTCATGATCAAAAAAGTTCACGAAATCATTCCTGAAGTCGCGGAGGCGGTGCGCGGTGGTTCCGGCACGGTGTCGGCCCACAAGCTACTCGACCTCTACCCCGGCAGTGCCATCAAGAGCGTGGGCGTGGTGCGCCTAGAGCCGGGCGCCAGTATCGGGGATCATTCGCATGAAGGCGACGAGGATTTTTACTACTGCCTCTCCGGCTGTGGTGTGGTGATCGACAACGGGGTGGAGCAGCCCTTCACGCCAGGCACCTTGCAGATTACCCGCAGCGGCGAGAGTCAGGCCCTGCGCAACACCGGGGAAACCGAGCTTGTGTTTTTTGCGGCGCTGGTGGCTACGATCGAGGAATAAGTCACATTACAGACTCGATCTCTTCGATTAAGACGTCCGTGCCGACATAGTAGGGGCAAGCACCTTGATGCGGGTGAAAGGTTTTGACTGGGAACGGGCTGCCCTCCACGAAGGTCCATCTCAATCCCACGGCGAGGCACATAGCGTAAGCAGCCGCAATATCCCAAACCTTGACGCGGTAATCGACCGCGCCGGTCAGGTAACCGGTAGCCACATAAGTCGCACTGAGAGCGGCACTGCCCAATGAACGAACACGATATTTCGCCAGCAGCGGAGCGAGTTTGCGCTGTAGCTCAAGCGACATGGGGAAGTGGGCCCCAATCATGGTCTGGGCCTCGGCTGCGGTGGCATCGCGGTTGAGTTTTTTCTGGTTGCACAGGAGGCCGCGTCCCGGCCCACCCTCGTAAAGACTGGCCGTGCTGTGATCGTAGATGAACCCGTAAACGGGTGTGCCTTGATGAAGCAGCGCAAGCGAGATCGCGCAGACCGGAAAGCCGAGGGCATAGTTATTGGTGCCGTCCACCGGATCGACGATCCAGGCAAACTCGGCTTCAAGCGCCATCTCCTCGTCCAAGGGGCTGGCCTCCTCGCTACAATAGTCATCCTGCGGGAAATCGCGGCGTAGCTCGGCAAAGAGTTTTTCGGAAATGGCGAAATCGGCAAAGGTCACCCGGGTATCGTCCGCCTTCCACTCACTGGCGACCTGCCCGAACTGGCGCCCGAAGAAGGCGATCTGGTCGCGCACCGCGACGCGTCCGGCATTGATGCGATGACGGAGAGCGAGGTTGAAGCGAGCCTGAGCTTGGCGAGACATAGTGTAACTTCTGAAAAACGCCTTTTGAGCGCCTAAGGCCACTCAAAAACCGCTTTTTAGATTAAATTATACCAACGGAGTTTAAAGAAACGTAAACCAAAGCTACCTCCGCACTTCTAATTTGTCTAATAAACAATCATATTTGCACTTGAGGAACTTTATCGCTCAGCTATAAACTAATAAAAGAGTGCGGGATTTCAGAATCTCACACAGGTTTTATTTAACGAAACACCGAAACAAAATCATCACATCCCAACCATCCTCGTCATGAGTTTCCACAAAACCAAGGTTTTTAGCGCCGCGCTAATTTGTCTCACTTTCTTAACTTCGCTCGTTTTTTCTGCGGAGATGCGCACTTGGACCAGCGCCTCAGACCCAAGCCAGACCTTTGAAGCCAAATTGTTGAACTACAATGACTACACGGGCATGATCACGGTCGATCGCGGTGATCGCAGGCTTACTTTCAGCCAGGACGTCCTCTCGGCCCAGGATATCGAATACGTGAAAGCCGAGGGGCCTAAGCTCGAGCAAGCTTCCAGCCCGGCCCGTGGCGGCAGCGCCAGCGTAAGCGGCTCAATTCCCGATCAACTACCGGACCCCGACGGCAAGGAAGCGAATATGCGCAAACCGGTTCAGGTCTTCGTGCTAATGGGCCAATCCAACATGCTGGGCTTCGGCAAAGTAAGCCAACTCAAGGGAATCGCTGCTGACAAATATCCCTACCTTGTCGACGATGCAGGGAACTGGAACGTGCGAAAGGATGTGCGGAATGTCTTTTTCAACAATGGTACACTAGATCACAATGATTGGATGGCTGCTGATAATCGAAAGAATAACTTTGGTCCGGAAATCGGCATTGGGAATTATCTGGGTCATGTCATTGATGCGCCCGTGCTGATACTGAAAGCGTGTGTTGGCAACCGTGCCCTGGGTTGGGACTTGCTGCCGCCCAGTGCGGTCGGCACCGGAGCTAATGGGCAATCATACCAAGGAGACTCGGAGTATGGGGATCGAAAGGTCAAGTCAGACCGGCAAGGTTGGTATGCGGGCCTCCAGTATGATCTGGATGTGGGTGTTGCCCAGGATGCTCTGGAAAAATTGTCCACCTATTATCCGGATGCCACGGAATACGAAGTGGCAGGATTCTTCTGGTGGCAGGGGTGCTCTGAAGGGAAAGGAAGTGTCGAGAATTACGACAAAAACCTGGCCTTTCTCTTCAGCGATCTGAAAAAAGATTTCAATGCACCCAATGCCAAATTTATCTGCGCCACCTTGGGTGAAGACGATAAGGATGCAACGCTCTCCCAGAAGATGTTCAACTTTGCTAAGGAGAATAAAGATGCCGAGGTGTTCTATTCCAAGCCGGTCTCCACGGGAGGTAGCTGCAGTCACTACAGCGGGAATGCCGAGACCTATATGAACGTAGGAGAAGGGATGGGCAAGAAGATGATAGAATTACTTTCCGGCAAGTAGGCACCAGCATCGCTAACCTAACTTTATCGCGTATCGAAACCTGTCCGTTCATAGGACTAGTTTCAAAATAAAACCTTCTTGTAAAAATTTGCTGACTTCAAACTATCATGGGAATGAGGTTAGTTTTTACATTACTTTTAGCAGCATGCTGCATTTTCCCGGCTCTTCAGGCTGCGGCGGTTGAAATCAATTTACTCGACAGCACCGGGTTGAAACATTTCCAACCCGTCTCAAATTGGCATCGAGTCGAGCGGGCTGTGGCGGTTCCGGATCGCATGGAACTGACCACCAAGAACAAATCGGGTGACGTGGTTGTCAACAGTCTGAGAAAGGACATTTCAATTCCCTGTCTGATGACCCGCAATTCCTTTGGCGATGTCCGCGTCGAGCTCGAGTTCATGATCCCGCAGGGCTCGAATGCCGGGATTTACCTGATGGGCCGCTACGAGGTGCAGATCCTCGATAGTCATGGTAAAGAAAAAGTGGGCAGCGGTGATCTCGGAGGGATCTACGCCTCCTGGGATCGCACCAAACCCAAGGGCCAACAATGGTGGGGCGGCACGCGTCCACTGGCAAATGCGGCCAAAGCCGCGGGAAACTGGCAACGCATGGAAATCGTCTTCCGTGCCCCGAGCTTTGATGTGCAGGGTAAGAAAATTGCCAACGCCACCTTTGAGACAGTCCACATCAACGGCCAGCTTGTGCAGCAAAACGCCGTTTGCACGGACCCAACTGCCTCCCATCCCCTGCCCGGCGAGGCCCCGACCGGCCCCATCGCCATTCAGGGAGACCACGGCCCCATCGCGATCCGCCACTTTACCGCCACCCCGCTCGATTCGCCAGCCACGACGGCCATGACTGAAATCGAGGCCTACTGGCAGGAAGTGGAACGTTCCGTCCGCGAGGGAGACTTCCAAGCTTACAGTGCCACAATCCACCCCGACGCAGTCATCATCGCCGGCGCCAAACAGATGAGTTACCCGCTGCGGCAGGCACTCATCCGGTGGGAGAAAGACTTCGAAAATACCAGCTCAGGGGAACTGAAAGGCGACGTAAGCTTTCGCTTCGCCCACCGCTATTACGACACCACCACCTCACACGAATCCGGAATTTTTCGCTATATCGCGACGCCAAAAGACGGCGAGGCCGCTATTGACTATGTTGCATTCGATGCACTGCTGACAAAAAAAGACGGCCGCTGGCAAATGCTGATGGAAAATCAAATTGGTCCCTCCTCCAAAGAGGAATGGGATGCGCTCGCCCCTTAGCGGCAACCTCCTCTAGATCAGGCTCAACACTCCAGAAAACATATCAACTGAAACCCGAAACTTATATTAGGCTAGCTTATGGCTGGAGGGTGAATCATTAAAACTTAAAAATCGTCATTGATTCAACAGTGCCGAGGTGGCAGGTAATAATACATCAATATCACTCGACTTTAACACTTATGTCAGCAATACAATTTTCAGAAATCCAAGATCGACAGCAGCGACTGCTCCAAGCCATGGGCACTGACCTGCTCATTCTACCTGCCGGAATGCCGCAGCAAGAGATTTCGAGATTTTTGCAGGATACCAACTTCTTTTACCTTACCGGATTCCCCGAACAGGGCGCACTGCTGGTCATCGATCCTAACGGAGACTCGGAACAGGTCAGTTTATTCGTCCGCGAAAATACCGAGCGCGAACAGGTCTGGGATGGCTTCACCATGGGTGTGGAGAAAGCTAGCGAGTTGTGCCCGGCCGACAAAGTGCGCAAGATTGATGAACTTGAAGATTTTTTGACTAACCTTCAGATTAAAGGCCGCCGGGTTTACTACAAAGCAGTCCGCGGCCATGCCAGTTGCGAGGTGATCGAAAAAGCGATCCAGAAGGAAGGCGCTGAGATTGTGGATAAAGGGCCGGGCCTGGATACACTCACTCATATGCGCATGATCAAGTCGCCACTGGAAGTTGAGCAGATGCGCAAGGCGATCAAAATCACCGGCGAGGCGCATCATGCCTGCATGCGCGCGGGGACGCGTCATCGGCATGAATACCAATTTGAAGCGGAATTCGAATACTCCTGTAAGATGCAAGGTGTCTTGCACTGGGCCTTTGGCTCGATCGTCGCTGCAGGCAACCACGCGACCTGTCAGCATTACATCGAAAATGCCGGTGTCGTGCGTGATCAGGATCTTGTGCTGCTTGATGCGGGAGGAATTTGGAACGGCTATTGCGCCGATCTGACCCGCACCTTTCCAGCATCCGGTAAATTTTCAGCCATCCAGCGCGATCTCTACGAAGTGGTGCTCGCCTCCGAGAAAGCCGGGGTCGAGAAAGTGGCTCCCGGCGTGTGTATGATTGACCTCCACAAACACTCGGCAGCCGTGCTGATTGACGGCCTAAAAGAACTGGGGGTCATCAAGGGTGATACCGATCAGTTAATCGAATCTGCGGCCTACAAAGACATCTGGCCCGGTGCCCTCTGTCATACGCTGGGGCTCGATGTGCATGACGCTCTGCTGCCCGGCTACCACAAGGGCGATAAGCCCCTCGAACCGGGGATGGTGATCACGGTCGAACCAGGATTTTACTCGCAAGCCTTTAATCCAGATATTCCCGAAGAGTTTCGCCAGATCGGTATCCGCGTCGAGGACGATGTGTTGGTCACGGAGGATGGCTACGAGAACCTAAGCATCGATACCATCAAGGAAGTGGCCGACGTCGAAGCCATGGTGCAGTCGGGCAAGTAGCATGGCCGGGGACAAGCCGTGCACCGTAGAACGGGCGCCTCGCCTGTTTGCCCTCCATGACGGTTCTCACCCTTGCCGACTTATAGTCCGTCGGCTGTCGGGCAAAGCTTGTTAGTGTGCATTTCCCGAACGACCTTACCAGCCTATACTCTGACAGCAGAGATGGCTGTCCTACCACTTCCTATCGACGGATCAAGTATTACGAGACGGATTGAATGCTTCAGCCGGAGTAATCTCCAGCGTCCGCTCTAGCTCGCGAATCCGCTCTAAAATGATGCCTTTTTGGGCATAAGGTTCGTCGTCCGGCAGGCGCAGGAAAAGCCCTTTGAGAAAGTCGTAGGCCTGAGCGTTTTTACCCTGACGGCGGAGTAACTCGGCATAGATTCGAGCGGCAAAGTAAGGGGAACCCGGTTGTTCGGAAGCACGAAGAAACCAAGGCGCGGCCTTGGCCGGGTCGTCGAGGCGGTTCAGATAAATCTGGCCGATTTCGAGGTAGAGGCGCGGGTTGTCGGGGTGAAACTCGAGGGCTCGCCTGATATGGGCGAAGGCCTGCTCCGCTTGCTCGCGGTCAATCGCCGCCTGCCGCCACTCGGGGACTGTTTGATAGCCGCCCTCCTCCTGGATGCGCCAGTGTGGCACATCGTAGGCGATCATGCGGGCGGAATTGATCCAGAAAAACACCGGGCGCGGATCGATCGAAGTGACTAACCGGACCATGGAATCGAGTTTTGCCCGTTCCCGGTCCTGCCAGACCACGTTGGTCTGAAGCCATAAAAAATCGGCCATGATGGATCGAAAACCGCCAAGCATGCCTACGATAATCCCCTGCCCCAACGCCCCCTCCATTCCGACAAGATTAAGCTCCGGCTGGCCAGCCTGAACACGCTTCCAGGCCGGTGCTTCGAGCGGACGCGTCAACAGACCAAGAATGAGCAGAAAGACGAGCGTCAGGACGACGGCCCGAATCCTTAAAAGTATCGGGTGATCAAATTTCACGACGCCGAAAACTCAGGTGGGCCAGCAGGAGGAAGCCGGCAATGTAAACGCAGGCGTAGAGCGTGATCCGCAGAATGGTAGCCGCGGGCAAGGCCTCCTGACTGGTAAAAAGCAGCTGATCGCCCACGTTGAAGAGCTGGAAGTTCGGAAAAATAAGGCCCAGCCCCTGCACCAAAAGGCGCCCCACTCCCTGTTCCATATCCCCATAAGCATCGCGGGCGATATATTGCAGTTGGCAGACGACCAGAATGCAGAAACTCACGATGATGGTGTAGATATTGGTGTTGGAGAAGCTGGCCACGAAGAGTGTGATCGCACCGAGCAGGCCAAATTTCAGCCACTGCAGGAAGCCGAAGATCAGAATATCGCCGTAACGGAGGATGCGTCCCTCGCTGAAGGTTTCCGGGCCGAACTGGCTCATCAGCACGGTCTCGCGCCAGTAGAGAATTCCGGCGAGCACAAAGCTCAGCAGGCATACGAAGGCCAGCATGAGCAGTTGCACCCCGAGCAACTTGCCAGCCAGAAAGTCAAATTTATGCACCGGCTTGGCCAGCATGGTCAGCGCGGTGCGATTTTCGATCTCGTTAAAAAAGAGCTGGGTCGTCACCGTAATGGCGAGGATCGAACCGAAGAAAAAGAGCGCCCCAAAGCCGAAATCGGCGATGAATTTGAGCTCGCTGGTGCCAAAATCGAATTGCTGAAAAAAAGTCGAGCTGGCGACCAGCGCGAGGGTAATGAACAGAAGCGAGTTAAAAAACTTCTGCCGAACCGCTTCGAGAAAAGTGTTCGCGGCGATGAGCCGGATCCGACTGGGCGATAGAAAACTCACTTCGGGTCCTCCTTTTCGACCACTGCCGCTTCGTGCGCGCTCTCGCGCTTTTGCACTTCATTCAGGAAGAAAGCATCCAGGCTCAGTCGGGGCTTTTCGACCCGGACGAGCCGACCGCCTTCGGCCTCGATAGCTTTTTGCACAGCGGCATGGCCTCCGGGCTCGAGCCCCTCAACGACGAAGGAATCGGCCTGCTTCTCGGCAACTAGCTCATCGATGCGGCCCTCGCTCACCAGCTTCCCCCGATGGAGGATTGCTACCCGGTCGCAGAGCCCTTCGATCTGAGCCAGCAGGTGGGACGAAAGGAGGATGGTTTTACCGCGCGACTTGAGTTCACGAATGATGTCGGCTATCGCGGCCGCTCCCAGTGGATCCACTCCCGCCGTGGGTTCATCCAGAATAATCAGCTGGGGATCGTGGACAATGGCTTGGGCGAGCCCGATCCGCTGTAGCATGCCCTTTGAATAAGTGCCGACGCGGCGGTGAGCCGCCTCGTTCATGCCGACCAGGTCGATCACGGAGTCGACATCATGAGCGAGCCCGGCTTTGCCCACGCCACAGAGTCGAGCATAGTAGCACACCAGCTCGCGCCCGGAAAGGTAACGATAAAAATAGGGTGCCTCAGGTAGAAAGCCCACGCTACGACGCGCCGCCACTGTGCGGCTCGACTTGCCGTAAATCGTGCACGCCCCCACCGAGGGCTCAAGCAGCCCGAGCACGATTTTGATCGTGGTGCTCTTGCCGGAACCGTTCGGACCGAGGAGGCCAAAGATCTCGTTGTCTCCCACGTCGAGATTCAGGCCCTCAACCGCCCGCAACTTCTTCCCGGAAATACCAACCGGAAAGTCCTTCGTCAAATTCCGGATACTGATCGCAGATTCGGCCATAGCTACCATCAGTGCGCGATACTGAATCCACGGCACGCACGCGCACCCGTGCTGGTCTTGATTTCGGCATCGCGAATGTAGCTCTCCAACTCGTCCGCCACTTCGCGCTGAAAGGCCAAAACCTCACCCTCCTCCCCTTCGGCGTAGAGGTGAACCCTGCCGTCCGGCAGATTCTTAACCGAGCCGGTGACCTCAAAGCCCTTGGCCACGCATGCCGCCTGGTAGCGAAAGCCGACGCCCTGGACGCGTCCCTCAAAACAGCAGTTCAACTGAAATACATTGTCGTCCATATACACCTAACCCAAAGAAAAAAAGACTGTCTGACCACCCCAAAGCGTCGCCAGGGGACAGAAATCCGCAATTTCCAGAACCATCGGAGAACGAATCCAAGAGCGCACGGCGGCGCTCCAATCGCTCGCCTTAGCCAAATATCTCTTTTCTAAGACCTCGAATAATCGTAAGCCCCTTCCAGTCTGCTCCGCGCAGTGA
>Ga0306912_1001125_pt1 | contig 12927 bp, 7 predicted proteins | sample AntRauFillE10628_FD_190443 | JGI IMG/M metagenome (GOLD analysis project Ga0306912, IMG submission 190443) | Saline lake microbial communities from Rauer Islands, Antarctica - Metagenome Filla E10 #628 (v2) (version 2) | ecosystem: Environmental > Aquatic > Non-marine Saline and Alkaline > Saline... | reverse complement strand
TACTTCGATATATAAAAAAAAGGTTAAATATCGACCAGAGGCTTTGTGTCAAAACTCTCGAAAATGACATACTCCTTCGATAGTAAATATTCTCAAAAAATCAAGGTACGCTCTGCTAAGCGCTATTATCTTTAAGCCTGATCTACATCCGCTGTACCCAAAAACGATTGAAGGGACCGGATTCCCTGCCCGGCGGCGTGATCAAAGACATTTGAACAATGATTGTTGGGGTATGACTATTAAAATGGGTTTGTTGTTTGATCGGTGTTCACCGGTCAATATTCTATGGATCGATAGTCGTCTGGGTTTAAGCGATAAAAATTAGCAATGATCACCAAACCAAAAAAGTATCTTATAATTTTTTGAAAAAGCCCTACAAGCGCTCTAAATTGCTTTTTCAAGTTGATCAATTCTATTAGCTATTCATTATATTTAGGCAAATAATTCTCCGTTATATAACAGCCAAATTCGTCATGTCTAAACTTCGCTTCTCTGGCCACGAGTCTTTTCAGTGCCGAAATCTTTGGTTAAAAAAGGGGTTTGATTTTATAGAAAACGAAGATGGAAATTTCAATTCTGATGAGGCAGTATTATCTCTTGGTGTGGGAAAAAACATGACTACTTCTATCCGGTATTGGATGGATTCCATGGGACTAAGACAAAATAAAGACTCTTCAGAATTTGCCACCCTCTTATTTAGTGACGATGGTTGGGATCCATATTTGGAAAAAATTGGCAGCTTATGGCTTCTACATTATGAATTGGTGAGTAATGATCATGCAAGCATCTATAGTCTCGCATTCAACCATTTCAGAAAGTACCGCACAGAATTTACTAAAGAATACCTTATTACTTTTTTAAAGAATTGGTCCTCAGAGAAAAGTAAACTCCCAGCAGATAGTACACTAGAAACCGACATTAGTGTTTTTTTGAAGACTTATGTTAGACCTACATCACATGATGGAAGAAAAAATATCGAGGACCAATTCTCATCACTTTTGCTGGAATTGAATTTACTAAAAGAAATTGAAGAGGTTGAAATAACCGAGAACGAAAAAAAGACTTGGTATAAATTTGAAACCTCGAATCAAGAATCTTTGCCAAATGAAGTTTTTCTTTATGCGCTTTTAGATAATGAACAGTTTGAGAGCTCAATTAACATTCAAAAATTGTTAAATGCAGAAAATAGCCCCGGAAGTGTTTTTCTATTAACCCCAGATACCCTCATTTCGAAAATAGAAGCGTTAGCATTACAATACGAAAATATCGTTTATACTGATGACGGTGGCATTCGACAAATTCAGATTATTAATAAGGAAAGTTTAAATAAGTATGACGTATTAGTTGATTACTATGGCAGAAATTAAAACAACATTTTCTCCTTCCATTAATGTAGATCGAGATTTTAATAAGGATTTCGATTACATAGTTACGTCTAATGCTAAGCAGATTTATGATCAGCTAATCCGGAATATTGAGACTGGAATACATTCCTATTCAATAATTGGAAGTTATGGCACTGGAAAATCATCTTTTCTTTTAGCGCTAAAAAAACATTTAGATGCCACAGACAAAGTAAATTATTTTGAGCCTCTCAACGGTAAGTTTTCTGAAATCAAACATTTCGAGTTTGACTATATAGTTGGGAAATATGGCTCTCTCATTGATCAGTTTATTAAAAAGTTTGGGCTTAGTTCTTCAACAAATCAAGAACAGCTTCTCGATTGGATTGAAAAAGAGCATAAGAAAAAGAAAGAAGACGGAATTTTTTGGTTCATTGCCATTGATGAATTTGGAAAGCATTTAGAATATGCCGCAAGCAATAATCCAGAAAAAGAACTCTATTTTATACAGCTGCTTGCTGAGTTTGCTAATAGTGAGGAGAAGAATCTTTATTTCTTAACTACCCTTCATCAGGCATTTGACTCGTACGCTCATGGCCTGGATTCCCAACAGCGAAAAGAATGGGATAAAGTTCGAGGGCGGCTAAAAGAGTTAACGTTCAATGAACCCGTTGAACAGCTACTTCATATTGCTAGCGAATTTCTTAAGGGGGATGACAAAGACTGGGAAAAGTTAAAAATAGGAGCACTCGTAAAATGCATTGAAGATGCCCAAGCTTTTCCCCTACGAAATGATTTGACGATTGACTTAGCCAAGCATTTATATCCACTTGATCCCTTATCTGGCGGGGTAATTAGTCTGGCCTTACAAAAGTATGGACAAAACGAACGTTCTCTTTTCACCTTTCTGCAATCAGATGAGTTTTTAGGAGTCAATGATTTTGATCAAGAATCAAATCCCTATTTTAATTTAAGCTGTGTATATGACTATCTGATTTATAATCACCATCATTTCCTTTCATCGAAGTTCAATCCGCATTACATACAATGGAATGCCTTAAAGCGATCTCTCGAACGTGTTGAATCGTACTTTGACCAAGATGTACGATCCATGCAAATGATTGTCAAGTCTATTGGTCTTCTAAATATTTTTTCTTCTGAGGGTGCAAAAATAGATCTGAAGTTTTTCGAAGAATATGGTGGTATAGCTCTTGGTATTAAGAATATTGATGAGCTTATTAATAGATTGGAAGAGAAAAAAATTGTTCGATATAGAAGTTATAAAAAACAGTTTATTCTTTTTGAAGGCACCGATTTTGATATTGAATACGAGCTTCAGAATGCTACAAGAAAAATTGAACCGGTTAGCAATGTTGTTTCTGAACTAAAGAAACATTTCGACTTTCCTTTTGTGCCTGCTAAACGAATAACTTTTGAAAAAGGGACTCCTCGTTTTTTTGAATTTTTATTGTCCGAAAAAGCCCAAGAGAAACTCCCAAAATCACCGGTTGATGGGTATATAAATCTTGTATTTCAAGAGAATCCAGATCGTGTAATAGCGAAATCAAAAGAAGAAAATTTTCCAATATTATATGGAGTATTTTCAAAAACAGCGAATATTGAAGACCAGCTGTTCAGGGTCAAAAGAACTCAATTTTTAATTGGAGAAACACAGGAATCAGATAAAGTTGCCACTCGAGAGCTGAAATATCTTTTACAGGATCAAATTGATGAGCTTAATAATTCCGTTTTAAAAAGCATCTTTTCGGATACTGATAACATCACTTGGATTTATAGTGGAAACAAAATCAGTATAAAAAACAGTGGTGATTTCAATTACCAGCTATCGCACATTTGTGAAGAGGTTTATAAAAAAGCTCCCACATTCAAAAATGAGTTAATAAATAAAGATCGAGTAAGTCCAGCAATTTATAGACCACGAAAAGATTTATTAAAGGATCTACTCAATAGTAAAGAGCAAGAGTTTTTAGGATATGCCGATGATACCTTTCCTCCTGAGAAGACTATTTATCTGTCCATGCTTCATAAACCAGGTTTTCATAAGAAAGGAAAAAATGTTTGGGAATTAGGAGCGCCGGCTGATGATAGTGGTTTTAAAGAACTATGGGAAGCAAGTGAAGAGTTTTTCGAAAGCACCAAATCGGGAAAAAGAGAGCTGACAGACTTGATCTCTTTATTGGAAAAACCACCATATGGAATGAAGGCCGGCTTTATTGAAATGTGGATTCCCATCTATTTGATCATCAAACAGAATGATTTCGCCCTTTTCCAAGAGGAAGCGTATGTACCGGAACTTAATTTTGAAATCATAAACCTAACCTACCGGAATCCAAAGCTTTTTGAAGTCAAGGCTTTCCATATTAGTGATCTCAAAAAGACCCTTTTTGCAAAGTATCGCTCACTATTAAACCAAGATGAAAAGGTAGCGTTTTCAAATAAATCGTTTGTAGAAACCATCCGTCCACTCTTATTGATTTATGCTGAATTAAACGAGTATGCTCGGACTACACGGAAAATCTCTAATTCAGCTCAAAAGCTTCGAAGTGCTATTAAATCTGCGACTGATCCGGAGCAAGCATTTTTTGATGATTTCATTTCTGCTTTAGGCTTTGCAGGCTTAAAAGACTTAGAATCAGATAAAGCCATTAAAAATCTTATCTACCAATTAGATAAATGCATTGAAGAAATAAAATTTTCTTACGACCGTCTTGTTGATCGAATTGGGGAATGCCTGTTAGTAACATTAGACTATAAGGGCAAAAAATATGAGGAGTACTTATCCCTCATAAAAGACAGATATGCTTCACTAAATGAGTATCAATTGGTTCCTTATCAGAAAAAACTTTTGACTCAATTAACTTCCAATCAACCTGGACGAAAAGGATGGATTGAAGCGGTTGCTTTTGCGGTATTGGATAAGCCTCTCCAAAATATTGGAGATGATGAAGAACCTATGCTTCTTAAAAACTTAACGGACCGGCTTGAGGAACTTGACAATCTTCGAAATTTAAGTAAGTTGAACCTAAACTTGGATGAGGAAGAGGCATACACTTGTAAGATTACTCCTTTTAGTAAAAATCCCGTCGACCTCACTGTAACGGTTAAAAAGAATAAGTTATCTAATGAAAGTGATCGGCTCCAGGAATTGAAGAAACTTATGACTAAAGATAAGAATCTGAATTTGGCACTACTTTTTAAATTGATAGAAGAGCAGGGAAAAGATGAGTGAAGTACGACACGTATTAGGTATTAGTGGTGGTAAAGACAGCGCTGGCTTAGCTATCTATATGAAAGATCATTTCCCATCTCTTGAATTAGATTTGTACTGCTGTGATACAGGAAAAGAACTGGATGAGACTTACGAACTTATTAGCAAGTTGGAATCCTATTTAGGCAAAAAAGTAAGTATGTTGGAGGCTATTGATACCAAGAAAATGGCGAAGCCAAATTATTCAAATGGTAATGCTGACAAGAACACACCGTTCGACTACTATTTAAGTGATTATGATGGTTTCCTCCCTTCTTCATTTGCCCGCTGGTGCACCAAAAATCTGAAACTCAAGCCGTTTGAAAAATACATCGGAGATGATCCTACAATCTCTTATGTAGCCATAAGAGGTGATGAGGAGCGAGAAGCGTATGTTTCAACAAAAGAGAATGTACAGACCATATTCCCATTTAAGAAAAATATTTGGAGCTTTGATGTCATCTCTCTGGTCCTTGACCAATATAACATAGGTCAATTAAAAGAAATCTATGAGAAGAAAATACAACCTGAGAATTTAGAACGAATTTTACAAGAGGTTGAACGTCCCATCTCGGTTGAATACAACCTAAACCGGAAGACAAAAACGCTAATTGATTTAGACGTTACGGCCTTTAATTACGCAGTATTTCATTTTTTGAAAAAAACGGACTATCCTATAGGTCGTTTAGATGATTTTCCTTTATTGGATAAAAGCAGTTTAGATCAAGAAGATAGAGTCGTTGTTCGGGACCAAGTATTTGATATGCTGGAAAAATCCGGGGTAGGTGTTCCGCAGTATTACAAGAAGTTAGAATATGAGGTGGACGGGAAAAAAGGAACCTACTCTCGCACTCGTTCCGGCTGCTTCTTCTGTTTTTACCAGCAAAAAATTGAGTGGGTTTGGCTTTATGAAAACAACCGTGAAAAATTTGAAGAAGCGGTGGCGTACGAAAAAGAAGGCTTTACCTGGATGGAAGAGGAATCTTTGGCTGAATTAGCTAAAGAGGAACGGAGAAACGAAATTAAACGACAACACTTAAAACGAAAACAAAACGGATCGGGGAAGAAATCCAAAACCTTACTTAGCAATCTCTTAAATGAAGAAGAAAAAGGGGAGTACTTCGATAAAGAAGATGAGGATTATGCAGGGTGTACAGTTTGTTTTATTTAAAATGAAATGATAGTTATGGAAAAGGAAAAGAGCATTAATGAAGAATTGAACGATGAAGGAGTTTCTTTTTCTGTAGACGCTGGTATTATAAATCGATTAGGAAAAGAGTTAGTAGGAAGAGCAGAAACAGCCGTATCTGAATTAGTTAAAAATGCATATGATGCTGATGCTACAGCCGTAAAGCTTTTTTTTATTGATACTGAAGAGGCTGGCGGGGAATTGCATATTATTGATGATGGTCATGGAATGACTCAAAAGCAATTAATCAAAGGCTTCATGAGACTTTCATCTTCTGAAAAAGTACATAATCCAGTTTCACCAAAGTTTAAAAGATTAAGAGCTGGAAGGAAAGGAATAGGTAGATTTGCTACACAAAGGTTGGGAAACAAATTAACAATTTTAACAAAAAATGAAACTGATGATTTTGGTTTTAGATTAGAAGTAGATTGGAATAAATATAGTTTAGATACAGATCTAGATTCTATAAAGAATCCTATTAAAAATGAATCTGTTGATTTTTCACACGGCACTAAATTAATAATAAAGGGATTAAGAGAGCCTTGGTCTGAAGCACAAATTAAAAGGGTATTCCGGTATGTCTCCGATCTTCTACAACCAAACTATTTATCTGATAGGGGTACCTCATTAAACGTAGCCGCTAGTGATAATGATGAATCATTCGTTGTTGAATGCTATCAAAAAACGGGTAATGATATAAGATCAATTGCCAATCTAGATCAAATGGTTTTTGATAACGCATTGGGTGTAATTGAGGGGTATGTATTAGACGGAAAAGCAATTTGCGAAGTAGTAAGTGATCGATTTGAAATAAATGATCATATCGAAATCGAGGCTAATTATGGCATATTAGATGAAGTGCACTTTAAGGTATTTTACTTTATATATAAATATAAATGGTATGAAGGGTACATACCTAAAATGGAATACAATAGAATATCAAATTTTGGAGAAAATAATGGTGGTGTAAGGTTATATAGAAATGGTTTTCGTGTTTTACCTTATGGGGAAAGAGGTAATGATTGGCTTAATATTGATAAGACTTCAGTAAAAACTTCCAACCAAGCATATGTTCCCTTCAATAATCCAAATTTCTTTGGCTTTGTTGAGGTAATTGATCCTAATGGAGAGCTATTTGAAGAAACCTCAAGCAGAGAAGGGCTGATAGAAAATGATGCATTTAATCAATTAAGCGATTTTCTTAATAAATCTTTAAGAATAGCAACTCAGAGAATAAATTCGGCTAGGTTTTCAGAAAAAAAAAGAACTAAGGCTTCTTCGAATAAAGGAGAAGACAGTAAAACCAGCAAAAAATCAACGAGAGAAAAATTAGAAGAATTAAAAGATAAAGATGAGGAGACTAAAGAAATAGTAGAGGAAGTAATTCAAAAATTAGAAGAAGCTGAGATGCTCCGTGTTTTAGCTGCCATTGGTTTAAATATAGCAGAATTCACACACGAAATAAGACAATTTATACCTTCTTTCAATGGCAGTATTAACTTTTTAATGAGTCAAAACTTATCATCGGATATTAATGAAACATTACTCAACCTACAAGAAAATTTTAATAGATTTAAGTCTTATACAAACTATATAGACCACACTTTAAGCCAAAATACCCAACGAGAAAAGCAACCAATCAAGATAAATAAGGTTGTGGAAGATTTCATATTGATCATGGCTAAAGATTTAGAAGCAAATGCCATTAATATGGAAACAGATTATTATGGATTTGACTTATATACAACTCCTATGCACCCTTCTGAATGGACCTCTATTTTATACAACTTATATACTAACTCAAAAAAAGCATTAGGAAGAAGCTCAAGTAAAAATTATAAAATAAAGATCATTTGCGATCGAGAGGATGAAAATATTTATTTAGAATTCATGGATAATGGTGATGGAATTCCAGATGAAATTCAAAACAGAGTCTTCGATCCTTTTTTTACAACATCGACACCTGCTTCATTTGATTCATCAAAAAATGAATTAGCTACGGGTACTGGGTTAGGATTAAAAATCATAAAAGATATTGTTAATTCTTATAATGGAGATGTTTTTTTAGCAGAACCTGATGCAGGATTAATAACAAATTTCAGAATTGAAATTCCTGAAGCAACAGAAAGCCAACTAGAAAATTATGGCTATTAAATATTTTTACATAGATGATGACAACCTATCAACTACTAAAGAGACCGCTAAAGGGTTGAGTGTATTTTCAGATGACTTAGAAATAGAAGCCTATCAACATAAAAAATGGCCCGAGCAAGTCGATTTCTTAATAGATCATCAAAACGACTTTGATGGTTTACTATTAGATTGGAGCCTCACACAAAAAAATGAATCAGGTGAGGAGGCTGATTTTGACATAGAGGCTTTGGCACAACAGCTTAGAAGGTTAGTAATCCATAAAAAGAAGTTTGATAAGGATTTTCCAATCGTTTTATGTTCAGCCAACTACCAATTTCGACAAGTTTTTTCTAAAGAAGCTACTAGTCATGATTTATTCGATGCCGTTTACGAAAAAGAGGAATTTAATGAGAACAGAGAAGTAGTTGTTAAAGAATTAATAGAGTTAGCAAAAGGCTATAAGTTTTTAAATAAAAACCTGAAATCTACCGCACCACTTTCATCTTCCTTAAACATTTTAAGGGAAGAAGAAAAAAGCATGATCGATGATCGCTTAATAATATTATTAAGACAAATAATAGGGGACAACAAACCTCCACACGAGGTTTCTAGATTTATTTTAGAACAAGTAATTAAGCCTAATGGCTTATTAATCAACCAGCACTTATTAGCTGCCAGACTTGGAATTGATATACTTAATGCATCGAACATGAAAAAATTTACTGATTTCAAAAATAAAATTAGTAAAACTAGATATAAGGGGATTTTTTCTAACGCTTGGGAAAGATGGTGGATGAAAAAAATTTTAGTTTGGTGGAAGGAAAATTTTGATGAACCATTAGGAAAAATTGTTGGTTCAGAGCGAGTAAAACTCTTAAATAATAAATTTCAAATGAACTTGATTCCTGCCAAGCCTACAGAATTAAGCAGAAGCGAAATGTTTTGGACAATTTGCTCAGAAACAAATAAGCCTCTTGCCATTGAAGATGCTATTATTGCTAAAACTAAAGTAGGAACTGTAGATTGGTTAGATGATGAATACTATTCAATTGACACAGCCTTACAAAAGGATTATAAAGAAGTAAATTTACTTGAAAAGGATCGACTAAAAAAGTTAAAAAATATGTATGCTAAGACCAGAGAGAAAAATGAGTCGAAGTGAAGTATTAAAAAATATGAGAAGTTTATCGGGGCTTTTAAATGAATGGGGATTTGTCAAAAACCCTAATTCTTTATATAAAATAAGCGTTGAACAGATTGGTAACAAAATTAGCTATACAATATCAGATTCTGAGCCACTAATCTTTTATAATATTGATATCGAAAAACATACTATACCTCATGGTCTCGATAAATTATCTGATAGCGATATTGATATTAGATTAAAATTAACTTCAGTTTTTGGAGAGCTTATTTCCGAAAAAAACTTAGATCCAATTCAAAAATTAGGTGTCAATATTGTTGTGGATGCAACATATCTAGTTGAGGGTAAATATGAAGATGTTACTTGTTGTTGGCACCTTGACAGGCATAATTTTAATGATTCAGAGTTTACTCACCCTACATACCACATGACTTTTGGAGGTAGTAATATGAAAAAATATGCAGGTAAATTAGGCAAACTATTATTAATGCCTGCTCCACGAATAATGTACCCTCCAATGGAACTGATATTAAGTTGTGACTTCATCATTCGAAATTTTTACAGTAAAGAAAAAAGAGAAAGCATAATTGAAAAACCTGGCTATATTGAGTTAGTAGAAAAAGCCAAAATCAAATATTGGAAACCTTACGGTTGTGCATTTGTCTCAGAATGGGTTGACAGTATGGAAATTGAAAACCTTACACATGGTATGCTTATCGGTGCTTAATCTATTCTCCCAAACTATCCATCAATTCCTCCATCCCGCCAAAATTCAGAATAAACTCTGAATAGTAGCTTTCAAAAATATCACGTAAATAATCTTCAATAACTACGTGCTCTTCATTTCCTTCGGCATCACGGCGGTGTACTTCATACTTTCTGTTTTTGGTAATGGTGTACAAAAACAAGGTGTGAAAATAGACCGAGGTAATATATTTCCGGTCGGCAATTTCTAACTGTTCTTGAGAAGCTCTTCTATACTTGGACTTAAAATTATGGAGTACGGTACTATCCATATTAATAAGAATCTCTTTCAGCGTATTTCCCTCTGCAACCGGATGCATAACTGTTCCCCAACCCATTTCAATAGAAGCTTCCTCTATTTTTTCCCAAGTTAAGAAACCTTCTTTCTCATCTTTATATACCAGTTTAAACTCTGGTAAGCCTAAATCTTCCTCATCAACTTTTTTTGGCTTCGGAGCTTTCTGTTTTTTCTGTTGAGGGTCACTGACTTTCACCCAAAATATTTCCTCAAATTCTCTTCCTGCTCCTGTTAAGGTTACTCTAATTTTTATGGCATCCCCAACTTTAGCCTGCTCTGTTGGGTTAAAATTAATTTTAATAGTTCCCTCTTGTGGGCTGCTTTCATTGACGTTTAGCAAATCCTCAATTTTGTCAATAGGGCCAGGAGCATCGCCCCCTTCGGTCTCATTACTTCTAAAGTCTAACAGTCCAATCTTAAGCTGTCCCGGTTCATCTACTCTATGCAAATAATGATCTTCCACATCGGTATCAAAATAAATATTCTTTTCACCACCCAAGGGAATTTTAGCGACTTCTTTTTCTCCATCATTTTTAGCTCTCAGTTTTAAAAATGAAGGAAATCGCTCTGGTTTAAAAGGCTCCTTTTCCTCTTCATGCGTTTTCTTATTTTTATTTTTCTGTTCATTCTTAGGAGCATCTTTTTTTCTATCCAGCTTAAATGTTTGATCCAATAGCTTGAGCAAATCGCTATTCATTGGCAGGTTTTTCGTAAAATCTTTTAGTAGCTGTTTTGTATCTCCACTATCCACAGAAAGCGAGGCCTTTCTACGCTTTTCAATTTCAGATAATCGGCTTTTTGCACTGCCTAATCTTCGAGCTAAAAAATGTCTTAAGGCTGTAGATTTCTCTCCACCTTTTAGTCGATCTCTTGATGCCATAAATAGCTCTTTCCTGAAATTATAATTCATTTCAGTACAGTCCATATGAATAAGCAAATGGTTTTTCAATAGATTCAACTTTAACGAACGGGTAATAAATTCAGAAGTATAATGTCCATGTACTTGTCCATTGATGGAAAACAGGACAGACATATTATTCTTAAAAAACTCTCGCTGTATTGTCTCTTTCGTTTCTTTTACAGTTTTTCCTTCAATTCTACTTTTGAATACATAACAAGTAACATTAGCTCTACCACCCTCTCCAAATAATTTATCCTTGAAACGTTCGGTAAAGTGTTCTTCAATGTATTTATTATCATCTTTTTCGAGACGGCGTTTCAATCCATATAAATCCCGCTCTAAGTTAATGTCATCAGGATACCGTTCTTTAGTGTCAACTGTTAGAACAGGAAGAGCGGGTTCAAATAAAAACTCATTGATGCTTTGATTTAAATCTCTTGAAATAACCGATCGACTACCAGATGGAAGATCATATGAATAAAGCTTGATAATCGTACCTGTTTCAAATCTTCTGTTATGAAGCTTTAAGTCAATTCCATTGATTTCAAATTCAGGAATCTTATTATCAATCACCAGATATTCATACCAGGTGTTCTTCTTTACCTCCTGCTCCTCCTTGCTGAGTGGGTGTTCTCGAATCAGTGTAAAACCAAAACTCCCCGTGCCATCAAACCTTTTTGAAGCCACTAATTGATACCCTTTCTTACCACAAAATACTATGGCTCCACTACCACCCATATTGTATTTACCCTGTACAAAATGAATATCATTTTTATTACCGCGTAAAAGTGATAAAAAAGTATTCTCAAATTTTTCAGGATGCTGCCCTTCCCCGTTGTCATATATTGTCAACGAAGTATTCATTCTTGGACCATCAGCAATGATCTGAATATTTTCGGCCTGTGCTTTCCTTGAGCCTGCCAAATCCCAATCTCTTGCTTTCTCAAAAAATTGTTGTTTAGCTTCTTCCATGCTTTGTGGTGCGTCCGGAGATCTTGGATCAATCTCTTCCTCGTAACACCTTTTCATTAAGGTTGCATCAATTGAGTTTGTAATCTTTTCGATTAGTGCAGCAATTGGATTTGACTGCTGATTTTCTATAACCCCAAAATTATTTTCATTGCCCCCGAGAGGTTTCCAATTGTTTGAATTATCAAAAATTTTAGAATGCCTCTTCAATACCTGATCAACCTCTTCCTCAGTTGATGCAGAATATAGCTCCATGAATAAGTTCTTGCTGCTCATGCTAGTAGTATTACTTTAATTCAAACTCTTATGAAAGTAATCTTTGAGAAAACACTCTTAATTCTCCCCGCTTTTATCGACAATTTATTCAAAAATATAATCCGAAATTTACATTATAATGTAGTCGACTGAAACTCTTCTTGATGCAGTCTCAAATAACCTATGTTGCCTTCATGTATTCTTTGTAACTCTTCACTTCCAGTTACCCCAATTTTCAGAAACGAACCTCTCATTATTTGATCCGATAAAACGATTTTGCCCTTTTCGTCAAATGTAATAAGATGGCGATCAAATAGAGCATCATATGTCGGAGATAAGAGAATACCATTATCAACATCCAACCGCTCATCATCTGTAGAATCTTTCCATGGCACGATATGTGAAGCAATCAGTATTTTTGGATCATCAAATTTCGTAACTGCACACTCATATCTCCAACGATGAAGTATACTTTTGCGGTAAGCTCCTTGTCCCACTCTACTGGTAACAAGTGCAGAGCGTTCGGTACTTATTGGTTTATCCAATTCTTGCCAAATTAAAGGCTCGGCATAAGCTGTATAGTTTTTGTCAACGTCTGGTATTTTTAGCTCTACTCCTGCTCGTTTGAAAAAAAACTTAATTGCTTCCCTTAGATCACCTCTTCTGTCATGAATAGTAAAAAA
>Ga0306912_1001120_pt1 | contig 12961 bp, 11 predicted proteins | sample AntRauFillE10628_FD_190443 | JGI IMG/M metagenome (GOLD analysis project Ga0306912, IMG submission 190443) | Saline lake microbial communities from Rauer Islands, Antarctica - Metagenome Filla E10 #628 (v2) (version 2) | ecosystem: Environmental > Aquatic > Non-marine Saline and Alkaline >... | reverse complement strand
ACAAGAGAAACAAAGGCATGACTAACAAAGAAGGAAGAATAGGCATCATTCCGTACCGTGCAGATCTTGTAGAGAGAGCCAGGAAGCTTCGAAACAATTCTACTCCGGCGGAGAAACGCCTTTGGAAATACATTTCGCGCAAGCAAATCCATGGCTTCGATTTTGACCGACAAACACCCATTGATAACTATATTGTAGATTTTTTCTGCAAAGAGTTAAAATTAGTCATAGAGCTCGACGGCATGTATCACGATTTACAAGTAGAATATGATCATCGACGTCAGAATCGGATTAAGTCATTTGAAATAAAGATCATTCGGTTTGAGGAAAAGCAGGTAATAAAAAATATAGATCCGGTCTTGGATGAAATTGAATACTGGGTTTTAGAACGAGAGAAAATAATGACGGGGGAGAAGTAACCTCTCCTCCCGCGGAGGAGACAGTCTCCGAAGCGACTGCCACAGGCAGAACAGCGACGAGACAGAGGTGGGTTCGTGGGGCTGGGCATCAGTGGAACGCCCGGAAACCCACCCCTTCCAATAGCAAGCATCGCTTCGCGATCTTTCTATTGCATGTCCCCTCCGCAGGAGGGGAGAAACTACCTCTCCTCCCGTGGAGGAGACAGCCTCCAAAGCGACCGCCGCAGGCAAAGCAGCGACGAGGCAGAGGTGGGTCCGTGTGTCTGGGCATCAGTGGAACGCCCAGGAACCCACCCCTTCCAATAGCAAGCATCGCTTCGCGATCTTTCTATTGCATGTCCCCTCCGCCGGAGGGGAGAAACTACCTCTCCTCCGGCGGAGGGATAGATCACACCGTCAGCGCCCAGTGGTTCTCTTTACAATACTCTATCACTTCCTCTGTAAATTCCCCAAAGAAAGGCTGCCCCGCATACTGTGCAAACCGAATGCTGTGCCCGCGGGTGTTAATCTCCAATGGTCGCCAGCGGCCGCTTTGATCATAAAACAAATCAAGGCCTACCACTCGTATATGAAATAGCTTTTGGGCTACGTATAAAGAGACCTCCTTGAGCTGATCAAAATCCGGGACTTTTTGATCAAAGGTCACCCCACTTATGGGATGCTTTTCATAACGGCCTCCGTATTTATCCAGTGCATACCCATGGAGGAATCCCTCACGGGTTATATATGAAACGAGGCCACCGGCAGTCACATTATCAATACTCGACCCATTTCCCATTCGCTGAGCGATATTCAAAATATGTGTATGGTTATCTGTAACTGACTTATAGAGATAAACCCTGACAGTGTTGATACTTTGTTTATGAAATTGTTCAAGCAGCAAATGCTGTTTCAGCTTTTCCTGCACAACAAAATTCACCTCACCCTGAATCAGATCCTGAAGGGTACTCATATGTTCAACAAATTGAACACCCTCTCCTCCATAAGAATTTATGTTGGGTTTGAATACCACAGGGTACGTAAGCCCTTTAATCAGATGTAATACCTCTCTTTCATTAAGATGGTTTAAGTTTCCATCCATCAACTCTCCATCAACAGAATGAAGTACATTAACAGGAAAAAGCCCACAATTGAACCAATGGTTGTATAGGCTTTTATTGGCGAATATATGCCCCTCATCATATCGATTGAGTGAGGGCTCTATATCTGTTTGGAAGATCTCTTCCGGTATAATGTTAGGATCGGCTATACTTGAAATATTGCCACAAATGCGAAGTGTCGAAAGGGGCACTCTTTTATCCAAAAAAGACCAGATTTCAGAGTGTTTTTTTTCCGTCGCATTCCCTACAGACTTTTCATATTCCGGATGCCTCTTAGTTACATTAGCATGTCTTTTATGCCATGCTTTTTTAGCTCCTATTCTTTTTGAATAGTAAAGAAGAGTTCTTTTAATTCTATCCCTGATAGAACTTTTCTTATAATATATTTTAAAGATCATAGACAATTATGCATAGTAATGAAGTGTCTGTATCAGAGGATGAGAATAACAGAATTTGCCGAATCGGAATATATCTGAAATTCAAAATTCTCTATTTTAGCCAATAATTTGAGATCTTGTATTGATACTTTCCAACTAATGAGTCTGACGTGTATCTTCCATTGTTTGATGCTATATATGAAACATATATTGTTATTATTATCGTATTGAAATATTTTCTACTATAGTCATTTTTCGTTGGTCGAAAGCTCGTTTTATTTCAAATAAACAAAATCACCGTCGCTACCACATTTATGAAAACATTTCTTTTCGTAGCTTTCTATATCCATGCCGCACGTAGTATTCAAATGGGGTTTTTAGCTTTGCATTCAATTCATCAGAAAATGTTTGCTTCAGATTAGTCTGATGAGCAATATCAAATTTATCAGATAGGTAAGTGTAAGAAACTAACCAAGATATTCTTTCCAAATAGTCAAAATTGTATTTTTTTTTCTTCTTAATCAAAGTGATGATCTCCTTCACCGTTTGTTGATTAATAATTCCATTTTGAATAGACCTGTGGCTTAACAACCTTGCTTCAATTCTATCTATGAGATTCTCATGCATATATTTTGAATATTCATGATGCTTTTTTTTGAAGCGGTCCGGTTCTCCTTCGCCCTTTGTATATTTTAAACCGGTCCGGGCCCAAGGTATAGTCAGCAGTTCCGGATTGTGTCTCTCCAATAAAAACCGATAGATGTTATCATTTCGGAGTTTCGGGTTTAACATCCACATAAATCCAAAAACTTTCGGATGCGTAAAAACCTGGTGCATGTCAACCTTTTCATTGATCAGCTCCATACAAGGATTGAGCATTCTTCTCATGTAGTGAATCTGGTAGTCCAACTCATGTTGCTGGTACGGTTGGTCTTTTGGAAACAGCGTATGATACTTTTCAATGTCTTCTTTCCACTGATCTTTAACCTGATCGTAAACAGCGGATTTCAATAGCCAGGAAGGATTTCTCATTTTATGGTGGACCGGCCCCAGCTCAGTTACATGTTTACCGGAATATTCTGCCCTGCCCACACTGTCACCATAACTTCCCGCCAGCATCACATTTACTTCAGATTTTATGTTCCGGCTGATTTGGGGAATGGCATGCAGATGCAGTCCCGTATACTCACACCCTCGTTCCCCTGCAATTTTAAAGTTTTCCCACAGGTTATCGGCCTCCACGTGAAAATGGTTCCACTTCCATCCGTAGAGATCTGCAATCCGCTTTGAGTACACCACATCCCTACAATCATCAACTCCCCAAGTATATGCGGTAACGGAGTCGACGCTGATCTCTCCTTTGTCCATCAAATAGTGTACCACGCCAGCCACAATTCGGCTGTCCATTCCGCCGCTCAGCAGAATGCCAACATTTTTGTAGTCTTTAACATACAGCCTGACTTCATCACACAACAGGTTAAAAAGTTGATCCGCTATTTCGGTTTCAGACATATCACTCTTCAAACCGTGTTCAGGTATATCATAAAATGACCAGGAGCTTTTTACTTCATCATATTTTCCCATCCAGGGCGATATATAGATACCCTGAATAATTGTACGGTCCCCAAACATAAAGTACCTGTTTAATACCTGTAGAACAGACAGCTCATCAATATTGTGCTCAGAAACATCCTCATCCAATAGCTTTTCAAGATTCTTATAAAACAGTTTTTCTTCTTGCCCCTCGTGATAGTAAGTATAGAAACTACCCAAACTGTTTGATATATCGTTAATATGTTTTTCCATTACCATTCATAGTAATTATATAGCTTTGACATGTTTTCATAGCAGTACACCAAAATTTCTTCCGTATATCCCCCAAAAAGCGGGCCATTATTAAATTGAAAAAAACTGATCTCGTTCCCTTTATTATTAACTTCTACACACTTAATGTCACCATATTCATCAACAACCATATCTAACCCTAATAACCTGTGGTGGATGTTTTTATCTGCAATCGCTTTCGAAAGCTGTAAAATCTCACCATATTCTGGAATAGAATAGGTGTTTGATAAGTGATAGCCGTTCAATTTCAATTTTTTATTCCCTTTTTTATCTGTTGCATATTTATTTAATCTACCCTTAGAATCGACTCCTATTGCTACCCCTCCGGCTCTTGAATTATCGACAACTGCTCCCTCGGCCCCAACTCTGAGGACGCTATTTAACACTATTATCTCATTGGTAATTACACTCCTGTACGTCAGTACCCTAACTGTATTTAAAGACGATGGGTTAAATTTTGCCAATTCGGGATGGGATTTTAATTTTTCCTGGATTACAAAATTTTTTTTATACCGACTTACCAGAAAATTTTCATTTAAAATCATCTTTTCGACGGGGTTAATATAGCTCCCCTCTTGCAATTTAAACAACATAACGTTCACCCCGCCACCGGAATCAATGGATGGTTTAAGAATTAATTCATTGTGAATAGATTTAAGACTCTCCATATAATCATCAAAAGACCCAATGGGATTATAAAAACGATCATAAAATGACTGATCAATACTTCTGATTAGTGTGTTCGGAAACACCCCTTCTCTGGATATTAAGTCGTAAAAATTTTTATCAGAGTAGCTTTTACAATGTTCATAATCGTTTAGAACTGGTTCTAAAAAAGAGTAGTAAATACTCTCCGGTACATATCTGGAGCTATACTCACCATTTACCCTTGAGTAAGCCGCCAGCCATTCTCCTTTTAAACGTTTATCAAATACTCTCCATTTTTTTAAATAATCAAAATATACCTGATCTTTATTACAATTCGAAAATCCTTTATTGAGTTCTTTTATTTTGTGTTTATACTTCTTTTTATTATTTCTAATTTGGTTATTAACAAGAACTCTTTTAATCATTGTTTTAATTTTTTTCACAAATTTCCCTCCCCAATTCTCTTGTATTAAAAAACTCTACATTTGGCCATTTTTTTAAAACACCTTTAATTAATTTATTTAGCAAAATAAGATTCTCATCTCTGTTTTTCTCATCAAGAGATCCAACATAATTAAGCCTGTGCGAGCAAATAATTGCCGGTTTTTTCATTTTAAACGCAATGTTTATGTCTCTTAAACATTTTGAGACCCAGTCATCTACTTTAATATTAAAGAGTGCCGGCTCAAACATTGCATTTCTGACTAAATAGGTTTGACCGAATTTATTTTGTTCACCAAGGGTATGGCTCATTAAATTAACAGATCCATCTCCACATGGCTCTTTCATTTTTCTATTCCCCTGGTAATATAAAACCCCCATTTCGGCGATTGACTTATCAAAATCCGGACTCCATATATAGTTTGGAGCGATGAAGGATTCAGATTTATTCCCAAATATTTTTTCAAAGAGTTCAAGTCCTTCTTTTACGATTGCAAGCTTATTCAGCTTATCCGTTTCATTGACATACCTTAACGCCTCCACATACTTATTTCCACCTTTAGAACCGTTTTTGGGAATTGAACCGGGCATTTCATGGTTAAATGCGAAATGTACGTCTTGATCTCCTTCTTGCAGGGCTTTCATAAACATAGAAACATTCAGGTGCTCACGCCCATGAGACTGTAGGAAAAAAACACCTTCTTCTATGCCTGACTTCCACAAATTAATACAGTTAGAATGGTTTGAGTATTTTTTAAATGTTTCTGTGATCAATTCGTAATGATACTGCTCATAATTTGACTCTTTGATCTTTTTAAAATTCGGATTCGCAACCAGTGTATTTGCCGTAATGACCGGATGGTTGCCTTTATAATCTCTAAACGTAGAAAGAAGATCAAATAGCAGTTCCAAATCGTCTTCACTCGCCAGGCTGTCATATTTTTCATAGGCAATTTGATCTACCCGGTAGCCGGTTTTCAGACATTCTTGATATACGTCTTTGGACGGCATTCGAATACTGCCCCAGTCGTCCGACTCAAATACCACAATTTTCCGGTTCGTTCTCCAGCCCCCAAAATTGGTCATAAACCGGGAAATAGGGCTTCGAATCTTTTGACTAAGCAATTTTTTCATTCTTTCACTAATTGTTGTTTTAAAAACTCCAATTATTGTAATATTGACCTAATAAATTCTTTCACAGAAACCGGGTCATCACCCAGCAACGGATATACCAAGGGGCTCACAAATGCTCTAAAATCCATAAAATCTCCGATCTGGCTATACTGTGTAAATACAAAAAGAAGGATACCCGGGGTTGCGATGTATACTAAGTTTCGTTGGATTCCCGGTGGCGGCCGTAACACACTATAGTGCAGAACAAGGTAGGCGAGTGCATACAGTCCAAAATTAACGAACACCCGATTTCTGAGAACTTGTGCAAATCCTACCATATTTGCCATACTCAGCATCAATATCCCTAAACCGGCAAGGCCCGTACGTAACTTATCATGGTTGTTATTTTTCATGTAGCCCATAAAAAGTAGAGCATAAATAAACAATACCTGTATAATCCGATCAGCCGCATAGCGGTAGTATTTTGCATGAAAACTTCGGTTGTCCACCGTTGAAAAACGTGGACCCCCAACTTCATCGTCCTCAACATAAGCCTGCATTTTTGCTTCGCCAAGGCCTGTACTTGTCAAATAGGGTTCAATCATGCCGGAACTGGCTGAAAAGAGATATGAGAAAACAAGGATTCCCAATAACAGGTATTTACGATCTCCTATTATCAGGTAGGCATAAAAGGGAAGGGTAATTACTAAATACCCAAAGTGAAACATCGGTGCCAGCATCACCAGCAGAATATAGTTAATGTTTCGCGTCTTCAGGTAGAGGTAGGCTCCGTTAAAGAAGCACCACGCCCCGGTCCAGTTCCGGATGGAATTAAGCCCCTCCAGGTTCTTCCAGGAAAAAAAGAAAACAAACAACACGAGTATGACAATATTCCAGTTCCGATGTATATCATCATAGACCAATGAAATCCCACGGATAAAAAAGGTACCATACACTATGCCTGCAGCTAAAAAAAGCCAGGACGGATTGGTCGTAAATTGTGAAAGTGAGTATGATAGAAGTGGGAGGTATAATTCATCCGCCCCTGCTCCCAAGTGCTTCCCCCCATTCAGGCTAAGAATCTCAATTATTAAATGCTGAAACTGCTCAAAATCTAAGTTGTGATAATATTCTGAAAAATTCATTGCCTGGCGATACCCGTCATTATTACCAGTATGACTTAATGTGTAACCAAACGCGGCCACAAACAGAACCAGGGTAATCCGTGCATTTTTCTGCTGAAAATTAGCCATCGATGCAAGAATGGCAAGCAAGGGAGAGATTAAAAACAGGATCAGATAATAGAATATGTGGTTCCTGTTATCCATCTTTCTGAATCTCTTTTAAGAATGAAAACCAAATCTTCCCTACTTCTTCCACAGTAAATTGTTGTGCGCTCTCCACGCACTTTACAGACATTTCTTTGCGTTTTTCCGGAGAATCGGCGAGTTGAACAAGCCGATCCGCCATATCATCCAGGTCGAACGGTTCAATCAGGTATCCGCTATCACCCTCCGTGGCCACCCATGGCGCGGCGGTGTAGCTGTTAAACACCACCGGGACTACACCGTAGCTTTGCGACTCCAGCAGTACATTGGGAAATCCTTCATACGCTGAAGTCATCACCAGGACCGATGCCTTTTCATAGTAGGGGGCAGGGTCTGCCTGGCCGATAGATTCAATGTTTGGCAGGCCTTCAATCTCCTTCAGCAGAGTTTCCCGGTAGTCGCCATCCCCTACGACTGTAAATTTCCATCCTGGCAGTTTTTCATGCATCCGTCTCCAGAGCGGTGCGATCAAATCAGCTCTCTTCTGGCTCACATCAAGCCGGCCCACATAGAGCAACAGCTTCTCCTTTTCACCCGGTTTATGGACCTCCGGAATAGAGTTGGGGATCGCCCGCACTTTATGTGGTTTATAATCTCCAACAAAATATTTCAGCTCTGTACGATTGGGCGGAGCAAGCAGGATAAAATAGTCGTGCCGGTCGATGATCCGCTTCAGGTCCCGGCGATGTTTCAAATAGTGATATGCTAAAATCAGAGAGAGCCCTACCTTATTATTCACCAGCTTTAGCAGCGGTAAGCCATTTAATTTCTCATTTACTTTATTCTCGAGATTGTCTTTAAAGCTGAAGAGCGAGTTTCTAAGGCAGCCGATCAACCTGTAGCCTGTTTCCTCTTTCATCTCCGAAAGAATATTTCGCAAATGATACGTATAGGGGTGCTGATTGATCACAATATCCGGGTTGACCTCCTGAATGACTCGCCGAATATACTGTTGGTTTTCGGCTTTTTCCGCTCCACCCGGTTTTTGAACATGATGAAGCGAACCATAATCAACAGTCTCCATATGTCCTTCCGGGCTCAGTGACAGGTAGGATACATCCAAACCGTTTTCATGGAAATGCTTTCCCAGTTTGAACGTTGTTCGCTGCACGCCACCGCCAAAAGGATCAAAGGCCGCCTCTATAACAAATAGTATTTTCATGTCACTGTTATGCTAAATACGTCTTTACTTTACGATTTACCTTGTCAACTACCTTCGTCAGTATCGCCTTGCTCTTGTGCAGAACCCGGTCTGATTTTGTACCGGCCTCTATCCCATCAACAAAAGCTGTCACCTGCTTTTTCGTAAGCGTAATATTATCCTGTTCTGTGTGATCGGCAGCTGCAGAGGATGACGTAAGCGTTAGTTTTTCATTATTGGGTAGCAGCTTGTTCGCTTCATCAATTAACTTTCTATAGGCCATAAGTTTACCGGAGGCTATAGCACTATACCGATTCGTTAAATCTGTGTCGGCTGCTTTTTCACTGCCGGGCAAGCCGGCAAATGCCTCCCTCACAAAAGGTATTAATGACGGCCGGCTTTTGTTGAGGGATTGAATTGCAAGAAGCTCTGATAGTGTAAGAGACGTATTGACGCGGTCATCTTCAGGAATATCAGGAGTTGACACACCCAGCCAATCTGCAAATGCGGATTTCGCCATATGTTCGGATCCCGCCATATACTTTCTGCAGGTCCATTGAATAGATTGTTGAGTCCGGTATTCCATAAATCGTTCAACCAAGCCCATCGTCTCGTATTCCGTCTCCAGCCAGCCCGGATAATCGGGAAGGGTTCCTTTTTTAGCGCGGTGTTTGTAGGTCGAAAGCGCATGAGACACCGGGTCGCGGAAATACACCAGCGCGTTAATACTTTCAATTCCGTTCTCCTCCGCAGTATTAATGAGAATTTTAACAGCGTTTGGGTTTTCAAATGCGTGGAAGAAGTTTTCGCTAGAGATCAGAATTGACTTACAGCCGTTTCTATTTGCTTCCGATATGTAGTCGGCTATTAACTCGCTGCTTTTTTGATCATCATTTTCTTTTAAAGCTTTCGCAAGTTCAGGCCCGTTACCGGGTGAAATATTTCCGGACACCATATCGTATTCTCGGGATGCCACCGGAAAATGGATTCCGTTGCTTTGTAAATAGTCCCGGTTTCTCGAAAACAGTGTCTGCAGGAATGAACTGCCCGTTTTATGATATCCGCAGTGTAAATAGAGTTTCATTTGATTACTTTATAAGTCATTTTTCCAATCCATCTGTGGTTATCCCGGCTCTCTCCCCGGTTCAAGCAAGAGACCTTCAACAATCTCATATAACAATGCAAGTTTGTGACAAATGGCTCGTGCCAGGGAATTAACCATTCAATATCACAAAATATTAAATTGAATTAGATTTTACCTCATTTGCACTATTAATTATTAAATTACCGTCAACGTCTTTTTTGAATACAATGCACATCTGTTTTTTTCGAATAGAAACATATCATCTTTTGAAGTGACAAATCAATTTGAATTTCTTAATTCAGCCACACAATGGATGTCTGTAAGGCCTCCTGTGAAAAGTTTTGTTGGTTTAAACCCCTTAGAGGGTTGCCTGGCTTTCACATTTTTTCAAGACAGCTTTAATATCAGTTAGACACATTTAACTTTATATCAAGATTTATATAGCCTACATTGAGAAAAATATTTTCTTCAAATACATAATATCCTTTTATTACAGTATGAAACAACCAAACAGTATGAAACCACCAAAAGTCATCGCCGAAATCGGCTGCAACCACAAAGGGGAGATGGAAATTGCCCGCGAACTTATTATGATGGCGGCTAAATTTTGCAAGGCTGACTATGCCAAGTTCCAAAAACGTAACCCGAAAGAACTTCTTACTGAAGAAGAATACAACGCCCCGCACCCGAATCCCATAAATTCATACGGTGAGTCTTACGGGAAACACCGCGAATTCCTTGAATTCGATGTTGATCAGCACAAACAGCTTCTGGAGTGGTGCAACGAGTTCGAAATCGGCTACTCGACTTCGGTCTGGGACCTCACCAGCGCAAAAGAGATTACAACGCTGAACCCCGATTTTATAAAAATACCTTCTGCATGTAACCTGCACTTTGAGATGCTTAGCTACCTCTGTGAAAATTACGAAGGGGATATCCATCTTTCCTTTGGGATGACAACCCATGCTGAAGAAGAGCAGATCATCTCCTTATTTGAGGAGAAACAACGGGCGAAAGATCTTGTTATCTACAGCTGTACATCCGGCTACCCGGTACCGTTCGAAGATATTGGCCTCTACGAAATTACCCGGCTGATCGACTCCTACAAAGAGCGCGTGAAGGACGTTGGCTTTTCGGGCCACCATCTCGGAATCGCGGCTGACGTTGCGGCTATGACGCTCGGCGCAAACTGGATTGAACGGCACTACACCCTCGACCGTACCTGGAAAGGAACGGATCACTCCGCTTCGCTTGAACCCGATGGACTGAGACGCCTGGTGCGGGATGTGACAAACGTATCGAAAGCACTCGCCCATAAAGAAGACGAGATCCTTGAAATTGAAGTTGCACAGCGTAAAAAACTGAAATGGAAGAAAGCAAACAGCGTTCAGTAGCCTTTATCCCCGTCCGGGGCGGGAGTAAAAGTATTCCCCGGAAGAACATTAAGGAGATTGCAGGAAAACCGCTGGTGCATTGGGTCCTTGATGCTGCTTTGGAAAGCGGCATGTTTGATGATGTGTATGTCTCAACGGACGATGAAGAAATCAAACAGGTGGTACTGAGCCATCCGGAATCGGACCGGATTACCGTTATTGGACGGAGTAAAGAGGCTGCTTCCGATACAGCCTCAACTGAATCCGCCATGCTCGAGTTTGCCAGCGCGTATTCCTTCGATACTATCACACTGCTCCAGGCAACATCCCCTCTCACAACCGGGGAAGATATCCGGAAGGCATACAGGATGTTTGATAATGATGCAGACTGTGGCGGCGTGCTATCGGTCTGCCGACAGGAACGATTCATATGGAAGGAATCAACAGGCGGCTACTTCAAACCTGAGAATTATGACCCTGCAAGCAGGCCACTACGGCAAGATTTTGATGGCTTCCTCGTAGAAAACGGTGCTATCTATATTACATCCAGAGAGAGTCTTCTAAAATATAAAAACAGGCTCTCCGGGAATATCCTCTGTTATGAGATGTCGCCTGACACCTATTATGAAATTGATGAACCGGCAGACTGGCCAATAGTAGAAGACCTGTTGAAACGGAGACGCAAACGGTCTTCGGCCAATTCGGCCAAAACCATTAAGCTATTCATTTCTGATGTAGACGGCGTACTGACCGATGCCGGTATGTACTATTCCGAGAAAGGGGATGAATTGAAGAAGTTCAATACGCGGGATGGTAAAGGGTTTGAACTGCTCCGCAAACAGGGCGTTAAAACCGGTATTATCACCACCGAGGATACCAAAATTGTCGCGAATCGTGCTTCAAAATTAAAGATCGATATTCTTCACCAGGGTATCTCGGAAAAAGGCAAGCTCCTGCTTGAAATCACCACATCACTGGGAATTTCGCCTTCTGAAGTCGCGTACATCGGGGATGACATTAATGATCTCTCTATCATCAATTCCGTTGGGTTTTCCGCTTGTCCTGCAGATGCCGTCGAAGGGATTCGAAGCAGTGCGGATTATATCTGCCAGAAGAAAGGCGGCAAAGGCTGTGTAAGAGAATTCGCTGAGTTAATTCTGAGTAGGATCGACAGTAAATAAGTCTGAAATTATTAAATGAACTACTGTTGTGTCAATTCTCATTTAATATACTTTCGTAACTTTAAAACTGCGAGCTTTTTTGTCAGATTTAAGATGTTATGACCTGACTTACCAATCCCAAATATTGTTTTGGGGTAAAATCGCAGGAAAACCCCCCAATTATTAGATAAAAATGAAGCTTTTGCTATTCGATAACTCATCCTTAAACGTGACTCCGGACGTTTTGTGATCTCATCTTTATTTTTTTGGTAAAGACACACCAAACCAGCTACTCTTTTCGTTTCACTTTTTGAAATATTATCGGTGTTATCCCTTCTGTAATACCCAAGAATTTTATCCACAAAACCAAACTCTGTTACTCGCGCGATTCTTAAGAAAAGATCCCAATCCTGTTCAGCTGGCAAGCTTTCATCCAGTAATCCGGACTCTTGGAATATATCTTTTCTAATGGCAACAAATGAATATCCCCCTACAAAATTTATATAGATAAGATCACTGAAAACCCATCCCTCCGGTTTAGAGGGTTTATTATATGGAACAACTCGCTCCCTCTTGAAATCATATCGTTCATAGTCCGAATAAATCAGACCAAATTGCCTGTTGTTATCAATTTTTTCCCGAATGGCCATCAACATTGTTGGAAACCATGTATCATCATCATCAAGAAATTTAATCCAGTTCCCTCTGGATTCTTCGATTCCTGTATTACGTGCACCATTCGCCCCTTTTCGATTCCTGTTCTCTATACATTTGATCCTGTTATCATCAAAAGTGTCAACGATAGACTGTACGCTGCAATTGGAGTGATCGTCTACAATTATTACTTCAAAATCTTGAAATGATTGGCCCAGTACAGTTTTAATCGCACCCGTCAGCATATTTGGACGATTAAAAGTTGGAATAATAACTGA
>Ga0306912_1001118_pt1 | contig 12995 bp, 17 predicted proteins | sample AntRauFillE10628_FD_190443 | JGI IMG/M metagenome (GOLD analysis project Ga0306912, IMG submission 190443) | Saline lake microbial communities from Rauer Islands, Antarctica - Metagenome Filla E10 #628 (v2) (version 2) | ecosystem: Environmental > Aquatic > Non-marine Saline and Alkaline >... | reverse complement strand
TGAGCAATTTTAATTTAGTAACTTCTATCATAAAACTCTAATTAGGGTGATGCGTGAATCGTACATGGTTACTACTTTGTTTGAGTCCTGCCTTCGCAACTCAAGAGTCACGTTGATAGTACCTGGTGTACCACGGACAAACTGACGCATACTCATAGACTTAATCTTGTTGTCATTAGCGTTATTGTTAAGGACATCAAAATTATTAGTCATTAAGTCTGTGCCGTTTGCTCTGACTCGAACCTCCATCTTCGGGTTTGCCACATCTTCAATCCCGTAAGTGAAGTTCCACATAATCAGATATGTGCCAGCAGGAACACTTGGTGTAGTGAATGACTGGTGTAGCTGAAATGTAGTTGAACTTGTAGCAGTAGCTGTTTCTTTTTCAGCGTAATTGTATTGCGTACCATAAACAGGGAGCTTTGCTGGCTCCAAATTTTCTGTTGATGCGTTGTACTTGATGATGTCGTCTTGGACGATACCTGTCAGGTCAAAGTCATCTAGCTGGTCGAAATCAATTTTTGCCATAAGTAGTTGGGTTCTAACGAACCCACTCCAATCCCCGAAGGGACTGAGTGGATTAACTAAGTAAGGTAATCACAAGTGAGGATATCAGGATTACCTGGAGCACTTTTCGGTGCAAAGGTAAGCGTGATTTCATCTACATCTGTAACTGTGTAGTCATCCCCTAGAGTTTGACGCACACCGTTTAAGTACACTCGTAGTTTTCCAGTAGCAAATGTTGCTGCTGTAGTAAATACGGTGTTTGCACTGTCGATGGTTCCAGTCATCACTTCGTTGTAGATGTGTTGAGCTAGAGTTACACCTTGGTTATCGTCATTCAACGGAGTGAAGTTGATTGAGTCTGTACCTACAGTGTGAGCACCTGCTGTTCCCGCAGAAGAAATCTGGAAACCTTTGAGAGCGTTGAGTGTTCCACCAGCTTGGGTGAAGACAATCATACCTCGCTCTACAACGTCCCCTGTGAACATATCTTCTACACGTTCCCACACACCGTTTGCTCCAGTTCCTACTGTGATAACACGGTAGATACCGTTAGCAGAAGCAGTGGTGTTGTCTTTAACCAAAACACGGTCTTGAGCTGCCAGAGTCACTCCATCAAGAGTATCTGGTGCAGCTGCCAAAGGGTCTGCGATGTTTGCAGTTGAAGCTGCAACTACCGAGTCTTTGAAATCAATTTGTGTTTGATTGATTCGAATTTTTGTAACTGACATAAATTTAATTTAATGTCTCGACCTTTTCTATTAAGGGTTCAGGTCTGACCTGATGTACTGAACGAACAGTACGTCACCTGGTTGCGGAGCAAAAGTAAGTGTAATTTCCTTATCGTCACTCTGCGTGAAATCTCCAGGTGAAATGAGCTGTTGCCCATTCTTGTACGGATAGATTCGGTCCGTTTGGTACGAGTAGGTGGTAGTGAACACATTGTTAGAACCGTCTACCGCACCGATTGGTTCTTCAGGAAACAGAAGGTTTGCTAACGCAATTATCTGTGCCTGTGTGAGTCCGACTGAAACATTTACTACACTTCCCATAATATTAGACTAGTGAACCTTCACTTACGGTGAGGTTCTTACTACCCGATGCACAGATTGCTGAGATACTTCCCAACCACATACTTGCGATATCGAGTGTAAGTGCTCCACCACCAGCTGTTAAAAGTATTCCTTCATTTAATACTGCTGTGGGACCAAGTGACACATAAATGTTTTCGTCGGAATCATTTACCAGAAAGAGAAACCTTCTGGTTAAGTTTGTACCGAGAACGGAGGTCGAAGTTGAACCAATATCTACTTTGGTATTTATCATTGCCGTAGCAATGTTGATACCAGTGTTGATGTTGAGGGCATCAATGATGTCTTGCTGCCCCTGTTCAGTTGCTAAGAGGTCTCCTTCTGGCACGTACTCGCCTATGCCGTCAGTCCTAGCCATATTAAGTTTGGATTACTTGTCGTGGCTTGGCTAGATGATTCTTCAATTCAACATCCTTTTCCTTGCGTTCCAGACGACTAGTCGCCTGGTCTACGCCTTTCTGGATGTTTCGCAATGAACGCATCTTACTTTCGACCTCACGTTCTTTGTCAATGAGCTTTGCGAGTTCCGCTTCTACACGGTTCTCTTCCGATAATCGAAGAGCTTTCGCTTCTTCGTACCTGACCTTCTCGTCATGGTATTTACCGACCATCGCAGTATGTTGTGCCTCGGCATCGAGGACTTCATTCTGCTTGACTAAGAGTTGGTGATTAAGTGTGCCAAGCTCTTCTTCTTTTCCAGAGAGGGCAGGTAATACTGTCTTCTCCAACCGACTAACCTCTAGCGTGAGTTTAGTCACGAGCTTTTCGGTATCTACTAGTTCAACCTTCTTCTTGGCTAAATTAGTCTCTGCTTCCTTACGAGCTGTGTTAGCTAGTTCGGACGCTTTCGAAAAGACCGTCATCTGACTACTGTGATTTTCTCTCATTGTAGCCAAGTCTTTCTCGTTCTCTCGCTTGAGCAATTTGATTGCGTCTGCGAGAGCATCGAGAGTTCCCTGTTCCGTTACGAGTTTACCTTCAAGCTCTCGGAGCGTGTCTTGCTTCTCCGATGTTAGCTGGTCGAGTTCTTTATGCTCTTCCAGCTTTTGAGCTTTAGTCTTCTCAAGGGATTCAAGAGATTTTTCAACCTCAGCTTTCTGTGATTCCGCTGCTTTGATTGCGTTGGTAGCCACAGAGAGTCGATTCTCAGCACTGGTCGCACGGTTTTCCAACTGTGATGTTAGTGATTGAGTTTCCTTGAGAGACTCAGGTATTTGTTTACGTGATTCTCTCCTACTCATAACTAGGTGTTTTGGGCTACGCTAATCTTCGCAGTAATTTCACCAGCTGTACCTTCAAGGATGCAAGAAACCCAAGTTAGGTGGTTGATGTTTATTTCGTACATTGCAGTCAAGTCTTCTCCCGCAAGTACAATTCCAGTGTCTCCGTTAATTTCTGTGCTGTTCTCTAGGTTGATAACCTGCACTGTCGACCACTGGTTGTCGACAGATGAGGGTTTAGCAAAGTCTGGAGGGTTGCGTTGGATTGAACCTACAACCTTTACAGTCATGGCTGCTGTTCCTCCGCCATCGGTCACTAACGACAAAACCGCATTCCTGAAATCATCAGCGGATGCGTACTTAGCTCTAATGTAGTTAGTACCTGTGGCACCTCCTACACCGTTACCTTCAGAACCTACCAACTCGTAAGTCGTGTCTGAAGTAACTACTATGTCCCAATACCCATTAGCATTGGTGTTGACTTCGTGACCTGTGATTGCAATTTTATCGCCCGTGGCATAGCCGTGTGGAGCATCAGTCGTGACAACAATAGGTGAAGCATTTGTGGTGCTCGCTATTGCACGAGGTGCTGTTGCGTTAAAGATTGCGTAGCTTTTTGGAGATGTCATGTGTATCTCTTGTTAGCCTGATAATACCTTCCGACTCCTACTCTGAAACCCTCAGCTGAGAAGTTCCAGGGAAGGAGCCGTAAGGCTCCTTTCGGACTATGTTCCGTCTCCCTCTGAGAACTTAATCCATACACCTGAGACGATACAAATGAAGTATCCAGCTCGTGTACCGAAGTTCCAATCGTCTGTAGAAAATTCTTCAGCGTTGTTACCTTCAGTTGGTGGAGTTTTAAGTCGAGGCTCTTCGTGCATACCGAGGTAAGCAGATGAGTACATAGTTGAGGATAGTCCCCAGTATGTAGCTTTCGTTCCGTCCACAAGTCCGTCCTTGTCTGTCGCAATCAATGGCAACATTACGTGTCGGTACTTGGTTTGGTTCACGTTCACCACTCCTGAGCTCTGGTCTACAGTTGTTGTAGATGTTGAACGAAGCTCAGTTCGGATAGTGTTCACCGTGTTTGGGTCATCTGTTGAGTAGATGATGTCGAATGGCATTGCCATCTTTTCACCAAACTGGTTGATTGTTTCTTCCACAATCAGCTGTTCCATTCCTTCCAAAGCTGTCTTTGAGAAGGCTGGGTTTCCAGCTAGCTGGTTACGGTAGGTAACTGCTGAACCTCGCACAGTGTGAGCTGCGTTGAAGAGGGAAAGTCCGTCTCCAGTTGAGATGTCAACGGTGTCACCGTCCATATCCACGTATGAGGTAGCCTGACCAAATGTAATTCGGTGAGACATATCCAGTTCCATACGGTGAGCTGCGAGCATACCCAAGTTAGTAAGTCGGGCTACGACTTCCTGGTACTTGTTCTGTGTTCGCATCTCGTAAGTAATACCGATATCAAGCGATACTCGCTTTAGTCGGGCAATCTTCGTGTACCCCTGTTGGATACGTGCTCGTTCTGACTGTGCCCCTTCTTTCTTGCCCTTGGCATAGTTTTCGAGGTCAATCTCTGTGTAGTCACGAGTGTTACCAGTGTTTTGAGGCACTGATTCAACACGGAACATCCCAGAGTTTCGTGCGTTCATTTGCACTGTGTCCATCGCCCGTAGGAAGATGATTTGTGCGTTCTTCACGAAGTCAGATAGTGTGATGGTATTGAGTTCCATACTCTAAAATAAGACTAATCTAATAATACGGTGCTAGTAAGCTCCGTTAATCTTTAGGAGACCTTGCCCCTTAGTTGCTGAAAGCACTTTAGTCGTACGTACAACGCCAACGGCAGTTGCAGCACGGTCAACAGACACAGCGTCTGCTAGGTCAACATCAACTCCGATGTCAGCAGCTACGAGTCCAGTAGTAGGAAATTCGTAAATACAGTTCTTTTCCATCGGGACTTCTACCGCTACAAGTCGTTCGTCAGCGAAATTAGCATCTTCTGCTGTGATTTCACCAACTAATACACCTGCGAGGTTAGGTGCAGTTGTGGCAGCAGTTGCTGCTACGAGCTGACCTGAAGTCAATGTAACGATACTTCGAGCTGCAAGAGCAGTTGAAGGTGTTACTGGCAACCAAATATTCTTGGTCAGTCCTTTTACTTTGCGAAATGACATATTCGTTTCTAGCTTAAAGGTTTAATAAAACGGCTGTTCTATGTGAGTAGGTACGTCTTCTCTGACGGGACATAGGATTCTTTTGTGACACAGTAGAATCAAACTGGACTTCTGGTGCTTACGCCCAGACCGCACTGCAATGAAGGGTCGAGACTCCAATGCAGTGCCGTATGACAACAAGCTATGTAAAAAAAACAAAAACGGAGGACCGATAGCACATTGCTGTGTTATCGAATCCTCCGTCTTTCAGGTGGGACTCCTGTGATGCTTAACTACTCCTTAATGATATCATCCTGGTTCTCTACTGACAAGGAGTCTTTATAGTGAACGTCTATGTCTATCGGCAGACCATCCTTTAGACGAATTTCTATCATTCCGAAGCGGTACTTATTCCTTATCCGCTGAATCAACAGGGCTTCCCTCGGGTGTAGCTCCATTGTCACCTTCAGGGGTATCTGTTTCTTCTGAGCCATATTTAGTTAATAGTACACGGTTAACGTCGATGAGCGAACGGTCATACGCTTCGTTACCCCACAGGATATCGTTGGCAGTATTCTGTCCGTCATTTGCTAGACGTACAACTTCGTTAATAACTGGGTCAATCTCAGAGAACTTTAGTCCGTACTCGACCATCAGTCCGTACATCTGCCTACCCATTTCTTTCGACAGTTCGTTACGAGCTGCGGTTGCGTCACTCTTTTCAGTTGTCTGCATCGCTGCAAACTTTCGAGCTGTCATTACCTGTGATGAGTCATCTTCAAATGTCACAGTGTAGATTGCTTCACCAAATGGTGTTGTCTGTCCCTCGACAGGTACAACTGACTTCACTTTCTTCTCTTCAAAATATAGTTCTGTTTTCATACTAGTTTACGAATTTTAGCGGTACATCAATAATTGTTCCGTCCTTCATTTCCAATTTCAGAATTTCACTTCCGTCATCATTGGTCAGACGACCTCGAACTTTCGCTCGGGTGTCCTTGTTGGCTTGTCGATAGAAGTCGAGCAACGCCATGTCCTGACTCTCCCCATTCTCAAAGAATACTTGGATTGTCTGGTGTTCAATCAGTCGGTTGCCGTCGACGTATGACTCGTTCTTTGTCATCTTCCATGCGACCACCAACTTACCTGAAGCCGAACCGAGACGAGTTAGTTTCACAACTGGAGTGTCAGCTTTCTCAGCTCGCTCCTTTTCTGTGAACTCGAACATCCGCCCCTTATCAGCTACTGCCATCAGCTTCTTGTTTGATTCCTCAAGCTCATCCATTCGACGCATGAACGCCTTGAGGTCATCTTTACTTACTTCCACTGTTTCGCCCTCTCCAGTCGTTTCAACTCCCTTTCCTTTACTGACCTCTGGAGTTGTTCCTGAATCCTTTTTAACTTCTGGAGCTGTAGTTGTCGTTTCTTTCTCTTCAACTTTTGCTTCAGTGTCTTTGGTTGTTTCATTTTTAGCCATACTTATTTGGTATTCATACCTGATAATTTCGGTCCATACTTCTCTCGGTCAGCATCTGAAATACCCATCTTGTTCCCAACGGCTTTTTCGTTCTCGTTGAACTCAACCTTAGACCCTGAAGGCTGATGTGCTCCACCGTTTCCTTGTGGTGCCCCACCTCCCGCAGCCATGTCCAATGGATTTGGTTTTCCTGCTGAGATAGAAAGTTTCACAGCGTTTTCGACCTTCTGTGAAATCTCTTCTGCGGTTGATGCTTTCACAGCTGAAAGCGTCGTGTCGTAGTTGTGCTTGATTTTAGCAGCTAGGTCAGCGTCGCCAGAAGCAACTGCTGCAATCGCTTGAGCTACCTTGTCTCCTTCTAACGCAGTGATACGAGCAGTCGTTGCTTCTCGTTCAGTAACAATAGAAGCTTCAGTCTCTTCGAGCTTCTTACGAAGAGCAGCCAAGTTTTTATCCTTGTCCTTATCTTCTCCCTCGCCACCAGCTGCTGCTTGAGCTGCTGCTGCTTCATCAATCTTTGCTTGCAGGGCAGTGGCTTCGGCAGTCTTTTGTTCTGCTTCGGCTTTTGCTGTCGCTGCTAGCTCCATCTGTTCTTTAGTCTTCTCAGCAATCTGCTCATCGGCTTCTGCCTGAGTGATTACTCCCTCGACCTCGTTTCCATCTGCATCGTAATAAGCCATAGGTTATTTTTTTAGCTTGCTTTTAATATTTTTAACTGCTTCATCATCTTCGTCACTGAACGCATCCTCAACATCGTTATCGTTTGCACTAGCGATGTTGGCATGGTGTTCAGCTACACACTCTTGTCCCCAATCGAGGAGCAAGCCTGTGACGTTAATACACGACCTGAAGAAGTCAGTCTCCCGTTCGGTCAGCGGGAACATTCCCGTCTGATTCTTGAACTGAGTCTGCATATAGTTAAGCTGGTCCCGTAACCCACGCTGGAAATACCCAGCGATTTCTGCCATGTATTCAGTACGCTTAGTTTCCCCTTCTGGGATAGGTGTAGCGTACTCTTTCAAATCCCTTTCGGGCACCTTCATCTTGGCACGCTTGGTCATCTGCTCTATTTCCCGATGGAGCATTTGTCGTTCTTTATCGAACGCCTTGACCGCTGCGTTTGCTTCAGACTTTGCCGATTCCTCCTCACGTAAACGCTTGGTGGTCTCGGCAATTATTTTGCGTAGCTCTGCGATGTCATTATCGTAGTGCTGACGCTTTACTATGTATTTCTCGAACATATCTCGACCTTAAACTTGTAATTAACCGACTGGCACCTGCTCTGGTGTTACCCCATTCGGGACAGGTGGTGCCATGTCAGCACCGCCCATCTGAGCTGCCATCATTTCTTCTTGAGATACTGGTTCTTCGAACATTTTGTCTTTTCGACGATTCCAGATAAGTGCGTGTTGAGCTTGTAGCTCTTCCATCTTAGGTCGTGCACCCATGTTCATTAGGAGTGATAGGTCAGCTAGTTCTTCTCGGAACATTAGTTTCTCTACGTTGGATGTTTCTTTCTCACGAGTATCTACATCAATATACCACGCAATCTTTGCTTTCTTTAATCGCTCTGGGTTGAGGTAAATCTTGTTTACAGGAGGTAGTCCGACATCTGACCGAGTAGCTCGACGTAGACTCATACCTTCTCCTTCAGCTGGCATACCTTCGTATAGTTCTTCTTCTCGTACTTGTGAAGATGGTGGCAGCTCTCCCATTGTTGGAATGATTTGACGAATACCCCGACCATCGTTTTCTAGGTCGACATCTTTTCGTACTGTTCGTCGGAAGATTTCTTCGATATCTTTTTTAGTTTCGTTGAACCGAGTGTCGTATGGCTCGAAGTAATTTTCAAGCACGTTCCACAGACGCAGGTAGCCAATCTTCATCTCCAAGTTCATGGCAGAGAATATAGTTAACGAAAGAACCTTTTGGGCTTGGGCTTGGAGGATATTAGACTCTGTTGCAGTTTGACCCGCCTTGCCCTGACTTCCTGTGAACTGCTTGCTGACGGTGTTTTCGTCAATGTTGTTTTGGAGGAGTTGGTACATTTGGAACTCGGACGAAATAACGCCTTGACCCTCCTGACCGATAGCCTGAAGAGAACCTGCGTCAATCCCCATCGTGATACGCCCTGGCATAAGCACCCGTGAACTAATGACCCGTCCACTGCTATTTGCATATGGAGGATGGATACTTTTTCGGGTTTTAATAATGAGGAGTTTAAGAAGCTCATCCAAGATGTCGGATTGCTCTTTGACCTTTTGTACAAAACTTCTGCCGTATGCGAAGAAAGGATTGATAAATTGGTACACCTGGTAGTCGATATTGTATTCCCCTCCTGGGCTAATAACACTAAGCGGGAATCCGACGGGTAGCTGTGGGATTCCGTTGAGAAAGATTTGGTATTCATCATTAAACTTATCCTGGTAATGGACTTCTTCCACTTCACCCTCACCAATAGTAGTAAGAGTCCATGCTTTGTTCATGCTGTTAGCCATCTCTGACACGTTGGTCATACGAGTAGTCCTTTCACGTGGAACATACTTCCAGCGTTCCCAAACATCGTTACCGTCGTCATCTTTCATGCCGTAACGAGACTTAGCCTCTTCGTAAGAGGTTAGCTTGTGCGTAAAAATGTACGGCTGCTTCTTTGAGTCAATCTCTTTGATGTTCCCGAGGTAAACTCCTGGTGCGTATAAAATATTTCGCTCGGGACCGTCCCAGCAAAGCTTGAGCTTCTCTGTCCAGTCGACTCCTTGGAATTTTCCAATCTTAGATTTGTCGACTCCTGTTTTGTACTTTTTCCAACGCTTCGTCCACATCTCCTGCACAAAAACAGTTCCTTGCTTGAGTAGTTCCATCTGTCGGATAAGAAGCTTCTCATCGTCACGTTCTTTTTTAGCTGTCTCAAATAGAACATCGGTCATCGCCAGTCCAAGCGATGCCATTTCTTCTTCGTCCTCATCAAAAGCTAGCACCTGGGGTGAGAGCGATAGTCGATTTACCTCTGCCAGCACCGAGAACATTTTTTGCTCCACAGTACCCGAAGCAATTTTAATATCACCTTCGAACTTCTTACCTTTCACAAACGTGTTGGCAATCCGTTCATTGTTTTCGTAGTTCTCAATATAAGTTTGGTCGTTGAGTTCGGGGTGTGAAGTGTCACGGGCTTGTTGTGCCTTGAACAGACGAATCTGGATGGCACTAATCTGCTGCTCTTCGACATCAGAATAAGAAGGCATCTCGGCTGCTTCTTGATTGACGGCGTTTATAGCTGCTGATTTTGTATCTGTTTGTGTATTCATACGATAGTTAAAGAAGTCCCACTGATAACCCCGACCATGATGTAGTTATGCTATCAATCATACCACTAAAAGAAATCTGAGCTAGCATCTTCTCCAGCAGGAGTATCTGTCATGCTGTGACTTTGCCAGCCACATGCTAGCGTTCTCATAGCATCAGCAGGGTGACTGTGCTTATCGTGTAGTGGAGTGTTGCTAAATTCACCCGTACTCTCGTTAAAACTCCGTCGATAGTTCTCCAAAGCTGTCACTAGTTTACCAGTTCGCTCGATATCAAAGTAAAACCGTGGAAATAAACGCCTTACTTGCTCGATGTCATCAGGAATAGAAGTCGTCCGTTTGACGATTCGTGTCCCTTTGACCCCCAAGTCCTGCAAAGTCTTGAGTCGGGACTGTCCTGTACCCAGTTCTTTCACCTGAACGTCGTGAGGGAAGTTGTGACTGCCATAACTGTACCCCTTGTCTTCTAACACCCCCACATAGTGAGCTAGCCCTTCGCCACTGTTCTCGTAGTAGTCGACTATTCGGATTTCAGTCCCGCTGGTTTGCGTAAAGATAATACAGTTCTTATCGTTCATTCCTAAGTCCCACCAAGTATCGACTCGAAGGACACCTTCAATCGGAATAAGCCTGATGCGGTTCTGCTCGTACACTTTGACCATCTCACTAGAGTAAAAGGCACCTTGAATAGAAGCGTGGAAGGCTTCTTCGGGTAGTGACGGGTATTCTGCCATCATGTTCTCCCCGTTGAGCTTGTGTTTACTGACGTACCAACGCTTTTGACCCTCAGACAGAAGAATCCCGTGCTTCTCTTGGAGGATTTTGAAGTATTCTTTGTGCTTAACGTCAATCGGTATAAAAATATTGCCATCTAAGCTGTACTGCGGGTGCTTCCACCACGGAAAGAAGAAAAACTTGAACTCCATCGGTGATAGTGACCGACCAGTCAGGGCAGTCTTCTGAGCGTCGTCACAAAATTCAAAGAAGTAACCTGCACGACCTTCAGCCGTCGACTCGATTGTTACCATCATCCCTTGCTCTACCGAGTTGATAGAACCAGTTACAATTTCTTCAGCTTTCTGAGGGTAATGGGCACAGATGTAGCCGAACTCTGAAATGTGAAGGTACTGAATTGTCCCGCCTCGTGTGGACGTAGATACAAAGATATTACTTCCGTTGGGGAAACTAAGTTCTCCTGCACTATCGGTGTTTGGGGGTCCAAGATAGTCTCGCAAGAGGGGGTCAAGATTGTCCCAGGCGAATTTAACTTTGTCTTTGAAGATTTTTTTTGCATCCTTATCCTTGTGAGCGATGATACCCGCTGTCTTATGTTCATTAAATAATACGATGTCCAAGTACAAAATACAAAAGAAGGTCGTCATCCCCAGCTGTCTCGCTTTTAGGATAATCGAGAAGTACCACAAGCCATCCCACATCATCTCCTGTGCCCAGTTCATCTGGAACTTAACCTTCTCCCCCTTCTTGTTCTTAATAAAGTAGAGGTTGTTCAACCGCCACCGACGGTCTTTCAGGTTATTGAAGAATACTTGCTCCTCCTGGCTCAAGGGTCGGTTGATTTCCTTTATCGAGTCGTGGCTCGTTATGTTCCTTGATTTTTTCCTCTGTGTTTTCGTGCTCATGGATTACGGTTTTATCTGGTGACATCTGCACCGATTTAATAATAGCTTGAATTACCTGCGTCGACCCCGCACCGATATCCGCTTTCGCTTTCTTACCGTATTGCTCTGGGAACTTCTGTTCCAATAGCCACTGCGAAGTGGATGGATTGTCTTTGTCCGAAATAACCTTCAAGTGCTTCTGCTTAAATTTAATCATCTGCAAATCGACAAAGCGTCGATAGCTTTCTGACCTGTCATTCAAAGTCTTCATTTGCTCGGTACTGAAGCCCGCTAAAATACCTGCCTCTTCGACAGTCAGTCCCTGCTGCATATAAATAGCAAAGTCGAACCGCTGTGGGTTCTCATTAAAATCTTTGAGGATGTGAGGCTTTGGTCCAGGCTTAACCGACACGGGCGAATCCATTTTCATTATCCCTCCTGGTTTCATCTCGTCCTTCAGGACTTCTTTGGTGACAGTCTCGTGGAGTTTCTTTTTAGTGCGGTACTTGACCACCTCTTCGGCAGGTGTTCTCCTGCTGGTTTGGGGTGATGCTTTCTGTGTATCAGACATATGGCAATCATACCTCAACTAGCTAGCTAAGTGCAAAACCGAAAATTGGGATTAGACAACTTTTCGTTTGTTTGTCTATTTTTCACCAGTTCTTTTTCCACCACGACCTCGGCGACCACCACCACGACCTACACGACCATCAGCTGAACCACGAGCTGAACTTGGGAGCTTGCTGGAAATCTTGTCAGCTAAGTCTTGCGTGCCTTTGAGGTAGCCTTTCAGCCCTTTGACGGCTGCTTTCTTCATAGCCTTACCCATTGAGTAATCTCCTTCACCTCCAGCTGAACGCTTGCTGCTTCCTCGGTATCCTTTTTTCGTTGGCATAGTTTTTTCTAATTTGATAATCCTAATCATAGCATGTGTAAATCTATAGGGTACTTAAATATAAAAAATAAAAAGTATTTCTCTAAAAGAAGAAGGGGTGGGGGGTAGATTTCAACATACAGGTCGAAATTTTCCCAGGATATTTTTGGGACTTTTTGGTCTTAGATTGCTGGCGATTCTTTACCCCCCCCCTTTCTACTCTACAATTACTCTCTAACTACTCTACAATTTGGTTTTTGCATGTTTTTGCTACATGTACCCCTACATATGCTGGAGAACGGGGTGGGGGTCAATTTGGGGGTGCCCCCGTCCTTTATAGTAACAGTCTAGCAACGTGCACAAACATACACACACAACCACCACACACAAAGCCACGTGATAGCAATATCATAGCGTTGTGGGGTGCATGGTGCATAGTGCACGGCTTGCCCTTGCCTTTGCCCTTGCCTTTGCCTTGAGTGGGTGCGAGTGGGTGCGAGTGCGAACCACCACAAAACCAACACGTGCAAAAATTGGGGGGTGTGTGTGTGAAATTGGGGGGGGTATATATATTTTTTATAATAAGTATTACTTATTTTTTTTATTTTACCTTTACTATTAGATAAGACTAGTGAGCACTTGACAGAATCAGATAATGAAACATAAAGAAAAAAAAAGATTTTATTTCAAAATTGACACACTAGGGGGTAGTTTTTAACACACACAAACCCTATAAAATACCCAAAATA
>Ga0306912_1001117_pt1 | contig 13008 bp, 10 predicted proteins | sample AntRauFillE10628_FD_190443 | JGI IMG/M metagenome (GOLD analysis project Ga0306912, IMG submission 190443) | Saline lake microbial communities from Rauer Islands, Antarctica - Metagenome Filla E10 #628 (v2) (version 2) | ecosystem: Environmental > Aquatic > Non-marine Saline and Alkaline >... | reverse complement strand
TGATAAGACAGACCAACAGGAAAACCAACTTTTCCATCTTTCAAATCTGTTCAGATAAATTTCAGCCAATGAAATCAGGTAGTTCTGGAATTATACGCGCGCTATTTAAAGTATTGTGAGAATTATGAAACCACAGACTAAAGAAAAAGATAAAAGCCAATAATAACAAGTGTTGCCAAACCCATCATATGCTATTAGCCGGAACCACTATGCGTAATAGAAGAAAACTGAGAGGAAAATCTATGAATACTCAAGCTGGCAAAACACAAGAGAATACTGTGTTAAACGACCATCGGAAACCAATCCATTTCCAAAAAAAAATCCTATCTCATAAAATAGGAGACAGGATTTTTAAAATAGATCTGAATAAGTAAACGGTCGAATAGACTTTAAAAATGGATGACCAGACCCGACCACGCGGCTCCGAGTCCCGTACCGTAGGCTTCCGAATTGGGAGAGGCTGCAATTCCTGCGCTAAACTCAAAGTTTCTGAATTCAAGTCCGGTTCCGGCATGATAGGTCGCGCTGCTGTGGCCACCCGTTCTATAGCCTACACGCAGCGGAATGCGATTCAGGAGTCTGTACTCCGTTCCGACAGCAAGGTGCATACGCTCACTGTTTGTGCCTACAGAGTAGTACCCTGTTCCAACGTCTACCATTACGCTGAACTTGCCCAGCAGGAGGTGAGTCCCCACATTTACCATCATGGGTAGCGGCTTGCTGAATTTAGAATGCTCGGACGTGATCAGGTTTCCGTATATTTCAGTTCCAATGCTGTCTTTAAGCACGGATTCAAAATACTTTCCATCATCCCCGTTAAACTGCTGATCAATTATCTCGCTGTTGTATTCAACGCCTTCCCAGACAAAATTATCCGCGGCATAAAACGTTCGGGCACGGTCATCAATCGTCACAGAACCGATATCGGTCACCGAGACCCCGATACGCAGCTTTTTCTCACCTCTGAAAATTCCAAGGTTAAAAGCCGGTAAATGGTCAATATCCATCTCCAGGGTAGCGCCAACGTCAAAACCGAGGGAGCTCCCTTTAAAGCTCGTTAAATCTTCGGCGGTGGGGTTAAGGTAGTCACCAATGTCCGGATTCATTTGCTGAACCCGCATCTCGTTAAATTCCGCAAGCTGATCAGACAGATCGCCGGCCACATCAATAGAGTACCGGAAATTGTGGGTCAGGCGGGCGTTTTGCTGCGCCGACGCATCCTCTATCTGCAGTGATGAGTCGAGATTGAGGCGCGAGTAGTTGATTCCCATCAGCAGTTTCGGCGCCACACCAATATGAAGTTTTGCATTTCTTCCAAAGCCAAACAGGCGGTCACGGCGCAGAATCGTCATTGCAAACCCGGCAGAAACTTCGTTGTAGACCAGATACTCCTGGGTGGAATTTACGGCCTGTGCTTCTGCAAAATGATCTGAATCAAATCCACGGAAAATCAGGTCGGCCAGACCACGGGAGTATCCCGAATTGCCAAGCACGCGAACACGGGAGGTGGCACTCACACTCCAGTTCTTGGTTCTGACGGTAATTCCCAGCGGAACCACACCCACGTCCATATTCATACTTCGGTAATCTGAGGAGTTTTCTCCAAACCACTGGTTGAGCATGGCATCAGCCGTTGCGCCTTCAATCACCTGACCGGTCGTCAGGTAGTCGTTGTATGTTTTGATATTAATGAGACTTCCCCCCACATTAGAGTAGATGCCGCCGGCAATACCTACCGTGACGGGCGGGCGCTTGCTGTGGTTAATCATCAGATTCGCAGGGTTGACGAAGTTGGCGTGATACAGATCCTGATAGGCTGTTCCGCCACCACCAAGGCCGATATTTTGAGCCGTCAGATGCCGTGACTGGGCGGAAACCGTATTCGGTGTCATCATCCAGACAGTGCTAATAATACAGAGTGTCGTAAGTGCTGTAATCAGGTTTTTCATGTTCTTCATTTTATATTCCTCTCTCAATCAATTTTATTTCTAATGACAAACTTACCACTGACCGATATGCTGACATCATCGGTGTTTCTGACTTTGACCTCTTCACCATTTGAGCTGCTCAAACCGGCGGTTAAACGTACATCACGTGTTTGGTTCAGAACATCCAACTGCTCCCGGTTCAGTGAGATAATCGTGTAGTCTTCAGTTGAAGCGGAGGTAAACCCGTCCCCACCAGCCTCCGCTGCTCTGAACTCGATAGGTAACCCGCCTGACAAGGGCAGGGCAGTGAGGCTTGTCCCAAATTCATCAAGCATTTCAAGATTTAGGTTTACCCCCAGAGGAATATTATTGATATACCTGATTTTGATCGACCCTTCTTCAAGAACAGAGTCATCATCAGGGCCGGGCAGATCGCTCAGGTCGGCAGATGTTGTGTCAGTAAATGAGGCGCCCTCGGCCCGGAGCGCAAGTGGGATGTTAACTGAAATAGAAGGCGTAAACTGAACAGGATTGGTAATTCGCCCGGTTTCGCTATTTTTGTTGATATCTGCCAGCCCGACAAACCGGATCGACACCGGTAGCCTGTTGAAAAATTCAGTGATATTCGAGTTGGTACTGTTAAATGATTGCGAAAAAATGTCATCCGGAGACTGACTCCCCTGTATGTTGAATTTTATCATGTTCTCCTTCGGAATGGGGGACCCGTTCATGATCAGCTTCTCAGTCTGATCGCTTTCAACCACTTCAGTAGCCGTGCCGGGCACACCACTTAGAAAGAACTCGTTCCCGTTGGCATCTATACCTAAAAAAGCGGCGATAATTGACGATGAAATGTTTACGTTTGACTGATAAAAAACGTCGAGGCTTGCCTGTGTAAACTCGATTCCATCAACGCGTCTGGAAATTTCATCGATACCATCTAAAGCGATAACTTCAGCCTCAATATCGTTCATGATTTCAGCTGTTGCTCCGTCAGATGCTACATCTACATTGAGCAGTACCTGCCGGTTTTGAACAATTCCAAAGACTTCCCGCACAACCAGATCCCGGAGGCCAACCTGGGCTTTTATTTCGTCAGAAGCATTAATAGTGCGATAATCAGACCCACCCGACTGCTGTGTATCCTCAGTTATTGCAAAGATATTATAGTTGATGGTGTTGTTGTCTGCATATATTCGGATATCGTCAAGCGGAACGGATCTTGAGGCCGGCGTGGTGGTATTTCGCTGGATTCTGTCAACACCGCTAAACTGAATAACAAGTGAATCTGAAGCGGCATAGGGAGGACGCCTCAGTGTAGGAAATGATATTTGAAGCTGTTCAATATCCACATCAATAGAATTGATAATTTCATCCACGAGAAGTTCGCCGGAGTTAATTTCTGCGTAGTGTTCCTGTTCGGAAAACAGAAATTCGTTCTCCGAAAATGATGTACTCCCTGATGTATAAAACTCCTGGGCGGGAATGATTGCATCCACCTGACTGGCGATGAGATTTTCGCCTTCAACATTCTGAACAATCAGATCACCGGGGTCGTCTTGCATCTGCTGGTCACTCCAGGAAATTTCAACATTTACGTTCACGTCTCTTAAATCAATGCCGGTTCCACTCGGATCGGAATCAATGAGCACTAAACTCTCTGTACGTGTGCTGCTGTGAATAAAGTTATCCACCAAAACGGTACCTAAAGACTCCGTATCACTGAACAATTCTAACGAGAGCTGGTCTAAATCAAATCCGAGTTCATTGCGAAAAGAAAACACTATTGAACCGCTTTTAATCTGTGCACTCACAAAATAATCGGTGCTCAGCTCAATATTAACCGGAAAAGGCGATTGCGCTCCGGGTATGAAATCACCTGACTGCAAAGAAGTGGGCTGCCCCGTAAGATCTTGAAACCCGGCCTGGCCTACATTGCCGCTGCCGTTTTGAGAAGAAAAACTGCTCAGCTCAATTTCTCCCACTTCTGAACTAATGGCGGTAGGCGTAACCTCAATCATGGGTATAGCATTTTCAATTTCACCAAAATCGAAGGTTACTTCTTGCGATATGGTAATGAAATTATCACCGTCTATCGTCAGCAGATCGTTCAGATCTTCATTTGACGTATCAATAAGAGCATTTTCTCCACCGAAAAACTGGAAATTGCTTTCGGCTATTAGTGGGGCATCAATTTTACTGGAAAGGGTAAAATCCGGACTTTCTGGAGTTTCGCATTGAATCAGAAAAAGTACAGCGAGTATTGAAAGCAGCAGATGTGGTATTTTTTTCATGGCCAATTTTATATTCTAATGTCCTGTGGAAAGACATATTATTTTGAAGAGAACGTTATCCCGTTTTTGCTAAATATTCGCTGAACATGCTGCAGAACAGTGTGTTGAATTTATCGGCCGGGGGAGAGTGGTGTTAAGTAATTCTAATATTCAGATGTTCAGGCTGTTGTGGCAGTAGCTGTTGAATATGCGGTACGTTGGATAAGCATTAGCATGAGGCGGGCTTAATACCTGAGTTCGAGTCATAATATGTCGAATACAACTAATAAAAGACCGATCCCGTCCAAAATGGACGCGAAATTGCAGAAATGTTATCCATACAGTCATGCCACGCCATGGCGTGGCATCTCCTATCCATATCAACGGAATGAGATCCCGCATCTCCCGAAGGTATCCCGATGGGGAGGTACGGGATAACGCCCTTTTTGGACAAGCATCTAAATCATAAACCGCATTTAAGAATCGAACTCAGGTTTAAACACCTATTGTTTGAGGTAATGGGTGGGGCTTGCTATAAAATTGATCAGCTTGCATAGAGTAAAAAGAGGCAGGGTTTCTTTTGAAGATCCGGTGCACCTCCGTTTTTCCAGTCCATAATGCGGCGTGTTTTCAGGAACTGATCATCTGCCGTCAGGTTGCAAGCGATGCAAAGTTTTGAGGAGGGCCGGCATGTTTTAATCAGATGCTCATATAAAGCCATGTTGCGATGGGGCGTCTCCATAAATATTTGTGTCTGCTTGGATTCAGCCGATACACGTTCCAGATCCTGAATTCTCTTCTGTCGCTCATTCTCGCTAATCGGCAGATAGCCGTGAAATGCAAACGTCTGTCCGTTCATCCCTGATCCCATCAACGCAAGTAAAATAGATGACGGGCCAACAAGAGGCTCTACCCGGTAACCATTTTGATGAGCCAGATTCACCAGCTTAGCACCGGGATCAGCTACACCGGGAGCTCCGGCTTCCGACATTAACCCGACATCACCATCTTTTAAAAGCTGCAGGAAGCTGATAACTTCGTGATCCGGTGTTTTTTTATTGAGCACCCGATATGTCTGTTTGTAATCCGGGGTAGGGTGATTAATCCACTGAAGAAAACTCTGGGTGGTCTGCATTTTTTCCACCACAAACGTATTGAGCGATCGAATGATCTCAATCGTGTGCTCCGGCAGTACAAGGTTCTCTTTCCGTCGTGCAATCGGAGTGGGTACCAGATAGAGAGTATTTTGGGTTGAATCAGGCATGAACCGTGTCTAATCGTTCAATTTCCAGTTTCTCTTCGCCAAAACGGATCCGCCTGATAGCGTATCGGCTGGCGTAGCCTGCTATAAGGAGTGTAACGATAAGGCCAAGTGATGAAACTGCCATATTAACTTTTACCACTGATTTCTGTAGATCAAATACGGTCAGCATCACGATTGGCTTGAATGAATCGGCAAGATACCGGATGGGAATCTGTTCCGATTTCATGATAACCTGCGCCATCTGAACCGGAAGTGCAAGCTGCTCGGTTACCGTGTCGCCGGCCAGGGTTGTAAAGCGTATAATCACATAGCCGTTGGTTTGTGCTGCAATCTGTTTAACGTCAAACTCAAGGACGTCTGCTACATAGCTATCGCCCTCTTCATAGGTCTTTTCAATGCCGTTATAGGTGAGTACCTGATATCCGCCCTGAAAAATGAAATAGGCGGGGAGGAGCCAAATCAAAAAAATGAAATAGTATTTATTCATCATACGAAATTAAGGGATGATTTGTGTAGATGTTCTCTTTTGGTGGGCCGCTTCAACCTCTTTCATTTGTTCAATCATAGCGGGATCAAAAATGAGTCGCTGCTGAAAATCCTGATGCATATGATTGCTGGACATGTGAAACCAAAAGGCGATTTGAATACGATCAAAGAAAACCGCCTGAACGGTCGTGTCGCCGGTGTATTTTGAGGTACCAAAGTCGATACCGTTTAAAAGGCCCATGCGGTCATCGTAGATTGCGCCGTAATCAGTAAAATCGCGTGTGATGCCAGATTGTCTATCTATGGGCCACCTCATCCAGTCTTTTACCCGGCGGCTGACACCGGCTGAAATCAGTTCATCATTCACAAGATCCTCCAGCAATCCCGTCATTTCAGAGGCCGTTGTTTTAGGGAAAAGAGCCAGGGCATCGCGTTCCTGCATAAAGGTGTTCCCAAGCCGGTTATCCTCTGTATAATTAAGAGCGGTTTCACGAAATTCCGGATCATTTAAAAAACTGTCTGACCGCTCTATAACTGATTCACGATAATTTTGTGGTTCTTTCACGAGTTCAAGATCATAAATTGCTGATGCCTCCATTTCCCGTATTCCCGGTGATATTGTTAGATACAGGCCGGCATAGGGCAGCGGCATGTCGGTGTTTTGAAGAGCCAGCGAATCAGCCATTGAAGTCCATCGCTTGGGGCCTATTTGCCACCAGAGTTCGTCGGCCAGAGAGAGTGCATTAAACTCGGCCATAAGTTTTAACGCATGATTGAGTGAGAGTTCGTCATTTTCATTAAGCCAACCGCGATCAACAGCAGCGGTGTAGCTTAGTTCATGCTCAGAACGACTCACGCCGGGTAAAAGGTGATTTGATACCTGATCCCAGCTTACGGGCGCATCAGCAGAAATTGCACCTGATTCAATCATATCAGCAGCCGCAAGCAATATGAAAAAGTTGGCCGTTGTACCCATAGGGCGTTTTATATCCTCCATATAACGGATAGTGGAGTCGGGGCTTTCAATTACGCGGCTGACGATAGAGACATGATCAGGATTTTGATCAATATAGTACGAAAGTCCGCTCAGGGAGTAGGTATCTTCAACCCAGCGGCTTCCTTCTACCATGGCGTCCCGGTTATCATAAAAGGTGTTGAATGCATCCCAGTTGATGGCCAGTATAGAACCAAATATTACAACTGTAGTTACAAAAAAAGCGGCAAAAAATTTAAATGCTCTTGCCATAAGTCAGATCAGGAGTTTTTGAAAAAATTATTGGTTTGAAGTAGTCGGTAGTAAAATCGGTTTGGATCTCTGTAATAGACCAGCGCATGATATTCCTGCCGGCTTTGGGTAAACGAGTCATCCAGGGTGAGATCCATGATTTCATTGTTTTGAATAACCACATATTTATACGCGTACGTGCCGGTTTTTATGATGCCGTTTGTGCGCCATCGATCACTCTCTTGCCGGTACTGAAGGCGGTAGCCCGACCTTATGGCCCAGTTGGTGAAATCACCCACGAGATAAATTTCAGAGCCATTGCTAAATTGATAGTTGGTATCAAACTTAAAATGTACGTTAGCATACCGGGCGTTGAGTGATGAATCAAATCCTTTGATACTGCTCAGCGGAATTTGATCACGGTTAGCCGTGAAACCTTGCACGTCTTCAAACAATTCAATACGCGGAGGAATATCCGACGGATCATATTCAAGGACACCGGGAGCCTGCTGCGTGAGATCTGTGAGATATAAAACCTGAAATTCATAGTCTCCAACAAAGGAATTATCACGGGATACCTCAAACTGCACTTCACCCGGTGTTGAGGTGTCAAGTTCATCAGCCCGGCGTGCACGACCCCAGAACTGATTTTGCACATAATAAAATTCTACATCGAATTGGGGAGTTGTTATATAGTCGGGTGTTTCAAAAATGCTTCTTGGGATATGGGAAATTCTGCCTTCATCCCGCGGCACCGTTATTGTTTCAACCTGTGAAATGATATCTCCCTCATTTTCAGTGATAAAAAACGGCAGTGAGAAGAGCAGGTTCCCGCTGTCGGTATCTTCAACTTGCAGCATATAGTTGCCGCTGACAAGAAACTCGATATTATCGTTTGGAAACTCGTAGCTATAGCTCCTGTAATCAGGTCGTTCAGTGCGGCTGACGCGGCCAAATGGGAGCATCAGGTTGTAATATCCGTCCTTGTAAAAATCCTCCGCAAGGCCTGACCGGCTCCAGTCGGGATTGTGGTGAGTGAAAGAGATGGATAGCTGACGGGAATCAAACTCCAGAAGATCAAAAGATAATAAGAGCTGTTGCGAACTGTTCAGATCAAGAATCGGGGCCGATAACGGGCTTCCATTCCGGTGAAGGTCAACCGAATACACAAGATCACTGGCGTTAATCTGTCCGGGAACTGTAAACTGATTTTCAGGAGGGGTATATGAGGTTCCGTTATCTGATGTACTGCCACCATTCTCAGTTGATCCACACTGTATCAGAAACAGGCAGGTTAGAAGAAGTACCGGTAAATTTTTAAATATAGAAGCGGCCATCAAATACAAATGCGGTTGGACCTTCAAGTTTTATTGCGGTGTAATGTTCTGTCTGCTCAGAAAACGTAAAATGTACCGTTAACGTGCCTCCTTTTACATTTATTTGATAAAGATGATCGCCCTCGTCTGCACGCTGAAGGTGGTGCCACGCAAGTGCAGATGCAATCGCTCCGGTTCCGCAAGCTAACGTCAGCTGCTCTACACCCCGCTCATATGTTTGAAGCGAAACAGAGGAACTATCTGTACCGGAAATAAAGTTTACATTTGTCCCTGCAGGCTGAAAATCATCGTGATATCGCAGTTTTCGTCCTCTATCAGTCAGTTCGTCTTCATCAGTAAGCGCATCGCCGAGGACCGGACAAACGATATGTTCTGTGTTGGTATAAATATTCAGGACATTGTCACCGTCAACGCTCTGTTTCTTGACCTCAGTTTCGAGAGGAAAGTGAATGATTGCTGAATCCGATTGCGATTCGGCGTGATATACCTTGTCATGAACTCTGAAGCTAAACGTGTTTGGCGCACCGAGGGTCACGGCATAGTTTGCAAAACATCGCGCCCCGTTTCCGCACATCCCGGCGTCACTTCCGTCCGGATTTTTATAGGTCATTACAAGATCAGCTTCTTTTGTACAATCGTATTCAAGAGCAATCACACCGTCGGATCCAATGCCGAATTTCCGGTTTGACAGCCGTGGCGTTAGTTCTTCAATCTGATGATCGGAAAGATTGAGCGTGCGGTTGTCGAATAGAATGAAGTCGTTTCCCGCACCGTGCATTTTTACGAATTGGAAAGATTGCAGGTTTGTCATGCTACGTCTCACTAAATGCCGGCAGGTGTTTCCAGGCTGTTTGTGTGGTGATCAATGGTTCGACTCCCCTCATCAGATTTCCAAACCGGAATGCGAGGGCTGTAAAGATAAGTTTAAATTGAACATTATGATAGAAGAGTCCTTTCAAATCCTGCAGCTCTTCAATCATTCGCTCAATCTTTGCGTCTCCCAAACCGTCGCAGAATTTTTTAATCACGTCAAGCTGATCGATGTTGGTAATAAGCGTTTTATTGCCGGTTTCCCTGTACACCATAATATCACGGAGAAGCTGCTCCAGCGTATTTGAAAGCGCAATCTGGCTTTCAAGGTTCAGATCAGATTGCCAGCCTTCAATCAACTGAACAAGTGAGTGTGCATCCTGGGAGTAGGAGTAGCGAAGAAACTCAACCGTTTGCTTTCTTGTATTTTGAAGTGTTTCAAGATCCAGAAACCGACAGAGTGAGTAGTTACCCCCCGAAATTCTGGCTAAAAATTCTGCATCTTCCTTATTATAGCCGTCATATGTCATCAGGCCGTGCCGAACGTCATCCTGTGATAGGGGAGACAACCGAATTTGCTGGCAGCGGGACATGATCGTGGGGAGCAGCTGGTCGGTTTTGTCAGCAGTGAGAATAAACATCACGTTTCCGGAGGGTTCTTCCAGAAGCTTCAGAAATGCGTTGGCCGCCTCTTTTCGCATCGTATCGATGCCGGTCAGAATCATTATGGTTCGCCTCCCTTCGTTCGGTTTCAGGACTGTTTTAGGGCGAATTTCTTCACGATAGTAGTCGATAAAATAGAACGCACGCTTATTTTTTGAGCTCCCGTCTTTTCCCAGCTCAGGGCGCAGTGAAAAGTCAACGACTTCATACGGATCTTTAGCAAGAATCTTCTGACGCTCTGTGAGTTCAGATATATTAGCTGACGTGGGGAGCGGAATAAACAGATGAATATCGGGGTGCGAAAACCAGCTTGATTTTTTACTGCGCGCCGTTCCTTTCAGATCTGTAAGATTATCTACCCCGTTGATTGCCTCAGCCATCATAAGTGCGAAGGCGGTTTTTCCGGACCCTGCGGGACCTGTAAGCAGATAGGCGTGGCTGAGCCGATCTGATGCAAATATTCGTTTGGTTTGATCGAGCGCACGATCCTGTCCCACAATTCTGCGGTCACCAAGCTGTACTTGGTCATCAATAATATTCATTAGTCCTCCCAGATAAAATCAAATAGTAAAATTCCGGCCGTAATGGTAACACCGCAATACCCAATCAAAGCCGTCAGATCGTTAAGCGCGCCGGGTGTGGCACCTTCAATAAGTGCGCTTTTTGTGACGGAGGTCAGAATAAGCAGCAGCGGCACGAGCAGCGGAATACACAATACAGAAAAAATGGAACCCCGCCTGTCAGCTTTTGCAATCATCGCAGAGGTTAGTGTGGTCACGGACGCCAGGCCTGCAGAGCCGAAAAATATTGCGGCAATAAAGTACGGAAAACTCACAATCGACATGTTCATCATAAAGAGGTAAAAAAAGAATGTAAAAACATGAAGGATGAGCAGAAACAGAAAGTTGTACAGTATTTTACCTGTGAAAATTTCGGATGGCTGAGCATGCAGCTTCAGCAGGTCCCAGGTCTTCTTGTCGGACTCCTGCAAAAACGTACGCATCATACCGGTCATTGCGGCAAACAGAATGATGATCCAGACCAGACCGCTTTTTGGCGTCGGGTTCATCTGATCGGCACGAAGTGTAAATAAGATAAGCAGAAGAGAAGCGCCCGTAAATGCAAGAAGCGTGTTGAATGCATAGCGGGTACGAAGCTCAACAGCGATTTCTTTCCTCAGGATTGTAAGTGCCGATTTAACCATTTGAATGTCAGTGGATTTGCAACACTTAAGGTAGGGAAAAAGAGCAGGGTGGATGAAACCTTTTTTGAAGATTTATAGAGTTTATTTGGCGGAGAATCAAATGTCCTATGATATCAGGCGTTTCATGCCGGAAGAGCCTTTGCCATATTGATGATAAAGTACTGGCACGTTATTTGTTACTCAGGTTGTTATGCGAAACTATTTTTGAATTTGAAGTTTTCACTGTGTCATTAATTAGTTAATTTCGATAGTATTTGAACAATTCTCTTTTAAATCTTATCACACCGACGATAGCTCTTATTTATGGATATATGTACATTATTAGACAGGTCTTCTATTGCCAAAGGCTTTGATGTTGACAATAAGCAGGACCTTATCAATAGAGTGGTTGACTTGTTGGAACCAAAAGTAAGTAAGGAGCAGCTCGAGAATATTCGTCAGTCTGTCTTCAACCGTGAAGAAATCATGTCTACGGGGGTTGGCAAGCAACTTGCCATTCCACATGGAAAATGTGATTCAATAGATGAAATTCTTGCAAGTTTCGTTGTCCTCGATGAGTGTGTGGAATTCGATTCTATCGATAATGAACCTGTTAAAATGGTCTTTCTACTTGTAGGGCCAGAAGATAAATCAAGTCAACATATCAAAATGCTGAGCAGAATATCGCGGTTAATGAACAGTTCAACGTTTCGGGAAAAACTGCTTCAATGTAATAATCCGGATGAAATCTTCGAGACGTTTCAATCAGAGGAGAAAGAATATTTCGGGATATAATATGTTTAGCTCTTTGGGCAGTGCAGTAAAAGTTGCGGTTCTTGGGTTGATCATATCCCCATGGTTCGTCTATCCTGCAAATGGCCAGGACAGTGGACCTATACGTGAGATTATTGAAAACAGCGCTGCATCTTCATCGTTCTGGTCTGTTCAGGTGCGAAATTCAAATGGCGACATTCTGGAAGAGTACAACGGCGACTACCTGATTCGTCCGGCATCAAACCTTAAGCTTGTTACATCAGCTGCCTATCTGGATCTACTCGGCCCGGATTTTAAGTTTGAAACGGTGCTTTATGGATCAGGTGAGCAGCGTGAGAATCGATGGAATGGTGATCTCTATATCCGTGGAGCGGGTGATCCTTCAATTAATGGCGAGGCTTATGACGATCCGCTCTTTTTGTTCCAGCGCTGGTATTCTATTCTCGATTCAATGGGGGTTGAGGTCATTAACGGAAATGTTATTGGCCATGATGGATACTTTGATGATGTGCCGTATCCACGTGGATGGGAGTGGGATGATCTGAGCTATTATTACGCGCCCGAAATAAGTGCGCTTTCATTCAATAAAAACGTGGTTGACCTGGAAGTGAGGGCAGATGGTCAACCGGGATCAAAGCCGAGTATAACCTGGTTTCCGTTTGAAACGCCCTATGTTCAGTTTATTAATGAACAGCGAATTACCCCTGGGGACACCTCATTTGATGAATCTTACAGACGCGACCTCGGCAGTAACAGCATCTACCTGAAGAGCACACTGCCGGAAGGGCATTATGAGACTGAGCCGCTCAGCGTGCATAATCCGTCGCTTTATTTTATCGACACATTCAAGCGGTATCTGCAGCTTATGGGCATCAGGGTTGAAGGACAGCTGCTGCTCTCTGAAGAGCCTATTGCCTGGAATGAAGGGGGTTTTACGGAACTTAACAGACATCGCTCCCGGCCGCTTCACACTATGATTGACCGTCTGAACCGTGAAAGTGATAATCTTTACGCAGAGATGCTGCTCAAAACACTTGTTGCTGAACGGTACGGCGTGCCGGGGTC
>Ga0306912_1001115_pt1 | contig 13069 bp, 12 predicted proteins | sample AntRauFillE10628_FD_190443 | JGI IMG/M metagenome (GOLD analysis project Ga0306912, IMG submission 190443) | Saline lake microbial communities from Rauer Islands, Antarctica - Metagenome Filla E10 #628 (v2) (version 2) | ecosystem: Environmental > Aquatic > Non-marine Saline and Alkaline >... | reverse complement strand
GTCGTTCAACTCTAGCCCCTCGACGGTGATCGACCCCTTTTGGATGTCGTTCAGTGCGTTAATGCAGCGGATCAGGGTCGATTTGCCCGACCCCGACGGGCCGATGATGCAGATTACCTCGCCCTTCATCACATCGATGCTGACGCCGCGCAGCACCTCGACGGTACCAAAGGATTTATGCACGTCCTTCAGCGATACGATGGGCTGATCAGGGGTCCAGGTCATGTTCGCCTCGCTCATGTATTTACCGCAAACCGGCGCTCGAACCGGCGGGTCGCGGCGCTGATCGGGTAGCAGTAGATGAAGAACCAGCAAAGGATATAAAGATACATCGGGATAAGCAGATCGACCCGGCCCTCGGCGCTGAGAGCGGCGCGGGTCAAAGTCATCACGTCGCTGATACCAATGATCGACACCAGCGGCGTCGCCATCGTGAGCACCGCATAGAGGTTCATCCACGAGGGCAGCACTCGCTTGACCGTCTGGGGCAGGATCACGTTCACCATGATCTGGCGGCGGCTGAAGCCGAGGGATTCGGCCGATTCCCACTGCCCCGTCGGGATCGAGAGGATCGCGCCTCGCATGTATTCCGACATATAGGCCATGACCGGCAGCGACAGGCCGATAGTGGCCTTGATCCAGCCCGGGAAGGGGATGGTCGTGTCACCGATCTCAATCTGAAAGGGGATCAGCAGGATGCAGTAAAAGAGTAGCACCAGCCACGGTGAGTTGCGAAAGAACTGCGTGATGAGCCACGCAATGCTGCGGATTGGGCTGATGGGCGAGACCTGAAGAACGCCGAGGATCACGCCCAGCACCGTGCCGATCGCCATCGACAGGATCGAGATCAGTACGTTGAAGGCGAATCCACCCGCGAGGGTTGGCGTCCATTCCAGCAAGATGGCGACGATGCTGCGGTCGTCCGGGGTCGCATCCTGCGCAAAGGCGGGCGCAATCAGGAACGCCGCCAGTGCGAGGATGAGCGCGGTGAAGGTCCACAGGTTGAACATACGCTCCGCCAGCGGCAGGGCGCTGGCGTGAAGGCGCATCGGGTGGAGGACGGCGAGATGCCCGGGGGCTTTTGCATCTTGGCGGATCATGCTCATTCGCCATACCCCGGAATGCGCAGCGCCTTTTCCCAGCGGTGCAGCACCCAGACCAGGACGGCGACAAGGCCCACATAGGACACAAGCAGCACGTTCATCATCTCGCGCACGTTCAGATCCTCGGACCAGATCTGGGCCGAGACATATAGCAGCTCGGGCACCGCGATCGCGTAGGCGAGGGTCGTCGTCTTGACCAGATTGACCAGATTTGTCCCCAGCGCGGGCAGTGATATGCGAATGGCCAGCGGCAGCACGATCTCACGGTAGATCTGCAGGCGGGTGTATCCCAACGCCTCGGCGGCCTCGACGGTCGAGCGAGGCACCGCCTCGATCCCTGCGCGGAAAATCTCGGTGTTTAGCGCGCCGGCGAAGAGCGACAGGGCAATCACGGCCCAGCCAAAATTGCTGACGAGCGGTTGGGGCAGGCCATTTTCGCCGGTGATGCGCAGCACGGTGCCAATGGCGAAGAAGAAGAAATAGAGCTGCACCAGCGGCGGTGTATTGCGGAAAAACGCGACGAACGCGCCAACCAGCACGCGCAATGTGCGCGACGGGGCGCCTTGGACAGCCGCGCCGATGATCCCGACGATCAGCGAAAAGAAAATTGATAGCACAGATAGCTGGATTGTGGTGACGAGGCCCGCCAGATAGCGGTCCCTGTAATAATTATCACTGAACACCACGAGGTTCAAAAACCAGTCGGGGCGCAGCCAATCTGTTAGGGTATTGGCTAGTTCCATTCGGGCAAAGGCGGCCTTGGCAAGTGCGGGATTGGCCCGGCGACGCGCGCCGCAGGGCCATATACTGATTTATTGCAGTTTTTCGTTCTGCTCGACGAGGAAGGGGCTGGAGGCGATGCCGTTGGCGTCGTTCCGCTCGATCAGGTAGCCGGACTTGTGCCAATCGGTGACGATCTCGGACATTTTTTCGCCATAGGCGCTGTCGAGTGCGTCCAGCGGGACGGCGATGGCCCATGCCTGGGGATCTTCGGTCTCGAACGGCATCTCGTAATCGGCCCACTGCTCGTCAGAGGCCAGCTGCGATTCGATCCATGTGTTGTCATAAAGGAACGCGATGCAGCTGCCGTTTTGCAGGGCTGATGTCACCTCGGGGATGCCCGCGAAAGCCATCAGATTGGGGCCATAGAGCTCGGTCACGCGGCGGTTGTAATAGGCGCCTTGCAGCGCGCAGACATCCTTGCCGCGCAGATCTTCCCATGTCTCAAGGCCGACGGCCTTGGGCGTGATGACGTTGGTGCCGCCCGCGTAATAGGCCGGCTCGATCATGCCCACAACTTCGCGGCGCTTTTCATTGTCGCCCATCGTGGCGATGATGAGGTCGATCTGGCCCTGTTGCAGGAACTCCATGCGGTTCGACGCGACAACGGGGATCAGCTCGGCCTCGACGCCGAGGCGCTCGGCAACGTCCTTGGCCAGGTCGATCTCAAGGCCGGTCAATTCGCCATCCGAGGTCAGATAGCCCCACGGCTTGTAGTCATTCTTCACGCCGACGACGATCTTGCCCGCATCCATGATGTCTTGCAGCTTGTCGGCAAGGGCGCCGGTGCCGATGACAGCGGCCACTGCGGCGCTGATTGCGGTGTTTATATAGGTTTTCATTTTTATCCCCTGTTGATGGTGGTGTGTCGGCGCAGAGTGTTGCGTCATTGATGTGTCTGACATTTCCCAAGTTGGGTGCCGATTGACGCCAATGTCGCCTAATTTCGCTTACTGATCAAGCGCTCTGGGCCCAGGGTGGCGCTTGCATGGGTCAGAACGCTCGAATGCGGGCAGGTCGGGCCGCAAACTCGCATCATTTTCCTCCGGCAGCGACGTTTTTCAGCGCGGCAGGTAGATCTGTCCTGCCACTTTCGTTCAGTTTCCTGCAGGATCGCGGTCACGCACATGACGGTGGCGCTCGAAGGCGGTGGATCACAGTCAGGATGGCTCTGACCATAGGGCCTGTCACGGCGACTTCGGCCAACTGGAAGGTGATGGCGCGAGCATCTCGCTGATTACGCTCGGCATCAATGGACTGATCCACACCATCCATGCGTGCGGCTTATCCGCAAGCCTTCGGCGGACCCGCCCTTATCGCGATAGGGGAATGATGCGAGGCTAAGCGTTGATAGTGGTCGATAACCAAACATTTATTGCGAAGGTCTGCTTCTCTGCGCAATCAGCTGACCCCTCACCGATGCAGCGAAGGTCGGTGGCATGCCCTTGAGATGGACGGTTTGCCCCATGATCGGTGTCAGCCTTTTTCTGACGGTCGATTGGACTATTACGGCACGAAGCCAAGACGTGGCGCTGCGGCCGCAAAGTCAACGGCATGAGGATGCATTAAACGCCCGCCCGGTGGGTACATGACGTGTAGCAGGGAGGCAGGCGCACAGGGTCATGTTTTCTTTTTTAAAGGAAGAGGCTGTACATCATTGGTTCTTGTTGCATTTTCTGCTTCGCTTTCGTGTCGTGCCTTACGAAGGCGCGCAATTTTTTCTTGGCGTTTATCTGCTTCCTGCTCAGTGATTTCCTTCACTATGCGGGTCGTTTTTTCCAGCGTTGTTTCGGTCCGTGGTTGTGCTGTTGTGAAATGCGATGATTTTGTAAGTTTGGCGATAACGAAATTCTCCTTCAGGTCTTTTAATCCTACAAAGTGAACGTGGGATTAATTGGCGCTTGCACGTTGGGCCACGGCAGATCAGTAAACTAGGCTCTATAGCGAATGCTGGATTTCACGGCACAATCATAGCATCAGGTGGCAATTTCAACGCGATATGCTAATTATGCATACTTTGCAAAGACAGCTTCCTGCCCATTGCTTTCTTGGTGCAAGTCGCAGCATCGTGGTCGTGCCTTTCAGACTATGAATGGCTGCTTTTGCTGCGCTCTGTCTTGGTCCATGCAAGTGCAGCGATTGACCGGAATCCGCCCTTCTTTCCGGCACCTTCGCAGACACTGTAGAGATCGAACATCTGCAGCGAACGGCAAGAAGGACCCGCACTGCCGACCTTCGCTCATCGCAACTGCTGCACTTTGCATGGATGGCCGGTCTGGTGAAGCTGCAGCGCGGCATCACCGCTATCGATGGACGGCCGCTCAGGGCCTATTCTGTTGAAAAACTCGCGTCCTCGCCTGAAGGGTCCAGATAACCAGAATATCTTTCCGTAAAAGCCCCCTGTATCAAACAGGGTTTGCCAATCGGCCCTCGGAGAGAACGGTGTTCCAAGTTTCCGACGGAATTTTCGCGTGCTGGAGTTTTTCAACAGAATAGGCCGGACCCGACTTCAGCGCTGGCACCATTCGCGACCGGTTTGATGCCCGTACACCGGTGGGGTCATCCCCGCAGCCAGTCTTCGCAGAACTCCAGCGTCTCCGTGCCGGCCAGATGCCTGACGCGGTCCAGTTCCGCCCTCAGTCCGTCCGCGCGGCCCGCGCCCATCCGGACGCCCGGCTCTGGCCAGAACGCCTTCACCGTCAGCACCCCGCCCGTCCTCTTCGCGTCCATCCGCCCGATCAGGCGATCGCCCTGCAGCACCGGGAAGACGTAATAGCCGTAGCGCCGCTTCGCCTCGGGCACGAAGATCTCTATGCGGTAGCGGAAGCCGAACAGTCGCTCCGCCCGACCCCGGTCGCGAAGCGCCGGATCGAAGGGCGACAGGAGGCGCACGCGGGAGGACGGCTTGGGCAACGAGGCCGCCTGGTCGAGCGCGGCCTCGGTCACGAAGCTTCGCCTAGACGATCCATCCGCCATCTCGATCTCCGCCTCGAGGATGTCGCCGGCGGCCAACGCCTCGGCGCACCAGGCCTTCGCCTCTTCCGGGGTCGCAATGTCGAAGAAGGCGGCCAGCTCACCGCTCGTGCCGAAGCCGAGTCGGTCGAGCGCCGCCCGCATCACCCAGTCCAGGATCTCCGCGTCGGTGCGCCGCGCGTTCAGATACTCCGCCGGGATCACCCGCTCGGCCAGGTCGTAAATCTTGCGGAAGCCCTCCCGCCGGGTGATCGCCAGGCGACCGGAGCGCCAGAGGAATTCGAGCGCGGTCTTCGAGGGGTGCCAGTCCCACCAACCGGTCGAGCCGCGGGCCTCGTCCGGGCCGATATCCCGGGAGGACGTCGGGCCGGCGTCCGCCACGTGCCGCAGTACAGCGTCGATCTCGGCGTTCCAGCCCTTGCCGCGCCAGCGTGGCCAGCGCGCGCGCATGCGCGTCTCGTCCCGCGCGAACTTGAGCCGCCACATAGGGTAAAACCGCATCGGGATGACGGCGGCGTCATGGGTCCAGTGTTCGAAAGCCGCTCGATCGCGGGCAACGAGGTGATGCAGCGCCTGCGGACGGTAGCGCCCGCGCCGGGCCCATAGGATCAAGTCATGCGCCCGCGCGAGCGTGTTGACACTGTCGACCTGGACGAAGCCGAGGGCGTCGAGCGCACGCACGAGATCGGCCCCTCTGCCCGAACCGGTTTCCGGGCGCAACAGCAGGTGGCGATCGAGGAACAGGCGGCGGGCGCGGAGGTTGTCGAGGCAGGGACGGTTCATCCTGCCACCCTATCAGCTTCGAGAAGCGGCGACAGGGCGGCCCGTCATTGGAACGCGTTCTGCCCACTCCACTCCACCGGGATCGGCTCAAGCAACAGCGCCAACGTCACCCCCGCGCCCTTTCTGCCGTCCAGGATCAGGGCCTTCCGATGATCCGCAAGCTCCTCGGCCACACGCAGGTCCAGACCACGGCGCGCTATGCGCACCTTGCGGCGGAGCCGGTGCGAATGGCGGCCGATGCAGTGGCGCATAACTTGCGGCAATCCTTGGGGTGATTTCTTTGTAACCCCCGGCTCGATGGGTGACCAGCAGGGCCGCGTTCTCGAGATGCTGACGCTCCACGTCCCATTCCGCTTCGTGAATCGTGGCGACCGAAAGGAGATGCAGGTGCCCGAGGGCGACGCGCAGCCTAGCAGGACCGACAATACGCCGGTCAAGGCGATGGCCCGCGCGTTATGCTGGAAACTGATGCTGGAGTCGGGCGAGTTCGCCACCATCGCCGAACTGGAAGAGCGCGAGGGAATCGCACCGTCTTACATTACCCGCGTCCTGCGGCTCACGCTTCTCGCGCCGGGCATCGTCGAGGCGACCCGAGGCGATGGCCGTGGACGCGAAGGTGTGGCGCAATTCGTGGATCCGAACGTCCTTCACCCCAGAACGGGCGCGGACGCGCTGCCAAAATGGCTGAAAATCGCTGAGCGGCTTACCCTGTAGCGTACGCCAATGCACGTGAATGACACCAAATCGCGCTGAATGTGCGCGAATGCCGTTTTTCTGGTGCGGTGTTGATGTGGCGTTGAGGTAAAACGCGCATGCGCTTACACAAGTGAAACACTCGTGCTTTAAGCATTTGATATCTTTTGGAAAAATGGTTGCGGGAGTTGGATTTGAACCAACGACCTTCAGGTTATGAGCCTGCTGCTTTAGCCGTTTTCCAATGCGCGAAAGCGCTAACGCCGCATCTATCTCCTTCGAGGCCGATTTTGCCGCTCGACATTGATCGGATGACCGCGTCCGAGAGCGCGGTAGAACCCTGGCCCTTTCGACCAGTTCAGGAACTGGCTGAAGCTGTCGACCTGGTCGTCGTGCCGCCCCCGCGGAAAGCTTTGGAGTTCGTGTTTGAACGCCGGAAGCCAAGGGGCCTCGCGCGGCAGGTAGACAAGCCCCTCTTCGACCGGGGCGCAAGCCGCATTGAAGCGGACTTCCTTGTCCTCATGGGGTTTGATGTCCCGGGCCCGCCGATCTCCACTGGTTCGAAATTCCTGCAGCAGCGACTTGCCGCTGGCGGCGTCCTCGATCAGGACCACGTCTGCTTGCCATGAATGGCAATGCGCGAACGCCTTTCGCTTGAGCTCCGGAAAGTCGAGCTGCCTGCGAAACACATCGAGAAGATGCCAGCAGCGATCCCGAAATCCCCAGGTCGTACAGACGGAAAAATCCGACCGCGGGTCTGATGACATGCCGGTATCCCAGCTCTGGACAACAAGCTGGTAGTCGGTTCGTTGACCCGGTGCGTCGTAGATGCCGAAGCAATCCCACCGCAGGGGAGAGCCGTCGGGTGCGACAGGGTTTTGCTGGTACTGGCAGTTGAAAACGGCTGTCCCCATTTCCTTTCGCTGGCGCGCGAGGGTGTCGAGGTCCATGTTCTCCGGGAACAGGGCGTCGCCTTTGTTGCGCTGATGGATTTTGCCTTGTCCAATAGCGACGCGCTGATCTTCCTCGGCAATGGCCGGCAGGTTGAGGTGCCGGTATGTGCCCTTGTCGAGCAGGTAGCCGGGGGGATCGAGTTCGTGCAGGCGCTGCGCGATCATTGCGACCCGGCCCTCGGATGGCTTGTTGAAGCGCGACAGCAGGGTGCCTTCGATAAAATCCTGTGCGCGCCGGAGCTCAACTTCCGAGGCCGCATCCTGGGCTTTCAGCAGGTCGTCGATAATGATGTAGTCGGCGCCATGCCCGGTCACGGCTCCACCGAGGGAGACGGCCTTGCGGCCGCCTCCTTTCGTTGTGCGGAACTCGTCAACGGTGTTGCCACGCGCCGAGAGCCGGGTTTTCGGGAACGCCCGTTGGTACCAGTCGGCCTGCATCACGCGTCGGCAATCCTCCGAATGCTTGCGCGCGAGGTCCAGCCCGTAGCTTGCGACGATGATCTTGGCCTCGGGGCGGTGGCCCAGTACGTAGGCGACAAAGGCCACCGCGACGGTGATCGACTTCAGGTGACGCGGCGGCACGTTGATCACCAGCCGCTTGTTCTCGCCAGAAAGCAGGTTCTCCAGCTCGAGGCACATGGCCCGGACATGCCAGGCCGGTACGAAGCTGTCTTCCTGACCCTTGTGCAGGGTGGCGAATGTTTTCCAGACAAAAGAAAACATGTCTTGCCGGATGACCGCGTTCTGGACCTTTTGGCGCAGCATCGGATCGAGTTGTGTCATTTTTCGTCCTCCCCGCCCGCTTCCGGTCGGTTGAACAACGCGGCGCCGCCCATCTCGATGAAGCAGCGCAGGATGGCGTCATCGGTCTCATCCAAATCCGGCGCGGCTGTGATCTCGTCGCCTGACTGACCGTCGGTTGCCGCGAGGGGCAGGAGCTTGATCACGCGGTCCTGCGCCCGTGCATCGCCCTCGAGAGCGGATTTAAGAAGTCTGCCGAACAAGGCATCGACCGCCGGGATCTGCTTGCGACGCCCATGTTCCATGATCGGGATCTTGCTATAGAGCCGCTCCTTGAGGAGCGTGGCGATGTTCTTCGCACCCTTGGGGCGACCCTTGGGGTTGCCGGACTGGCCTTTCTCGAAGCGGTTTTTCTTGGGCGGTTTGCCGTATCCCACCTCGTAGTCGCGATCATCATTATTGGTGGTCATGGCGTTGCTCCTTCTCATCCGTGGCCAAGGCCTGTTCGCGGTCGACGAAGGTCTCGCCGGAGGTGACAAGCACGGCTTGCTCGCCGGTCAGTTGCTGCCACCGCCGGATGGCGACGTCGACGTAGAGCGGATCCAGCTCAATGGCGCGGGCGGTGCGGCCGGCCTTTTCGGCGGCCAGTAGTGTGGCACCCGAGCCGCAGAACGGGTCGAGCACGATCTCGCCACGATGGCTCACGTCACGGATCGCATCGGCCACCAGTGCCGTCGGCTTCACGGTGGGGTGATCGACCAGGTCGTTCTCGCGCCCCTTGCGGAAGGTGTTGACGCCTGCATAGTCCCACACATTCGTCCGGTAGCGACCATGACGCCCCAGCTCGACATTGTTCACATGGCGGGTGTCGCCCTTCTTGAAGACGCAAACCAACTCATGCTTGGAACGATAGAGGCTTCCCATACCGCCGTTGGTCTTGTTCCAGACGCACATGTTGATCAGGGAGAGACCCTCGGCCTTGCCGGCCAGAACCAGGTCCGCAACGTGCCGCCAGTCCATGCAGACCATGCAGATGCCGCCCTCCATGACCTTGGCCGCGCTTGCGCGGAGGAACGCTCCCAGGAAGTCCTGGAACTGGGCATCGCTCATCTCGCCCACGCCCATGGCAAAATCGCGATGGCCGCTGGACGCCCCCATTCGCACGTGACCATTGATCGGAACGTTGTAGGGCGGGTCGGTGAAGATCATGCGCGCGGTCTCGTCGCCCATGAGGCTGTGATACGCGGTGGCCTCCAGCGCGTTGCCGCAAAGAAGGCGATGATGTCCCAGCGTCCAGATGTCGCCGGGACGGCTGACGGGGATGGCCTGCGCATCCGGCTCGTCAACGGTCTCGCGTTCGGCCTGCACATCGTCACCGCCCGTGCCCCCAATGATGATGTCCAGTTGCGGCGTGTCGAACCCGGTGAGCGAGACGTCGAAATCGAGATCACCGGCGATATCGAGGTCGTGGAGATCCAGGATCTCGAGGCGCAATACCGCGTCATCCCAATCCGACAACTCTGCAATGCGGTTGTCGGCGATCCGGTAGGCCTTGATCTGCGCCTCGGTCAGGTGCTCGAGCAACACGGTTGGCACGGTCTTGAGATTGAGGCGCTTGGCCGCCTGATACCGTCCATGACCGGCGACGATGGCGTTGTCGCGGTCGATGAGGACCGGGTTGTTAAACCCGAACTCGCGGATCGAGCGGGCAATCAGATCTATCTGCTTGTCACTGTGCTGGCGCGCATTGCGCGCATATGGCTTCAGCCGATCGAGGGGCAGGGGGATTATCGCCGGTGCCTCGGCCAGCGTCGGGTTGGGTTTATGGACAGTCATTATCGTCTCCTGTTTGGTTGCGGCCCTTGGGCCATTCGAATGCAATCAGGATCCGGAGACGAGAAGCGAGAAGTGAGCAGCTCAACATCATCCCGAACCTTTCGATCCGGATCCTAGGTTGAGGCTGCTCCCTTTGGCCGCGAAGGGCCGGCGGGTTCTGCCAAGTATGGTCGCCCAAGCGACATTGGCTCTGGTGCGATGCGCCCTTGATGCCATCAAACGCGCGTGCGTGCAATAGGTCTTGAAGGAAAAATGGACCCTAAGGTATTGAATGTACGAAGAATTCAGGGTGTCCTACCTGAGATCGCCTTCGGAAAACAAGAGGTCCAGATCTCGGCGATACGGCGCTGGACTTGCCTGCCACAGCAAGCGTTGCTGTCTCCACGCCCGACACATGGTTCGGGCTGCTCTCGGTAGCAGGGCCGGCATGGGGCAGGCCTTCAAGACCGGAGAGCGACATGACCAGGACAAAGACCAAAACACCCCGCAAGACGAAAGCCGCGCTGGTGCGCGAGATGCTCGAACGGCCCAGAGGCGCAAGCATCGAGGAGGTTTGCAAGGCCACGGGCTGGCAGTCCCATACGGTGCGGGCCGCGCTGAGCGGGCTGCGCAAGGCCGGACTCAACATTGACCGTGCGAAGAGCGATGCAGGGACATCTGTCTACCGGATCACGGAACCCGAGGAGGCAGGGCAATGACCCCGGTGTCCGAGATCGAGGTGATGGACCGTCCCGGCCTCGTGGCGCTTTGGCACGATCTCTTCGGGGGTCCGCCGCCGAAAAGCCTCAGCCGGCCGGTGCTGCGTCGCATCCTTGCCTTCGAGGTGCAGGCGCGCGCCCTTGGCGGTTTGGCCAAGGGGTTCGAGGCAAAGCTCGAGCGGGCGACGGGTGACAAGATGCCCAAACGCAGCCCGGAGCTGCAGCCGGGCGGGCGGTTCCTGCGCGAATGGAACGGCGTGACCCACGTGGTCGATGTCACCGAGCAGGGGTATCGGTGGCGTGACCAGACATGGCGCTCGCTCTCGGCCATCGCGCGCGAGATCACCGGGGCGCATTGGTCGGGACCGCGCTTCTTCGGCCTGAGCGGGAGGGCACGCGTATGAACCGCAAGATCCGCTGCGCCATCTACACCCGCAAATCCACCGAAGACGGTCTCGATCAGGAGTTCAACTCGCTCGATGCCCAGCATGAGGCCTGTGCGGCCTATGTCACGAGCCAGCGCGGGGAGGGGTGGAGTTTGCTTCCCGCGCGCTACGATGACGGCGGTGTTTCCGGCGGGACGCTGGAGCGCCCGGCACTGCGCCGGCTCATGGAGGACGTGGATGCCGGCCGGATTGACATGATCGTTGTCTACAAGATCGACCGGCTGACGCGATCATTGTCGGATTTTGCCAGGCTGGTTGACCGGTTCGAGGCGGCGGGGTGTTCGTTTGTTTCGGTCACGCAGGCGTTCAACACATCGTCGTCGATGGGGCGCCTGACCCTCAACATGCTTCTGAGCTTCGCGCAGTTCGAGCGCGAAGTCACGGCCGAGCGTATCCGTGACAAGATCGCCGCCTCGAAAAGGCGCGGGCTCTGGATGGGCGGCGTGCCACCACTCGGTTATGACACGCATCCCGACCCGAACACGCGCAGCCTGGTGATCAACGACGCCGAGCGCGGCACGATCGAGACGCTCTATCATTTGTACGACGAACTGGGCTGTCTGCGCGCGGTTGAGCAGGACGCCTCGCGCCGCGGCCTGCGGTCCAAGCGCCATGTCTTTTCCTCGGGCCGGAAACAGGGGGGTGGGCTGCTCTCGCGCGGCCAGATCCACCATATTCTCTGCAACCCGATCTATGCCGGGCGCATCCGGCACAAGGACAATGTCTTTGACGGCCAGCACGCTGCTATCATCGACGCGGCTCTCTGGGAGAGCGTGCAAGCCAGGCTGCAGGCGGCGAGTGCGCGGCCCAGAACGCGGAGCAAAGAGACGGAGCACAAGACCTGCGTCGGCAGCCCGGCACCGCTCATTGGCAAGTTCCGGGATCCAACCGGCGACCGTCTGACCCCATCACATACCAGGAAGGGCCATCGGCGCATTCGCTATTACGTCTCGAACCGACTTCTTTCCGGTCGCGATCCGACCGGCTGGCGCCTGCCGGCAGGTCGGTTCGAGGCATCGGTCGCGACCGCGATCGCGGACCACCTCGAGCAATCGGCCAAGCGGCACGCGTTGCTGGGCGCGCCGGATGTCGGGGCAGGACCAAGGCTCGGGGACAGGGCAATGGAACTGGCCGAACGGTTGCGAGCGGGTGAGACCGATCTCCTGCCCGTCATCGTGCACGAGGGAAAGATCGGGACGGACCATCTGGCTATATCGCTCAACCCGACCGCGCTTTCAGGTCTTTGGGAAGTCACACCCGGTGACCTTTCCGACACCGTCCTGACTCTGACGCCTGCGTTTGAAACGCGCCGCCGCGGCGTTGAAACCAGGATCGTTGTTGGCGATACCGCGCGGGAGCCGGATCGCACCCTTCTGCGCGGGTTGGTGACAGCCCATAAATGGGCCGCCGATCTGCAATCCGGGTGTCCCCTTTCCGAGATCGCCCGGCGAGAAAAGGTGAGCGCCGCCCATATCCGAACGCGGGCACAACTTGCCTATCTCTCGCCCCGACTGCAGCGCGCGATCCTGCAAGGCACGCAACCGACGGATTTGACCCTCGAGAAACTCGTGCGCAGTCAGCTGCCGCTCGACTGGGACAAGCAGGAGCGTCAGCTGGGACTCCGTGTCACCCAGGCTTTCCCTGAAACATGAAATGCGCTCCCTGATCTTTCCTCTACGTTGCCTGTTCGCTTGAAATAATTCCCTGTTCCGATTGTAGGGAATTTGACTCCCAAGCTATTGTTTTCAAACGCTCCTACCGGTGCGGAAATAGCCGTGATTCGAACAATTCCCTGTAAATTGCATGTTATCAGGGAAATCTCACGAAAACCGAACCGACCCAAATGGCCGACTGAGACTTCGGGGATGAAGTTGAAGAGTTACGCGGATGCGGTGCGTCTCTCGGAGAATCCCCCACATGCAACCGCCGCAAAACACGCGGGAATTTCGGCGAAAACCGCACAAGGGAAGTGAGACTGATCTGGGTGGCGGAGCGGGTGGGATTCGAACCCACGGTGCGCTCTCGCGCACGGTGGTTTTCAAGACCACTGCCTTCGACCGCTC
>Ga0306912_1001114_pt1 | contig 13074 bp, 9 predicted proteins | sample AntRauFillE10628_FD_190443 | JGI IMG/M metagenome (GOLD analysis project Ga0306912, IMG submission 190443) | Saline lake microbial communities from Rauer Islands, Antarctica - Metagenome Filla E10 #628 (v2) (version 2) | ecosystem: Environmental > Aquatic > Non-marine Saline and Alkaline > Saline... | reverse complement strand
TGCTTCTTTTCTCGTCAACTTGTTTTCGCAATTCTACTTTTAGCTCTGTTGGCAAGTCGTCCCAATGTAAGTCAAGCAATGCACCTTGAAGTGAATATAAATAATAACAAACTGGAAAAGTCTTGTCAGGATTTTGATTACAAATACTCTGATAGGCTTTTACAGGCGTAATTTGAGCAAGGTCGGCAAGAGAAAAAACGCCTATTTCGTTTAAGCGTTTCTCAATAGTCGTTCCAATATTTTTTGCACCCTTTAGATTATTAGAAAGTTTCGTTTTCATAACTATTTTTCTTGGGGTGGAGAATATTTTACAATGTCAATGCCAATACCATTAGGGTCTTGAATTGCGAAATGTCTGTCGCCCCAAGGTTCGTTGCGTATGTCTATTTTTATGGCAACTCCTTTCTTTTTAAGGTCGTTGTAAATTTTGTCCACGTCATCAACTTCAATTGTAAGATACATTCCTTGTCCTTGAAAAGGTTTGTGGAAAAAAGGTTGCTGGCTAGGATGGTCAGGAAGTAAAAAGCTGATTTCTGCTTCGTGATTTGGGGTGTGCAGCAAAAGGTAGAACTCGTTTTCAAACGTTACCCCAAATCCTAAATTGTTGGTATAAAAAGCCTTGCTTTCTGCCAACTTTGTAGTTAAAATTCCTGCGTTTAATTTCATTTTATTTTGATTTTTAGTGTTTGAATTTGCTTGACCAAAAGCTGTTGCTGCTATGCAAACGGCTATGATGATGTTTAGTATTCGTTTCATTTTTTGTAATGATTTAACGATATAAATTTCAACAAAATCAAATTTAGAACATTGTAAAAAACGGACAAAATTACCTTCCGAAAGCTTTGCTTGGTGTTACGCCATAAAAGTTCTTAAATTCTTTCACGAAATGGGCTTGGTCGTAATAGCCGACATCAAAAAATAATTTGTTCTGTCGTAAGCTTTGACTGGAAGGTTTTGCTCTCAAAATATTTTGAAACCGAACCACTTTGCTAAATGTCTTTGCAGTATCGCCTATATAATATTCAAATAGTCTGCGAAGTTGTCTTGGGCTAATACCTGTATCCAAATCAGTTTCCACATTTAGCACACCAAAATTTTTTAGAATAATATTGATTGCTTCGTAAAGTCTGTTGTCGTAGTCAAATTTTGTTTTTGAAATAACTTCCGTAAAATAATTGTCGAACAGATGTTTGATTTCATTGGTATCCTGACTGATAGAAAAACTGTCGGCAATGAATTTTGCTGTGTGCGGAACAACAACATTTAAATTTTCAAAGCGATTGCTTAATTCGGCAGCGTTAACTTTAAACAGTTGCGGAAACATAGTCGGCAAAAAACGAACACCTATATAATTAAATGTATTATCGAGCGGAAACTCGGTATATTTTTTACAAAACCCCATTACAAAATTGTCTTGTGGGTTGTTGAGCTCAAAGAAAATGTCAATACAACCGTCTGCCACCACTTTGTAATTAAATTGGTCTTTGAGTGTCTTTGTTGTTTTAAGTTCCCAGTAGCAGTAAATGAATGGTTGTAGTTTCAAGTCAGGCAAAAACTCATAATACGTTACATTCTCAGCCGATTGTTTTATGGTCGGTTGAATGGGTGTATAAAGTTGTCGTATGTCAGCAGGAATTTTCAATGATGAACGGTCTTTTTAGCATTACGCCAACGGTCTAGTATAAGAATAGTAGCGGATTAAAATGCACTAATTTTCGGTTAAACACAGACCTTATTTTTATTTATTTACTTTCGTTTTAGCGATAAAACCGCTATTATTTTTATACATTGTTGTAAGCTGGCTTTCCACGTCCTGCTTGGATTTCCGAAGCTTTAATGCTTGTTCGGAAGTGTGCGTTGGCAAGACATACTCTTTTGCAATTTTTGGCTTTAGAGTTGGCTGGTGCGAATTGCAAATGTGTATGGCTTTTAGCGTTGACTATTTCAAGTATAAACCAACTCCTAAACCTATTCCAATTCCAATTAAAACAAAAATTAAAATTTTCAATGTTTTCAATTCTTTGGATTGTAATTCAAATCGTTCTTTAATTTTACCTTCCATTGTGCTAAAGTTAGAGTTCAAAGTAGTTTCAAACGCACGCTGTATTTGAGTTCCTTCGTTTCTAATTTCAACTTGAATGTCAGATTTATGTTTATCAAGTCTTGTTATAAGTGTTGCGTCAAGCTCTTTTTGAAAAGATTTATTGTCTTTATAAATTTCTCCAATTTTTTGCTCAAGAAAATCATTCGCCACCTTTAGTTGTTCTGTGTTCTCTTCCGTTTTCTTTTTAATGACATCACTTACAGAATTTAAGTTTTTATTATTCTCTTCAATTAACTCTAAGTTTCGACTTATATTCGATTGAAGTGTGCTTATTTCTGAATAAACAGCGGTAAAACCTTTTAGTTGTTTAGAATTGTGTTCCAATTCATTAACAACACTATCCAATTTTTCTAAATCCATATTCTATATTTTTATTAATGCTTTTAAGTCTATTGTTGTAATGAATGAGAATAGTTTCTGTGTCTCCTAATTCTTTAGCAAATCTTAATTTTTCTTCTTCTGTTTTACTAAATTTATATAGGAATTTCAACAATATAATTTTTCCCTTTTGGTTTATTCTTTTTGAAATTTCAAGAATTTGGTCAATAATATAGTCAAACTTTGATTCTTCATAATTTGAAATAGTGTCGAATGATTTTGAGAACCTTTGTTCTTCTATTTTATTAAATGACTCTTCTAAAAGTAAGTTGGTTAATCCATTTATAAGATTTAAGCCTGTATTAGTTTGAAAACTCTCCAAAAATCGTTGTAAATTTCCTTTCAAATCGAATAATGAATCTTTATTGATGAAATTGTTGTTTTCATCATAAAAAACTTCAAACCATTTAGAAATGTCTTTGTTGTTGTTTTCTGCAATATGCTGTAAAATGTAAGTAGCTTCAGTAAATTTAAAATATGCTTCTAATGATTTTTTAAAGGATTCTTTTCCCTCAACCGTATCATCATATTTTAAACAGTTTTCATAAACATTCTTTAATGACTCTCTTCGGTTTGTTCCAAACTTATCATAAGACCATTGCAGTAAAATTTTTACTAATCGCTCAAATTTTGGTAATACTGTATCGTTTAAAATATTTGTGTATTTGATTCTATCAGAATGGTTGTCAAATTCAAAGTCGTCAACATACTTTTTAATAAATTTGAGTAGAGTAGATTTAATACTTTCTTCTGAGAAGGCGTTATATGTAACAGTAAAAACTCCATTAAAGAAATCATCAACAGTCCAATCAGAAATAACACCTAAGTTTGACAATCGGTAAATTGCTTTTTCAACTTTTGCTTTGTTTGAAGCTAAATTTCTTGCATAAATAACTTTAGAAACTCCTGATTCTGAAAATGTATTATGAAGTTGTGCGACAAGTTCTAATTCTTTCGATATTGAATCTAATCCATTTTGATATAAAAATATTTGACGAAATACATCTTGACCATCCCATTTCACTTTCTCTGTCAATGATTGGATTTCTTCATAAGTTGATTCTGGGTTAAAAATGGTTTCAACATCCGTTTCTGGATTTTCTTCTGTTAGCAAAACATAGCATTTTGCATTACTTTTATCTCTTCCCGCTCTTCCTGCTTCTTGGTAAAGTGATTCCATTGAAGCTGGCATTCCATAATGCACAGTAAAACCTATATTCTTTTTATTAATTCCCATACCAAAAGCTTTAGTCGCAATTAGTAACGTGAACTTGTTTTGTTTGTATTCGTCTTGAACTTTTACTTTGTACGTTTCAAAGTCTAAGTCGTTATTATAATTTTTTGGTTTTGAACCTGAATAGAATTTTACAGGAACTTTAAAGTTAGTTGTAAGTTTATTTGATAAGTCAAAACAACCATTTCCACCATTTACAAAAGGTGTAAATATTAAACCACACTTAGGATTGTCAGAGTCAGAATCAAAAAGATTATCTTCTGCAATATGATTTTCAATAATAGTAGTTACTTCTTGATATTTGCTTCCGTTATCATTTATTACAACAAACTCTAATTCTGGTCGAGTATAATCAGTTAAGGTTTTTACGTTTTTTTGGTCAGTATTAAATTCTAATTGAATATCCTTTAAAACATTAACTGATGCAGTTGCAGTTAAACCTAAAAAGTTTATTGTAGGACAGTATTTTTTTATGGTATTTGAAAGATTTAAGTACGAAGTTCTAAAGTCGTGTCCCCATTCTGATAAACAATGCACTTCATCAATTACAGCATAAGAAAAGTCTAATTGTGAATTTATTGTGATAAGTCTTTCTCTGAAATCTTTTGTTTGAAATCTTTCAGGTGATATAAAAACAAAGAAGTATTTTCCATTACTATAATTATCCAATATTTCTGTTCTTTCAGCACCAACCACATCACTATTTATTGATTCTATATTTTGAATGAATGCTTGGTCAAGGTCTTTTATTTGGTCATACATTAATGATTTTATTGGACATACCACAAAACTTATGCACGGTTGTAAAAGACAAGCAAGTTGATACGTTAAAGATTTTCCACCACCTGTTGGCAGTAAGCCTATGGTTGTGTTATTCTCCAAAATATTTTGAATTATTGAAATTTGACCATTATTGAAACTATCATATTCAAATATATTTTTAAGAAAAAACTCTAAGTTTTCTAAATCATCAGATTCGTCATTAAAAAGAAGCTTGTAATTGAACTTAGTAGACGTGCTAAGTCTAAAATAATTGATTCGGTCTAATTTATTTTTATTTCGATTATGAAATAAGTCTAAATAGTCAGTTCTAATATAAATAACCTCTTCATTTATTGAATTGTCGTCAGTCCAACGTTCTAAAACACTAAAATCTATTTTTATGCAATTTGCGTTACTGAAATTTTGAACATTTTTTATCTCAAATTGTGGTTCGTTAAATGTGATTTTTTGCAACTTTAATAAATGATGAAGCCATTCAAATACATCTTCTATTGAATGATTTTCATAACCATTTACATCTCGGTTTTTAACTTCAAAAATCCATTTATCATCTTCAAGATTTAATATGCCATTTTCAAGTAATTCAAGAATCAAAACTTGAAAACGAATTATTGCCGTAGGCAATAATTTTGTTTTTTTTATTTCTTCTGGAATCTCCGCGAAGCTGAGATTAAAATTCGCTTTATATAAATTTAAAAATCTTGAATACTTGTCAAGTTGGGTCTTTATTTGTTCAATTTTTTCAAAATAGATTTCATTCCGAGCCTCAAAATCTTTAGTGTCAATCCTAACTGTTAAAACCCTTGATAAAGTTAAGTGATTGTCTCTAATTGAATCAATAACCCTTCCTATTTCCTCTTTGTGCTGTTGACCATCTATTTCTATTACTAAATTAGCTTGTGGTAAAAAAAAGTCAACACATTGATGTCTGAAATTTTCATCATTACGTTGAGTGATTTGATTAATTTCAATTTCGGGAATTATTAGTTGTTTGATAAAATCGTACTCTGATAAATCTTCACTAATTCTCTCTTCTAAAAATGTTCTTGCAGGAAAATAGTTGTTTTCTTCATCTCCTTTTATAGTGTTCTTCCATTTTAGGTTAGACTGGTTTATTAAAACAAAGGGCTTTTTAAAGAGTTCTGTTTCTTTGTGAACTGAACCATAAATACTTTGTAAATATTGGCTCATCAAAGTAGGTTTTCCTCTTTGAATTAAGTTTTTGATTATTAGAATTGCCGATAAAAATTCTGATTCTTTTCTCGGATTGGTAAGATTCTGAATGACAAAATTATGGTTGGAGTAAGAGTAATTAGCAGAATATTTTTTCATATCAAAAAGCTGAATTTATTTTGTTATTGTAGCTTTTTTAATGCAACTTCAATATCATTTTTTGATACGTCAGTTGAGTCAATATTGAATTTCTCATTCGCTTGCTCATAACAAGAGACAGCAAGTTCAATACTTTCTTCAGCTTCATTAATTCTACCTAGCCAATAAAAATATAAGTGTGTGTCTGGAAATTCATCATTTCCTACAGTCATATTACATTCTCCAAAAAGAGACCTAGCTTCCTCATAATTTTTTTCATTAAATTTAATTCGCCCTAATAAATAGAAATAGCGAAGCATCAATTTTGGTTGTTGTCCTTTAGATTCTATTTCAGTTACTAATTGATTTAGCAAAGGCACAATTTTCTCATTTGAAGTGTCTAATGCTAATTGATTATTTAATATAGTTGTATTAATTTCTACAAGGTGTTTTTTCCATAATGCTCTTAAACGTATTTCTCCATCTCTAAGCATTTCCGGGTCAACAAGTGCGTGACCTTTATTAGCTGTAAATCCGAGTTTTTCAACTACTTTTTCAGAACTTAAATTATCTTGGTCAATGTCAGCTTCAATTGTTAATACATTCTGTTCTTTTAACTTGGTAATAATTAATTCAGACCCTAAAGTTGCAATACCTTTTGTTCTGAATTTAGGAAGTATTGCGTAACTAATTCGAGCATTTTTTACTGTATCTCTAAATTCGAATGCTATAAAACCACAAGGCTTATTTCTAGAAAAGATATTTGTAGCTTTTTCATAAATTATCCAACAAGTTCCTGCTCCATTTTTGTTATCATTTAACCAATAATCTACAAGTCTTCTATAATCCTGTTGAGCTTCCTTTGGCACAATATAATAATGCTTTATATCCTTATCTTGAAACACCTCGTTTATAAATGTTCTATCATTTTGAGTAACTGGCTTTAATGTCAATCGCTCATTATTTAACTCTATATTTATTTGATTAAAATTCATTCTTCAAATTTAATTTATCATTTCGTGCGTTGGCAAAAAACAGCTCTTTTGGTTTTTTCAGCGTTGGCTTATGTGTCGGCAAAAAACCAAATGTGCTGTTTGTGCGGCTGGCTTTTTAGCTTGCTTACAACAACGGCATAACACGTACCCTATTCATGTTACCCTATTGTATGTGTACGTTGTATTCATGTTATACTTAAATTATCGGACGTAATATGAATAAAGACGATATACTTTCAAAGAACGGACATCATTTTACGAAAAAAATCAGAGTACCATTACCTTGTATTCCTAACTTTAATAGTTACCAACAGATAGCGACAGCAGTCCAATATTCATTAGCTCCCTCCTGGTCAATCCACAAAGCAGTCCAATCCGTGAAACCCAGCCGATTCAGGAATAAACTGACGATGCGGGCTACATCAACCACAACTACCCGGTGAAGACGTTAACGATTTGATGGATGCCGTTAACTACGTTCTGGATGAAGGATATGTTGATGAAAATCAGCTCTACATTACCGGGGGAAGCGGCGGCGGTGTATTAACCGCGTGGTCAATCGGGATGACAGATCTCTTCAGAGCAGCAGTTGTAGCAAAGCCTGTCATCAACTGGTATAGTTTCACTCTGACGGCTGACGCCTATCCATTTTTTGCAAAATAATGGTTTACCGAGATGCCGTGGGACGATCCGATGCAGTACATGAACGGTCACCAATTTCACTGGTAGGAAATGTAACCACGCCAACCATGGTGCTGGTGGGATCTGAAGATCACCGAACACCAAACAGTGAAAGAGTATTACCAGGCATTGAAGCTGCAGGATGTAGACGCCTCGCTGGTCAAGATTACCGGGGCCTCACATGGTATAGTCGCCCGCCCAACCTGATCCGAAAGGTTGTATTTATTACAGGTTGGTTTGAGAAGTATGGGGAGTGATGTATAGCGGTCAAGTATAAGCGTAGTGCGGGATTAGAAGCCCATCACTTTCAATTTGCTGATAAGTTTATTAATATTCATTTCGTTCAAATTTAGCACTATCGCCCGCATTACGCTTATACAATGTTGGCTGCTGGCTTTTCTCTTTTCAGTTCTAAATACTTTTACTCCTTAATCTCAAAGCATTCCCGATCACAGATACTGAACTAAAACTCATTGCTAATGCTGCTATCATAGGCGATAATAATATTCCAAAGAATGGAAACAAAACACCTGCTGCAATAGGTACGCCTGATGTGTTATAGATAAGGGCAAAAAACAGATTTTGCTTTATGTTTTTCATCACTGCATGACTTAAATTTCTTGCTTTTACAATGCCGTTTAAATCGCCTTTTACCAAAGTTATCATGGCACTTTCAATGGCCACATCGGTTCCTGTTCCCATTGCGATACCTACATCACTTTTAGCCAATGCCGGGGCATCGTTAATACCATCTCCTGCCATAGCAACTACCTTACCTTCTTTTTGCAGTTTCTCTACTTCTTTCAGTTTATCTTCGGGTAACATACTTGCTTTAAAATCTGCAAGGTTAAGTTCTTTAGCTACTGCTTGTGCTGTCTCGTAATTGTCTCCTGTAAGCATTATTACGGCAATATCTTTGTCTTGAAGTTCTTTAATGGCTTTTGCACTAGTTTCCTTGATTTTATCGCCAATAACTACATAACCAACAATGGAATTATCTACTGCTAAAAACGATACTGTTTTACCTTGTTTTTGATAGGTTTTCGCCTCTTCCAGCATTTGTGAGGTTATTTCCGCATTGGCATATTCCATCATTTTTGGATTACCCAATGCAACTTTTTTTCTATCAATAGTAGCTTCTACACCTTTGCCAGTAACAGCACTAAATTTTTCTGATTTTAAAATTTCAGCTTTTTTTTCTCTACCATATTTCACAGTTGCTTCTGCTAATGGATGTTCGCTATTGTTGTTTAAGGATACAATGTATTGAAGTACTTCGCTTTCGCTAAAACCATTATTAAAAGCTCCAACTTTTTCTACGGTTGGTTTTCCTTCGGTGATCGTTCCTGTTTTATCAATGATTAAAGTATCTACCTTGTCCAGTTTTTCGAGAGCTTCGGCATTTTTAATCAATACGCCATTTTGAGCACCTTTACCCACACCTACCATAACAGACATTGGTGTTGCCAATCCTAATGCACAGGGACACGCAATTATCAACACTGCAATAGCATTAACAAACGCGTAAACATAAACGGGTTCAGGACCCCAAATAGCCCAGACTGCAAAGGTTAGTAAAGATATTAGCACCACAACAGGTACAAAATAACCGGATACTTTATCCGCTAAATTTTGAATTGGCGCACGACTTCTACTGGCATCGTTGACCATATGAATAATTTGAGACAGTAAGGTGTCACTACCTACCCTTTCCGCTTTCATCAAAAAAGATTGATTCCCATTGATGGTACCGCTACTCACTTTATCGTCTTTCGATTTGTTTACAGGAATAGGCTCACCAGTAATCATAGATTCGTCAATAGTTGTATCTCCTTCGGTTATCGCGCCATCCACTGGGATTTTCTCACCTGGTTTTACTTTGAGAATATCGTTTAATGCTATCTTGTCGATGCTTACTTCAACTTCTTCACCATCTACTACTTTTATGGCTTTATTAGGGGCTAATTTCAGCAATTCTTTTACTGCTGAATTGGTTTTACTATGCGCACGAGCTTCTAAGAGTTGTCCTAAAAGTACAAGTGTTAGAATAACTGTTGCTGCTTCAAAATACACGTGTACCGCACCAAATTCCGTTTTAAATTGGCTTGGAAAAATATCCGGAAAAAACATCCCAAAAACGCTGAATAACCAGGCTACGCCGGCACCAATACCAATAAGCGTGAACATATTGAGATTCCAGGTTTTGATACTTTTATAAGCCCGCTCAAAAAACATCCAAGTAGCATAAAAGACGACTGGAATAGATAATCCAAACTGAATCCAATTCCAATATTTTTGTTCCATTACATCATACAATGGATTATTGGTAAGCATTTCGCTCATTGCAATTATAAAAATTGGCAATGTGAATGCTGTTGCAATCCAAAACTTCTTTAATAGTTTTTCATAGGTTTTCTCTTCTGCCGAAATATCTGGTTGCATTGGTACTAAATCCATTCCACAGATTGGGCAAGCACCCGCTTCATCCTTCACAATTTCCGGGTGCATTGGACACGTCCATTGCTCTGATGAGGCAGTGGATAGATTTTGTTCTTCAACCAAATCCATCCCGCAGACAGGACAATCGCCTGGTTTATCATAGGTTTTATCGCCTTCGCAGTGCATAGGACAATAAAATGTACCAGTGCCTTTAGCTTTTGGCTGTTGTTTTTTCCCTTTTTTAGCAGGATGGTGCTCTGCTGATTTATGAATGCTGTAAATATCGCCATCATTCTTCAGCGCTTCTTGAAACGTTTCCATTGGAATATGTGATTCCATTTCAATCGTTGCTTCTGCTTTTTCTAAATCGACTATAACTTTCGAAACACCTTTTACTTTTGAAAGTGTTGCTTCAACGTGATTGCGACATCCGTTGCAAGTCATTCCATGTATGTGATATGTGTGTTTCATTGTTTGCATATTTTAAATTATTAAAACCTATGGTGCAAAGTTATGCAATGTTGTCAATTTGATTGTTGCGGAATTTTGGAATAGATTTGTAAGATTTACAATTCCTCCAATGCCTTGCGTTTAATCGTCCGTAACTTTTTGGAGCGGCTCGGTGTAAGCCCTGTAACTTTTTTAAACTGGTTGCTTAAATAAGCGACACTTGAATAGTTGAGTTGGAAAGCGATTTCGCTCAACGTAAGTTCGTCATATACCAACAGTTCTTTTACTTTCTCGATTTTTTGGAGGATGTAGTATTTCTCAATGGTAATTCCTTCCACTTCTGAAAATAAATTACTCAACGAACTGTAATCTTGATGAAGTTCATGTGTTAAATAGTCGGAAAGTTTTATTTGTAGGTGGCAATTTTTGTTTTGAACCAAGTCAACAATCCGATTTTTTATCTTTTCAATGGTTTTGGTCTTTTTGTCGTCCAAAAGGTCGAAGCCAAACGATTGAAGTTCTTGCTTCAGTTGTTCTTTTACAGGCGAAATGTCGCTTTCCTGCAATTCAATTTCTCCTAATTCCACATGCACCGGATGAAGCCCCAAGTTTTCAAGTGTTGATTTTACAACCATTTTACAACGGTTGCATACCATATTTTTGATGTATATCGTCATTTGTTTTCAGCTTGCGATTAGTATATGAAAAGTAGGCGATTTCGAAGCACGAAACTTTCGGTTAAGCACAAAGTTTGATTCGAGCCAAGAATCTCGATTTTACTGCTGTTTCGCCTATTTTTTATATACATTGTTAGTAGCCGTTTTCATTACAATTTTGACAGGTAGTTTCTCCAATTATTTTCTAAGTCAACTTCAGACAATCCAAAAATATTCTGAAAGCCATTAGGTTGTAAGATTAACTTTCTGATATTTTCATAGCCGTAATTGTTGATTAAAAATTCAACTATTGATGCGGAAAAAACATATCCACTATTATCACCAAACTCGACAGTTCCTGCATTATTTAAAAATTCCCAGCTTGGAATTTCAGATTGTTTAGCACCACTTAAAATATCTTTCTTAATTTCTTCTGTTAACTGCTTAGCGTAATAAAAGGCAAATCCTTCATCCAACCATTTTGGCAAACCAACTTGACCTTGTTCTCGCATATTTATTACAACAGAATGGCATAATTCGTGAACAATAGATTTTATTAGAGATTCATAACTGTGAACATTTCCTGGATTCAAAGGCGAAACCATCTTCAATTCATTTTTTCCAGCAGCACCTACAACCCAATCAGGGGCATTCTCGATATTAATCGCTTTGTGGAATTCTTTAATATCTGGATAAATAATCACAGCTATTTTATCTGCAAAGCTTGTTTGCATTATGTCAGTAAGTTCTAAAAAGTGCTTATTAAGGGTTTTTTCTAAATCATTAAGAGCTTCTATATCCTTATCTTCTAAATAAAAATCAAAAAAATCATTTGAGTATTGAAGCTTATATGCGAAATTTTTAATTGGATTACTCTTTTTTAAATCCTCCAATGAAATCGATTTTAAAACTAAATTTTGTTTTGATTCACCTTCTTTCCAAACTCCTTCAATATTTTTTTTGTCAGAAGTTAACGTGCCATTAAACTCAGCCATAGCTGCCGCAATTTCAAAAGTCACTGAATCTTTTTTCACTTTTATTGCACTCAGAGGTATTCCTTTAATTCCCTTTTCGGGACTACCAACAGTTCCATTCAATTTTCTGTCATTATCTAGGCTAATTTCAAAAACTAATCTAGGATAATCATCACCCATTTTCACATTACCCATCCAAATACCTACAATATCATCTGAGTTTATCGTTTGTGCAAAAATATTTCCTTGGCTAATTAATAAACCTGTAAGGATAAACATTATTACTTTCTTAATTTTCATAGTTTTCGTTTAGAATGGCTACTAACAACGGCATAACACGCACCCTATTCATGTTACCCTGTTGTATGTGTACGTTGTATTCATGCTATACTTAAATTATCGGAGGTAATATGAATAAAGCCGATATACTTTCAAAGAACGGACATCATTTTACGCTTAAAAATCAGAGTACCATTACCTTGTATTCCTGACTTTAATAGTTACCAAGAGATAGCGACAGCAGTCCAATATTCATTAGCTCCCTCCTGGTCAATCCACAAAGCAGTCGATCCGTGAAACCCAGCCGATTCAGGAATAAACTGAGTTTGCGGGCTACATCAACCACAACTACCCGGTGAAGACGTTAACGATTTGATAGATGCCGTTAACTACGTTCTGGATGAGGGATACGTTGATGAAAATACGCTCTACATTACCGGGGGAAGCGGCGGCGGCGTATTAACCGCGTGGTCAATCGGGAAGACAGATCGCTTCAGAGCAGCAGTTGTAGCAAAGCCTGTCATCAACTGGTATAGTTTCACTCTGACGGCTGATGCCTATCCATTTTTTGCAAAATACTGGTTTACCAAAATGCCGTGGGACGATCCGATGCAGTACATGGGGCGGTCACCGATTTCACTGGTAGGAAATGTAACCACGCCAACCATGGTGCTGGTGGGATCTGAAGATTACCGAACACCAAACAGTGAAAGAGTATTACCAGGCATTGAAGCTGCAGGATGTAGACGCCTCGCTGGTCAAGATTACCGGGGCCTCACATGGTATAGTC
>Ga0306912_1001111_pt1 | contig 13079 bp, 9 predicted proteins | sample AntRauFillE10628_FD_190443 | JGI IMG/M metagenome (GOLD analysis project Ga0306912, IMG submission 190443) | Saline lake microbial communities from Rauer Islands, Antarctica - Metagenome Filla E10 #628 (v2) (version 2) | ecosystem: Environmental > Aquatic > Non-marine Saline and Alkaline > Saline... | reverse complement strand
CCGCGAGCCGGTCCAGCAGCTGATCGACGGTGGCTACGGCGTCGGCTGGAGCGCGGTCGCTGCCATCGGCGTGCTGGTCGCGGCCAAGCTCGTCGCGACCCTCGCCACGATCGCGTCGCGCACCGCGGTCGGCACCTTCGCACCGACGCTGTTCCTCGGCGCGGGGATCGGCGGGCTGGTCGGCACTGCCGCGGCGACGCTGCTGCCGGACGTCGGCATCCAGCCCGGTGCCTACGCCCTGGTCGGGATGGCGGCGACCTACGCCGCCACGGCGCGCGCTCCCCTGACGGCCGTGCTCATCGTGTTCGAGCTGTCGGGCGACTACGGGCTCGTGCTGCCGCTGATGCTCGCCGTCGGCGTGGCGACCTTCATCAGCGACCGCTCGACCACCCACTCGGTCTACACCGGACCGCTCGCGGCACGCGGCATCGTGTACGCGCAGCCCGACGACGTCGACCTGCTGCAGACGGTCGCGGTCGGCGAGGTGATGACCAGCGACCACCCGGTCGTGCGCCCCAGCCTGACGCTCGCGCAGCTGCAGCGACGCTTCAGCACCGAGCGCACCCACGGCATGGCGGTCGTCGAGGCCGGCCGGCTCGTGGGCGTGGTGACCCTGACCGACCTCGCACGGGCCGACGCGCTGCTCGCCGACGGGGTGCGCCCGCCGTCCAGCATCTCCGTCGCCGACCTGATGACCAGCGACGTCGTGACCGTGCGACCCGACGACGAGGTCTTCCGGGCACTGCGGCTGATGTCCTCGATCGACGCGGGGCGCGTGCCGGTGGTCACCACCGGGGGCGGCTACGTCGGCATGCTGCGCCGCGGCGACGTCGTCGAGGCCTACCGCACCGCGCTGGGGCGCGGCCAGCACCGTCAGGCCGAGGAGGACCGGGCCCGCCTGCGCGACCTCGTCGGCGTGCGCTTCCTCGAGCTGCGCGTGGCACCGGGCGCGCCGGTCACCGGCCAGCGCGTCGCGGAGGTGGCCTGGCCGCCGTCGACGGTGCTGACCAGCATCCGGCGCGGCGCGGACGTGCTCGTGCCGAAGGGCGACACGGTGCTGCAGGTCGGCGACGAGGTCGTGGTGCTCGGCTCGGTCGCCGCTGCGGACGAGCTGCGCACGCTGCTGACCGACGACGCGCCCGCCACACCGCCGGCCTGAGCCTGGATCGGATCAAGTCTGAGCCCGCGGGGCCGTGCACCGCTGCGACCCCCCTCGGCTCGGTCACCGGTCAGGCCGCCGGCCCCGGCGGGTGTGCCTCCTCGAGCTCGGTGCCGGCGGTCTCCGGCAGCGCCAGGTAGAGCAGCGCGACGGGGACCAGCGGCAGGAACAGCCACCGCGACGCGGTCGCGAACGCCCCGGCGTCGACGAGCTGGCCGAACAGCAGCAGGCCGGTCACGGCGCCGGCGACACCGGCCGCCGCGGCCCAGCCGTTGGCCGTCGCCCGGGCCTCGGTGGGCATCACCTCGTTGAGCAGCGTCGCGGCCGCGGGGCCGGCCGCCGCGGAACCGAGGATCGCCGCGAGGTAGCCGACGGCCAGCGCGGTGCTCGAGGCGCCGTAGGCCCAGGTCGCCGCGCCGGCCAGCACGACCGTGCCCGCCAGCGCCGCGCCGCGGCGGCCGACGTGGTCGGCCATGGCCCGCCCGGCGAGCAGCCCCGCGAAGCCGACCGGACCGGCGGCGAGCACGAGCAGGGCCATGCGACCCGGGCTCTCCCCCAGCACGTTCTCGCCGTACACGAACAGCCACGTGAAGGCCGGCCCGGTCACCAGGTTCGTCGCGGCCGCGAGCAGGCACAGCAGCACCAGGTCGCGCACGAACGGGCGCGGCACGGTCCCCAGCCGCGCCCGTGGTGCGTCGGCAGCACGCACCGCGACGGGCGGCTCACGCACGATCCGGGCGACCAGCGGCAGCAGCACGACCCCGGCACCGACGACGGCGAGCAGCACGCGGAACGACAGTCCCTCGAACGCGCCGCGGGCGACGCTGACCAGCCCCGAACCGAGCGCGTACGACGCGGCGATGAACGCGATCGCGGCGGTGCGGTCGCGGGCGTTGGCCTCCTCGGCCGCGACCACGGCCGTGACCGCGTTGACCGTCGACAGCAGCGGCCGGCTCAGGGCGATCAGCACGACGAAGGTCCAGAACGAGGGCGCGGCCGCAGCGACCAGGGTCAGCACCAGCCCGATCGCCGTCGCGGTCAGCAGGACGGGCCGACGCCCGACCCGGTCCGCGATGGACGAGCCGACCAGCGAGCCAGCCCCGGCGAGCCGGATGACCGCCAGGCCGACCCCGAGCGTGCCGGCGGACATGCCGACCGACCCGGCGACCTCGGCGCTGGTCGCCTCGCCGAACGCGATCGCGACCTCGCCGAGCACGGCCGTCACGCCGAACTGCGCCGATCCCGAGGCCACGCCGAGCAGGCCGGCGCCGACGATCGGCGCCGCGAGCCAGCCGGGGCGGGAGGGGGTGCGCACGCGGGGTGGCTCCGAGCAGGTGCGGGGCGGCCGACGCTAGGGCAGGCTCGGTGCTGCTCCACGCCGCCGCAGGCAGGTCGGCGTGGCCGGCACCCACACAGGAGCCCCCGTGGCCACCCGCGCCGCCCCCGTCCGCCCCCCGCTGCGGGTCGTGGTCGTCGACGACCACGCCGTCGTGCGCGGCGGACTGGTCGCCGGCCTGCCGGACCACCGTGTCGACGTGGTCGGCGAGGCCGCCGACGTCGACAGCGCCGTCGAGGTCGTGCGCCGGGTGCTGCCCGACGTGCTGCTGCTCGACGTGCGACTGCCGGGCGGCGGCGGACCGGCCGTGCTCACCCGGCTCGGCGAGGACGCCCCGCCGACGCTCGCGATCAGCGCGAGCGACGAGCGCGACGACGTCGTGGCGACGGTGCGGGCCGGTGCGACCGGCTACCTGCTCAAGACCGCCGACCTCGCCGAGATCGCGGACGCGGCACGGGCCACGGCCGAGGGTCGTCCGGTGTTCTCGCCCGAGCTCGCCGGACACGTGATGGACCTCGACCTCGCCGACGCCGAGATCGCCGACCCGACGTGGCAGCAGCTGACCGACCGCGAGCGCGACGTGCTGCGCCTGCTGGCACGCGGGCGCACCTACGAGCGCATCGCCGAAGCGCTCGGCGTCGGTGCCCGCACCGTCGAGACGCACGTGCGCAACATCCTCCACAAGCTCCAGGTGACCAACCGCCACGAGGCCGCACGCTGGGCGATGGAGCGCGGTTTCGACGGCGACGAGCCTCCGGGCGATCCCTGAGGCGCCGCGGGGCGGCGGTGCGCGAGGGTGGCTGCACACCGACCGGGAGCCCCACGTGACCCCGCAGCAACCACCACCACCGCCCGCCGCCAGTTCGCCCGCCACCGGCGCACCGCCGCCACCGCCCCCGAACACGCGACCGGCGCCCGAGGCCCCGCAGCGCCGCCCCTGGCGCGCACGGCTGCCCGAGGTCGTCGGCGTGATCGGCGCCGCGCTGGTCGTCGCCGCGGTCGTGGGTTTCCTGTCCGCCACCTGGGAGCAGCTGGACACCACGGGACGCGGCATGGTCCTGCTGGCCGCAGCCGTCGGGACGACGGCCGCAGCGGTGCAGCTGGAGAATGGACGGCGTGCGACCTCCAGCACGCTGACGAGCCTCGTGTGGCTCGTCGGGACCGCCCTGATGGGCGGCGGCGTGCTGCTGCTCGCATCCGGCGGGCTCGACACGCCGTCACGCCTGAGCGCACTGCTCGGAGGACTCGCCGCCACCGCGCACGGTGCCGTGGCGCTGCGCCGTGCCCCGGACGCGGCCCTGCGCCAGCTCGGCGTCGTCGGCGGCCTGCTGCTCGCGGCAGGCCCGTTCGGCACCGCAGCGACGGAACGCCTGACCGACGCGACCGCACTCGACGTGGTGCGGCCCGTGGCCGGCCTGGTCGACCCGACGCTGACCAGCGACCGCTACCTGATCACCGGCCCCGCCCACCTCGCGATCGGGCTGGCGTGGCTGGTGTACGGCCTGCGCCTGCGCGGCGCGGCCGCTCGGCTCGCAGAGATCGGCGGCACGCTGCTGCTCGGCCACGCCGCACTGCAGCTGCTGGTGCTCGACGAGCCCCTCGGCGCGTTCGTCGCGCTGCTGGTCGTGCTCGCCCACCTGGTGCACGGACTGGTCACCGACCGGGCCGGACGCGTCGTCGGCGGTGCCGTACTCGTGCTGGCCACGGGCGGACGCGTGCTGTGGGCGCTGTTCTCCGGTGAGGTCGCCGTGACGGTCGCGGCACTGGTCGTCGGGCTCGGCCTGCTGACGTGGGCGGTCCGGGCACGGCAGGCTGCACCCGACAACGAGCCGGCGACCACGCCGGACAACGAGCCGGCGACCACGCCGGACAACGAGCCGGCGACCACGCCGGCCGGTTCGACCGACCGGACCTGACGGGGGCGACGATGGCCGACGACGCGACCACCGGACCGGCGCCGCAGGGCGCCGGTCCGGCCGTTCCCGTACCCGGGTCCGGCGTCGCCATGCGCGACGCCGCCCTGCGCTTCCTGCGACGCTTCGGCCTGGTCGCGGCCGCGTGGTCGACACTGCTCGCGCTGACGGTCCCGGTCGCCGAGCCGACGCTCCTCGCGGTCGGGATCGGCGTGCTCGTCGCGTGGGCCGTGGCGTCCCAGCTGGTGCAGCCGCCCCGGCTCTGGTTCGCGGGCTGGTTCGTCGTGGCGATCGGCATCGAGCTGCTCGGACCGCTCGCGGGCACCGCGGGCCGCTCGGTCAGCGGGGGCGTGTCGTTCCTGGTGCTGTCCGCCTCGGCGCTGACCGGCCGGCGCCGCGACGTCGCAGCGACCGCCGCGGTGCTCGCCACCGTCGCCGTGCTGCGCGGCGTCGTGCGCCCCGGCTGGTCGGTCACCGGCTCGGTCGGGACGGTCCTGCTGTTCGCGTTCGGGGGGATCGCCCTGTCGTGGCTGGTGCGCGCGGTCGCCCGTGCCGAGCACGAGCGCGACCGGCTCGTCGCACGCGCGACCGTCGCGGAGCGCGAGGCCGCGGTCGCGCACGAGCGCGCCGAGGCCGCGGCCCGCCTGCACGACTCGGTGCTGCAGACCCTCACCGCGATCGGACGCGTCGACAGCGCCGAGGAGTCCGCACGGCTCGCCCGCCGCGCCGGTGCCGAGCTGCGCGACTTCCTGCGTCGCTCGCGCGAGCCCGCGGGCGGATCGCTCGCCGATGCGCTGCGCAGCGCCGTGACCCGTGCGGCCGACGGCGCCCCGCTCGGGGTCTCGGTGGTCGGCGACGCGCCGCTGGACACCGCAGGAAGCGCCCTGGTCGACGCCGCCTGCGAGGCCGTGCGCAACGCGATCGAGCACGGCGGCCCACCCCTGCGGGTCCTGCTGGAGTGCGACGCGCACGCCCGCACCGCCTGGGTCTCCGACGGCGGTGACGGCTTCGTGCTCGACCACCTGCCCGCCGACCGGCTCGGGGTGCGCGGGTCGATCCTCGACCGTCTCGCGGGCGTCGGCGGCAGCGCGACGCTGCACCGGGAGGACGGCTGCGAGTGGGAGCTGCGCGTCCCACCGGCGACCCGACCCGACGCTGCCGCACCGCACGTCGGCTGAACGCACGTGGCGCCGGCTGGTGCTCGCGCCCCCGGCCTGCCACCCTCCCCGCGTGCGCTTCCCCCCCGTCCCGACCGCCGCCCTCGCCCTGCTCGTCGCCGTGCTCGGCGCAGCGGCCGTGGGCCAACGTGGCGACGATGCCTCGGACGCAGGCCCGATGGCAGCGATGCAGGCCACCGAGCTCGACGTGCGCCGTGACCTGCCCGACGACACCGAACCCCGCGGCGAACGTGCCGAGCGGACCCAGCGGGTCGCGGAGCCGGCCGCGCCCGAGCCCGTGCCCGTCGAGGGCGCGCGCGACCCGATCGAGGCGGGCGGGCCGCGCTACACGTGGTCACTGGAGGTCGAGGACGCGACCGGGCTGTCGCAGGCGAGCGTGCTCGCCACCGCCGAGGAGGCGCTGTACGACCCGCGCTCTTGGGCCTCGACCCACGAGATGGTCCGCGTGGAGCCCTCCCGTGCGGCGATCCGCGTGCTGGTCGCGACACCGGCCACGGTCGACGCCCTCTGCGCCGAGGCCGGCCTGGTCACCAACGGCATCTTCTCGTGCTGGAACGGCCGTGTCGCCGCGATCAACGTGCTGCGCTGGAACGAGGGCGCGCGCGAGGTCAGCGACCTGGAGCTGTACCGGCGCTACGTGGTCAACCACGAGGTCGGGCACGCACTGGGCTTCCAGCACGTGCCCTGCACCGGCCGGGGCGACGTCTCGCCGCTGATGGCCCAGCAGACCAAGGGGCTGGACGGCTGCACCGCCAACCCCTGGCCCTACCCGGCCGGCTGACCCCGCTCGCCCCTCGACTCAGGCGCTGCAGTCGAGCACGACCTTGCCGCTGGTCGAGCGCGCACGCATGTCCTCGTGGGCACGACGCGCCCCGGACAGCGGGTACGCGGGGTGCACGACGACCTCGAGCTCGCCCCCGGCGACCAGCTGCAGCAGCTCGGCCATCTGCGGCGCGAGCAGGCGCGCCGGGTCGGCCATGCAGTGCGCCAGCCAGAAGCCGACCACCCCGCGGCTGCGGCCCATCAGCGCCCCGGGGTCGACCTGGCTCGGCTGCTCGCGCGACGCCTGGCCGAAGTGCACCAGGCGGCCGAACGGCGCCAGGCACGCGATCGACGCATCGGTCGCGGCGCCACCGACCATGTCGAGCACCACGTCGACCTTCCCGCCCGCGGCGCCCTCGATCGCAGCGCGCATGTCGTCGGCGCGCGAGTCGAACGCCGCGTCGGCCCCGAGCCGCAGCACCAGCTCGCGCTTGTCCTCGCTCGACGCCCCGCCGACGACCTTCCCGGCGCCCCAGCGCCGAGCCAGCTGGACGGCCAGCGAACCGACGCCCCCGGCCGCCGCGTGCACCGCGACGGTCTCGCCGGCGCGCAGCTGTGCACTGGTGCGCAGCAGGTGCCACGCGGTCAGGCCCTGCACCAGCAGCGCGAGGGCCTGGCCGTCCTCGACGCCGTCGGGCACGTCGAACGCCATCTGCTCGGCCAGCAGCGCCCTTGTCGCGTAGCCACCGGTGCCGACCAGCCCGCAGACCCGCCGACCGTCCTCGGTGGTCCCGACGACCTCGGAACCCGGGATCAGCGGCAGCTCCTGCGCTGCCAGGTAGGAGTCCTCGACCTGGTGGGTGTCGGCGTAGTTCACGCCGGCCGAGGTGACGTCGACCAGCAGCATCCCCGGCGTCGGCTCTGGGTCGGGCAGGTCGACCTCGGTCAGGACCTCGGGTCCACCGAACTCGGTGATCTGGACTGCGCGCAACGTCGTGCCTTCGTGTCGTGGTGGCCCACCACGCTATGGCGCACCCCGGACGTGCGACCACCGACGATCTCGGCGGTCACTCGACCGGATCCCTCGCACTGCTCGGCGCGACTGCCCGTTCGGCGCTGACGCGCCTCGGCGGTCACTCGACCGGATCCCTCGCACTGCTCGTCGCGACTGCCCGTTCGGCGCTGACGCGCCTCGGCGGTCACTCGACCGCATCCCTCGCACTGCTCGGCGCGACTGCCCGTTCGGCGCTGACGCGCCTCGGCGGTCACTCGACCGTCACGGCGCGCAGGACGTCGAGGCGAGCGGCGCGGCGCGCCGGCAGCGCCGCCGCGAGCACGCCGGCGAGTCCAGCCCCGACCAGGTAGACCGCGATCCGCCCGCCGGGCACGACCAGTGTCGTGATGCCGTCGTCGGCCAGCGTGGTGACCAGCGCCGCGCCGAACCCGACACCGAGCAGCACACCAAGCCCCGCGCCGAACAGCGCGACGAGCACCGCCTCCAGGCGAACCGCGCGGCGCACCTGCCGGCGCGCCATGCCGACCGCCCGGAGCAGGCCGATCTCCCGGGTGCGTTCCAGCACCGACAGCGCGAGCGTGTTGACGATCCCGATCACGGCGATGACGAGCGCCAGCGCGAGCAGCCCGATCAGGACGTTGAGCAGCCCGTCGACCTGCGCCTGGGTGCTGGCGAGCACCTCGCCGACGTCCTGGACAGCCACGCCCGGGTACGCCTCGGTCACGGCCTCGACGTCCGCGCGCACCGCGTCACGGTCGACGTCGGGCGCGAAGCGCACCGAGACGAGCGTGTCGGTGCCCTGCCCGACCAGGTCCGGCCATGCCACCAGCGGCACGATCCAGTCGGTGCCCAGCAGGTCCCGTTCCGCGAACGTGCCGACCACCTCCAGCCGTGCGTCCTGCGCGGCCGGCAGGGACAGCACGACCTCGTCCCCCGGCCCGAGGTCCCGATCGTCGGCGACGCCCTGGGAGACCATCACCGTGCCGGGCTCCAGCGCCGCCAGCGCGCCCTGCGACGGCCCGATGCGCAGGTGGTCGTCGACCACGGCCGGGTCGACGCCCGCGACCAGCACGTCACCTCCGTCGTCCAGTCGCCCGCCGGCGATGCGCACGTTGGAGACGCTTCCGACGCCGTCGACCTCACGCAGCTGGGGGGCGAGGTCGCGCGGCAGCGTCCCGAACCCACCCTGCGCCTGCACGGCGAGGTCGGCCCCGAACTGCTCCTCGAACAGCGTGCCGAGGCTGGCCGTGACCGAGGCGGCCACGATCGAGACGAAGGTGACCAGCGCCACACCGACCATCAGCGCTGACGCGGTGGCGGCGGTGCGTGCCGGGTTGCGCCCGGCGTTGGCACGCGCGAGCCGCGCGACCACACCACGCCCGAGCACGACGCCGAGCACGGCGGTCACCGGCCGTGCCACGAACGGCGCGAGCAGCGCGACCCCGACGAACAACGCGGCGACGCCGGCACCGACCAGCGCGACGCCCTGGCCCTCGACCAGCAGCCCGACCGCGAGCCCGGCACCACCGACCACGACCAGCAGCAGGCCGACGACCGTGCGTGCCACGCCGACGTGGTCCGGTGCGACCGCACCGGTGCCGCGCAGGGCCTCGACCGGCGAGACGCGCGAGGCGCGCCGAGCAGGTGCGAGCGCCGCCAGCGTGGTCACGAGCACCGAGATCGTGAACGACGCGACGACGGTGCGTGGCGCGACGACGATGCCGCCGTCGGGGAAGTCCGCCCCGAACGCCCCGAACGCCAGCTGCAGCAGCTCGGCGAGCGCGACGCCGCCGAGCAGGCCGAGCGCGCCACCCGCCAGTCCGACCGCCACCGCCTCGACCACCACGACCGCCCGCACCTGCCGGCCGGAGGCCCCGACGGCGCGCAGCAGCGCGAACTCGCGGGTGCGCTGGGCGACGGTGATCGAGAACGTGTTGACGATGAGGAACCCGGCCACGAACAACGAGATCCCGGCGAACGCGAGCAGGACCGTGTCGAGGAAGGCCAGGCCCTCGGTGACCGCCTGCTGGTCCTGCGCCTGCTGGTCGGCGGCGGACACGACCTCGACGTCCGGGCCACCGACCGCGGCGTCGATCCGTGCCACCAGGTCGTCCGCGTCCACACCGTCCGCAGCGGTCACCACGACCTGGTCGAGCCCGTCGGGCTTGTCGAACAGCTCCTGCGCGGCGTCGAGGGTGACCAGCGCCAGCGTCGCCCCGAGCAGGTTGTCCTCCTCGCCGAACCCGACCGTGCCGACCAGCTCGAGCTCGCGCGGCCCGCCCGGCACCAGCACCGTGACGGTGTCGCCGAGCGTGAACCCGGCGCGCTCGAACGTCGTCACGTCGACCAGCAGCTCGCCGGGCCCCTCGGGCTCGCGCCCGTCGCGCAGCGCAGCGGCGCCGAGACCACCGTCCCAGGAGCCACCGAGCTGCGGCGGGCCCTGCCCTCCGACGACCTCCCCGTCGGCCCCGACGACCACGGCCACGCCCTCGACGGACCCGACCGCGCTGGCGACGCCGTCAACGGCACGGACCTCGTCCAGGACGGACTCGTCGAGCAGGGCACCGCCGGAGGCGTCGATGCCCGGCGCGCCGCTGCTGGCGTCGACGTCCTCGGCGGGGTTGACGTACGCGTCGACGCCCTCACCGATGTCGGTGAGCAGCTGGCCGAACGCACGGTCGATCGAGTCGGTGAGCACGAACGTGCCGGACACGAACGACACGCCGAGCACCACGGCGAGCGCCGTCAGGGCGAGGCGGACGCGACTGGCCAGGACACTGGCGGTGGCGATGCGCAGCACGGTGGTCTCCGGGGGGCTCCGGGTGGGACCTGCCCGCCGTGGCGGCGGACGGGACGGCGGGCTTCAGGACTCCAGGCGCACCATGCGCTCGAGCACCGCGTCGGGGTCCGGCCGCTCGAGCGTGTCCACCACGCGACCGTCGGCGAGGAACACGATGCGCTCTGCATGGGCGGCCGCGACCGGGTCGTGGGTGACCATCACGATCGACTGGCCGAACTCGGCGGAGGCCTTCTGCAGGAACGCCAGCAGCTCGCCGGAGCTGTTGGAGTCCAGCGCCCCGGTCGGCTCGTCGGCGAACACCACGGCGGGTCGGGTGACCAGCGCCCGGGCGGCGGCGACGCGCTGCTGCTGCCCGCCGGACAGCTCCGACGGACGGTGCTGGAGCCGGTCGCGGATCCCGAGCACGTCCACGACCTGGTCGAACCAGGCCTGGTCGACGTCGCGTCCCGCGAGGTCGATCGGCAGCAGGACGTTCTCGCGTGCGGTGAGCGTCGGCACGAGGTTGTAGGCCTGGAACACGAAGCCGACCCGGTCGCGACGCAGCCGCGTCAGCTCGCGGTCCTTGAGCGTGGTGACGTCCGTCCCATCGACCTCGACGCTGCCCCCGGTGGGGCGGTCCAGGCCCGCCATGACGTGCAGCAGCGTCGACTTGCCCGAGCCCGACGGCCCCATCACCGCGACGAACTCGCCGCGCGCGACGTCGAGGTCGACGCCGTCCAGCGCACGCACCTGCGTGTCGCCGCTGCCGTAGACCTTCGTGACGTCACGCACGCGCACGGCCGGGACCGCGACGGCGGTGTCGGTGCTGCGGGGCTGGGGGGTCGGCTCGGGCACGACGGCTCCGTGTGTCGGGGTCGGGAGGACCGCACCGTGCCGGCGGGCCCGGGCGGCGTCGTCATCCTGCACGACGGTCCGCGCCTCCTCCCCCCGGAGGACCCCCGGTCCCCGCCCCCAGGGCCCCGGGGTCATGCAGGGGTGCGCGGTCAGGACCCGGGACGAACGATCCCGTGCTCGTAGGCCCACACCACGGCCTGCACGCGGTCGCGCAGACCCAGCTTGGACAGCACCCGCCCGACGTGGGTCTTGACCGTGGTCTCGCCGAGCACCAGCCGCTCGGCGATCTCGGCGTTGGACAGGCCGCGGGCCAGCAGGTCCAGCACCTCACGCTCACGCTCGGTCAACGCGTCGACCGCCGGGTCGGTCGCGACCGGCGCACCGCCAGCGGCGACCTGGTCGAGCAGCTGGCGGGTGACCGACGGGGACAGCAGCGCGTCACCGGCCGCCACCACGCGCACGGCGCGGACCAGCTCGTCGGGCGGCGTGTCCTTGAGCAGGAAGCCCGAGGCCCCCGCACGCACGGCACCGGCGACGTGCTCGTCGAGGTCGAACGTGGTCAGCACCAGCACGCGCGTGGTGACGCCCGCGGCGGTGATCCGCCGCGTCGCCTCCACGCCGTCGAGGTGGGGCATGCGCACGTCCATCAGCACGACGTCCGGCTGCTCGCGCAGCACCACCTCGACCCCGGCCAGTCCGTCGGCGGCCTCGCCGACCACCTCGATGCCGTCCTCGGCGTCGAGGATCATCCGGAAGCCGGTGCGGACCAGGTGCTGGTCGTCGACGATCACGACGCGCAGGTCGTCGCTCACGCCCCGCACCCACTCGTCGGGCCGGTGGCCCCGGCACGCGACCCGGCGTCCCGACCGGCCGTCCGGCCCGGGGCCCCGGCCCCCTCCCCGACCGCGGCACCCCGCGGCCTAGCGGTCGTCACCCCGGGCATGTCGACGGGCACGATCGCGTGCAGACGGAAGCCCCGGCCGGGCAGCCGCTCGGCGCGGACCTCCCCACCGTGCAGCGCGGCCCGCTCCCGCAGGCCCAGCAGGCCGGCGCCGGCCCCCTCGGTGAACCCGGCAGGTCGTCCGTCGTCGACGACCTCGACCTCGACACGGTCGTGGTGGTGCTCCACGTGCACCGCGACCTCGCCGACGTCCCGGGCATGGCGCAGGACGTTGGTCAGCCCCTCCTGCACGACCCGGTGGGCGGTCAGCGCCACCCCGGCGGGCAGCGCACGGGCCAGGTCGCCCCGGAGCGTGACCGGCAGGCCCGCTGCGCGCACGCCATCGACCAGCTGCCCAACGGCCCGCAGGTCGGGTGCTGGCGCGCGACCGACGCCCTCGTCACCGTCGCGCAGGACACCGAGCATGCGGCGCAGTTCGTCCAGCGCGGCGCGTCCGGTGTCCTCGATCGCGGCCAGTGCGTCGGCGGCGGCGTGCGGGTCGACGTGCACGACACGACGGGCGGCGCCCGCCTGGATCACCACGACCGAGACGGTGTGGCTGACCAGGTCGTGCAGCTCGCGGGCGATGCGACGACGCTCGGCGGCGACCAACTCGGCGCGCTCTCCGCGACGCCGTGTCTCGAGCTGCTCCGCCCGGGCCTGCAGCTCCGCGGCGAGCCGGCTGCGGGTGCGGGTCGCGTCGCCGAGCGACCACGCGACCACGAAGACGAACGCCGACAGCGCCCAGTTCTCGTCGACCACGGCACGCGGCCCGCCCGTCAGCACGAACGTGAGCGTCATGAAGAACACCGACGCAGCCAGCGACAGCAGGCCGTCACGGCGGTCCTGCGAGAACGCTGCCATCCCGTACAGCGAGAACACGAACACCAGCACGCCGCTCGGACCGACGTTGCCGGTGAGGTAGTAGACGGTGATCAGTGTGCCGCAGGCCGTGATCGTGCGGTCCGGGTCGTCACGGCGCCACACCAGCGCGCCCGACATCGCCACCAGGACCAGCGCCCCGACCCAGTCCGGCAGGTCGACCACGGCGGCGACCGGGGGTCCGTCGACCCCGACGTGCAGCAGGACCGCCAGCGCCCCGACACCCACCGCGAGCGCGACGTCCCGCTGCCGCGTCGTGG
>Ga0306912_1001107_pt1 | contig 13105 bp, 5 predicted proteins | sample AntRauFillE10628_FD_190443 | JGI IMG/M metagenome (GOLD analysis project Ga0306912, IMG submission 190443) | Saline lake microbial communities from Rauer Islands, Antarctica - Metagenome Filla E10 #628 (v2) (version 2) | ecosystem: Environmental > Aquatic > Non-marine Saline and Alkaline > Saline... | reverse complement strand
GAATACTGTTATAAAGTAAATAGACGTTATTTCGGTGAACAACTATTTGAAAGAGTCATGTTGGCAGCCGTTGAGCAACCATGGTACGGACCTAAAAAATCAATATTATCTTAGCGGAGAGTCATTTCCTCGATTATAATCCAAGCGGTCTCTTTATCTCCCGTCTTCAAACCATCTAAACTTCAATAATGCCTCCTCTAAAACATTGCCCAAACCCTACTAAATAATTTGTACTAAATTCTTAATACCCTTCTCACCCTCTCATTGTCTACCGTCTCTTTGTCTCAAGTCTATTAATCCAATCTAAAGTCAAAACCATCTCGGCTCCCTGTCTCTCGCCTCTCGATTCTTCAAAAAACCACTTAAGTGTTTAAAAACGAATAGACTAGAATCACTTTTCTACTTTAGTTCTACCAATTTAACCAATATACTATGAAACCAAAACTTAATCATCCTCATCCAACCTGATTGCAAACCTGATTCCTTTTTTCAATCTTATTACTAGATAAATTCAAAATTTTCTAAATAAAATACCCATTATGAAAAATAAAATAATTTTTCTCCTCGCATACTTTATGCTAAGCTCTTGCGCGAAAGAGCGAAAACCAGTCAACATAACAACTGTAAGAGGACATCTATTGGACGCCTCTACTTCTGAACCCATTAGTGGGGGTAAAGTGTATCTCACCGATGGTGCTAACTGGATTTTAGCCGATAGCGCAATAACCGGTACTGATGGCTCTTATCAATTTCAATATAATAACAACAAATACCCTTACACAGAAATATGGGCCACGGCAAAGAACTATCTGCCTAATGAAAATATTGGTAATTGGGCAGCCGACTACCTAAAACCTGCTAGCGGTCGCCAATCTGTGCAAGACGACGGTTACGGAGAAATAAACTACGTAGATATTAGACTGCCTCCAATTGGATATGTAAAATTTCATTTTAAGCAAGTTCACCATTTTGAAGGGAATATTGAAATACGATTTATGCCATACGATACTCTTGGAGTTATTTCTTGGAATGGGCAAGATTTAAATAAAACCTATACTTCCATTTACCCAGGTGGCACTCACTATCAAGTTGAACATGCAATTAGAGAAAACAGCGTGCTAGTGGAGCTGAAGCTAGACACACTTTACATACCTCGCTTTGACACAATAACCTATTATGTAGAATTTTAAAACTTTTTATCATGAAAAACCTAACCGTATTATTACTATTATTTTTTACTACTACCGCAACCCAAATTACTGGTCAAAACTTAGATACCGCCTCAGTGGCTTCACTTTATAACAAATTAGACAGTACTCGTATTTCTACTAAAATTTTAATTGACAAAGTACTTGCTGCAGGCCCGAACTTCTATAAAAGTGATGGTGAAAGCTCTGAATCTCCTGTATTAAATGCACTTTCAACCCTAGATAACATTTGGCTGCTTAGGCAAGGGGCTGTTCAGGACACTCAAATACCTCGAGTACTTGATTTAATAGACTCTAGTCACTCTTTTGCCAGGGAATCTGGAAATTACCCAATATTTATAGCTGATTTTGAATACAATCGCATAGACAGCCTCGCCTTCCAAGATAGTCTCTTGACCTTAGAAGGTGGGGAAATAGTTGATGGGCCTTTATTAAACCGTTCTCCATATCTAACTAATCGTTTCATTAATGCAGCTATATTGGATTCCTTTTATCTAAGTTCCGCCAATTTTGTTCTCGATTCGGAGTTTTTCTTTACTAACTCTGGCCTTCCAGAAGACATTGAAATTAATTTTGGAGATGGACAAGGCTTTAGAAACCTTGATTTTGGACAGATTGTCTCTCCGTCATATAATGAGTACACATCAAGCTATAATGGAAAAGAGGCTGTTATAAAAATACGTATAAAGAAAAATGGAGAATGGGCGAGTATTTCTTTTTCTACTCAAATCATTCAGTGTAATGGAAATATTAACATCCCTACTCCTGTTAGCGCCCCATGGCCTAATGGCAATAACTTCCGATTCGGCAATATTACAGCTACTCCTTTTAATCAGTCTCCGATTGTCGAGGGCAATGCCTACATACACTATCGGCCAATTATCAACCCAGGTGAAGAAGGTTTGTTTAAAAAACCAGTTATCATTGTAGAAGGCTTTGAAACTGGTGAATATGATCCAAACAAAGCAGCTAACTATCGAATGGGTGATTTAGGCTGGTGCCAGCTTTGGGGCAGTTCGTATGGAATTTTAAATGAATCGCCACTTAGTAATGCATCCACTCTATTCAATCAATTGCATAACGATGGCTATGATATTATTATGCTAGATTTTAAGGACTCGAAAAGAAGTTTGATGAATAATGCTGCCTTGCTCCGAGAGTTAATTTTCAGAGTTAATCAATTTAAAACATCTAACGCAGAACCCAACATTATTATTGGAGCTAGTGCTGGCGGCTTAATCAGTAGATATGCGTTGGCATATATGGAGCAACAAGGTGAAGACCACTGTACCAATTTATGGATAAGCCTCGATGCTCCGCACAAAGGAGCTAATATCAGTCTTGGAGCACAATACATGTTACACTTTTTAGCCACAAATAGCATTCAAGCTATTACCGCAGCTAAAATAATGCGTAATGCTTTAAAAAGTAAAGCCGCTAAAGAACTATTAGTCTACAATATATTCCAAAAGAATAAATCTTACTTTCCAACCAGTCAATCTAATTATGCGCAAATCCTGATAGGCGAAATATCTGAAAATCATTTAACCTTTCGAAACAAATTAGATCAATTAGGACTTCCACAAAAACCTTATAAGGTTGCCATAGCCTCGGGTAGCCGTATCATGAAGAATCAGGGCTTCCCCAGTGTAACAAAATTATATGAATTAGATGCAGCATTTAGCGGATGGGAAAGTGGAGCCTATGTCGATGGTAGTATATCACTAGAGTATTGGGATGCTGGAGGAATATACTCCAACAACTATATAGGGTATACAGCGCATCCTTGGTATTTAGGTTTTGCCCCAGTTGTTTCGAAGTCAGATTCTCGTTTGTATAGGAACCCATCTAATCTAGCGTCAATTGATCGAGTACCTGGAGGAATTAGAAAACTAGCACCTGAAATTAGAGAAACAGTAAAAACTACTAGCTTAAGTGGTTTCAACTTTAATATTGCCTCCAATGTCGCTCACCAGCGAGACCAATGTTTTGTGCCCACAATTTCAGCTTTAAATCTCGTTTCAGATGATTACTTTTTTAATGTTAAAGCAGCCTTAATTTCAGGTAATATTCCAACCCAATTTGACGAGGTTTACTTGCCAGATGACAACACAAATCATGTTACGATTACGGATGGCTCTAAACTTAGTGCTGGAAACAATGTCAGCTTTACACTGAGAAAAATTGACCTAGGCAGTCCAGTCGCTCTGAAATCACTAAATACAAGCTTCAACTACGGGGAAAGCAGCCTTGTCAGTCATAAAGCTGTGAATAATAACGGTAAACTTTATTTGTATGGCGATTTTAAAGATACAAGGTTAAACACGACCTCTTCCTCCGGGGATTTGCATAAATATACTTTAAACTCAGGATGCGGTAATAATCAACTTCTTGTAAAGTCTGGTGGAGAGGTAATTCTTGGAAATTCTGTTCAAGGCAATAAAGCCGAATTTACAATTCCTAAAGATGGAACTTTAATTATTGAAAGCGGTGGTAAAATAAGAATAAACAATGGCTCTAAATTGCTTTTAAAAAAAGGATCCAACCTTATTTTAGAGGCAGGGAACGCGGTGATCCTCAATGGTCAAAACTCGGAAATATTAATTCAAGGCAAGTTGACAATGAAACAAAATGCCACACTCAGTACTTCCAACGGCAAACTTATCTTCGACCAAGACATCCCTTGGATTACCGACCCAATTAGCGGTAACCCTTTGCGCGATATCGACAGTTATTTAGATATAGAGACAGGTGCAAAGCTCCACCTTATCGGAACTAATGCTAGCTTTAAAAATCAAACCCTCCTCGAAATCCGTAAAGAGACCATTTTCAAAGATGCTAATCAAGATATTTTTGATGAAGTTATTATTCAAAATGGTGCTGTGGAAATTGCCCCCCAAGCTTTTCTTTTTATAGCTAGCCCCATTAACATTATTGATGCTGAAATAAGAGGCACAAATCCTCAAGCTTATCACGGAGGTATACGTATCTGGAACAATAATACCATTAATTACTTGCGTAGAGTAAACATTAAAAATGGTATGCCAGGAGTTTTAGTATCCGGACTTGGCTCCAGAGGCCACACAGAATTTAGAGATTGTAGCATCAATAATAACTGGGATGGTATAAAATGGAACGGAGGCTTTCATAAGGCTCTTAATTGCTCCTTCAGTAATAATGTTCGTCATGCTATCTATGGCCTCAACCTTAATGGCACTAGTGAAATATATAATTCAAATTTCAGCCTCACACCATTAACTAATATCTCAGCGGCCGTTTCAGCTATTGAATTACAGGGGCAACAGGGCAGTATATTACAGGTTAAAAACACTACCATTAACGGTTTTGCTCAGGGTATAAACCTCGATGATATGGACCTTCGTGCCGAGTGTAACACCATTCAGAATAACCTCATCGGTATTAAATCCAATAATGCCATGGTTTACCTTAATAATGACGCCAGTAATACCATTAAACATAATGAAACCGCCGGCATTAATATCTTAGGATCCGAGTCTCAAGGAAGTGGCATCTATCTCCTTGAAGGAAATAATAAGTTTCAGTTACCATTTAGTAATATTTCCTCCTATCACCACGTATTGGGATTGTGGGACTGTAATGCACCACTCTCGGATTATACCCCTAACAACTACTTGGATTTCAACTATAACGACTTTCAAACTGCTTCAAGTGCTACCATCAGTTCGCTGTTCTCTCTCTCGGTTGCAGACTGTAATATTAATACCCAGTATAGTGCCTTAAATGTTGATTTATCGCAGAATAATAACAGTAGCCCCACTTGCGGCAGCAGCAGTCCTGCAGACTTTCACCCTAGCTTAGCAACCTTATCTGAATTTCCACCTACTTTTGGTAAGGTTACTAATGGCACTGTTTTTAATGTGACACCTCTCTATCAGGCTCTAGACCAAGCATTAAGAAAGTTAAGCTTTAATGAGAATGTCCGCAATGATAAAGATGCCTTGAACGATTTAATCTTGATTCTACAGGGCACTATTACCGAATCTGACCTAAATACACAAGCTTATTTAAACTTAGCTTACAGAGTGATGCACCAAGCTTTAAATCAGGCTTATCAAGCAGATCAGCTTAGTCATAATGAAGGAGAACCTAACCCTCCGGTTACTGAGTTAGCTGACGTTTGTAGTATTGTAGATGACCTTATTCTGCCTTTAAATGCAACTGATAGTCTAGACCATGCTTCTATCTTTCAGTTAAACCTAGACAAAGTACATGCCTACCGCGTTGCCGGTCACTACACCGAAGCTGCGGGCATCTTAGCAAATAGAGCAAATTGGACTTTTGATTTTACTCAAACGCAGAGAGCTGCTTACTGGAACTGTGTATGCGACCAAGAAGCAAACTACTATAGCGGTGAAGTACCTGCTGAAGAATTTGACTATGGCCTAGACCTTTGCCGTCAAACTTTTGCCGGATATACATACAAAAGAGCTGCTCACATGGAGGAAGCAAAAGAAGAACTCAAGGATGAGATCAAAGCTTACCCACAACCCGTAAGAGACCTTCTGTATCTAGAAACCAGTCGCAAAGTTCAAGGAGAGGTTAAAATTAGCATTCTCAGCCTTAGCGGGCAAACCTTATCACAGGCCACAATGAATCAAAAAGAAGGAAAATTCGAAATCGATATGCAGCATCTTAAGGCTGGTGTTTATATCGTTCGTATCTCAAATGCTCAAATCAATGAGAGCATCAAAGTCCTAAAAGACTAAATGATTGTGCCCTAATTGCAATTAATCAGATATTAATTTATCGATCCGTTTTGATACATGCTCAAGAGGTTCCCTTAACTGGGGACCTCTTTTTTATTTATAAAATAATTGATTCTACCGTCCACCAATTTCCAAACTTCACAATCTGCATAATCACCTTCCCAAAAATTCAGAATCTGACATTATTCACCGCAATTAGTTCAGAATCTGACTAAAGCACCTCAGCTGATTTTGCCAAATTTGATATATCAAAAAGGGAATAACCTTAACCAGGCCCTTTAACCAACCAAAGCAAGAGGTAAGCTTTAACCTGATCTGTTACAGTCCATCTAAGCCATGGACCGCTAGTACCCCCAGAGCATAGACCTCCTGATAACCAACCTATGCTCAACTCTTGGCGAGAATTTCTTGCCAAGAGTTTTTTATTTTAAAGCTAGCCCCTCAATCACCCATATCATTGTGCCCAACCGTCCAAGTTTCAAAGCCTCCCAATTACTCTCGAATTACCGTCCAACTTCCTTTCCCACTGAATTCCAACCGAATTTCCTCCCCCACAATCCCCTTCTTCCCTACCGAATTACAATTGATTTACAACCGAATTACCTTACCACAACATACTTCCTTCCCACCGAATTACCTTCCCACCATCCACTTCCTTTCCAAGAATCACAAACCATTTCCCACACAAACCTCTCCGTGACCTCCGTGCAGCCCCTGCGTACTCTGTGGTAAAAAAGAGATGTCTCCACCTTGGCGGATAAGTTCCCTACCAAACTGATTACTATCGAGATGTCTCCGCCTCGGCGGATTAACCCCCTTGAAAAACAAAATACCACTGTCGTAGATAAATTAACTCCCTGGCTCTCTATCCTAATCCTTCAAATAATTCTGTGGCAAGCTTTCTCCATTATTGCCAAAGTGGTCTCTTTGTCGCTAGTCTTTTTGTCTTAAGTCTAGCCCCCTTACTCTTGCTCTTGTTTACTCTACCGTCATGCTGAACTTGTTTCAGCATCTTAACACCATAAAAACGAACATATTAACTCTAGTAAAAAACCCTCTGTGCTCAGTGTCCCTGTGGTAAAAAAAATCGAGATGCCGCACCTATGGCGCTCTGCCTTTCGTTTTCAATAATACTATCGATATGTCTCCGCCTTTGGCGGATAAGTTCTCTCCTTATCTATTTACTACCGATAAAAATTGCCAGGTTCAATCTCAAATCTCACAGCCCAGCGGCCTCAAATCTAGTATCTTAAAAATGAGAAGTCGCAGCACTTTATCTATCCTAATCCTTCAAATAATTCTGTGGCAAGCTTTCTCCATTATTGCCACCTTAAAAACCAATACACCAAACCTAGCGAAAACCCTCTCTTTGTCTCTAGTCTCTTTGTCTTGAGTCTTACTAAACTACTTAATTCTTAATACCCTTAAACCCTAACTTCCTAATAGCATCTACCTTATTATTCACCTGCAGCTTGCGGTAAATATTTTCAATATGCTTGCGCACCGTGCCACGACTAATAAATAAGTTTAAGGCAATCTGTTCATAGCTTAAACCCTGACTTAAATGCTCTAATATTTCCCTTTCCCTTGCCGTTAGGCTATCCAACTCTAAAAACTGCTGCTCTTTACCGCGACCGTTCCTAATTAAAGCTAATGACTTTCGTGCTATTAAAGGACTCATGGGGACGCCGCCTTCTAAAATTTGTTCAATCGCGCGGTGAATCTCCTGTGGCCTTTCGTCCTTTAACAAATAGCCCATTGCACCCGCTAAGATGGCTTCAAAAATATACTCCTCATCATCGTAAACCGACGAAACCAAAACCTGAATATGCGGCCAACGCTTCCGCACCAAACGTGTAGCTTCTACCCCGTCCATCTCTGGCATATTAATATCCATAAAAACCACGTCTATATTGTGATTTTTATGCAGCTCTTTTATCAAAGCTTTTCCAGAATTAGCAATCAAACAGACCTCAAACTCTTCTCTAAGTTCAATCTTAGCCTTCAAGGCCTCTGCTAGTCGAGAAATATCCTCTGCAATTGCTATTCGTATCATATTTTCAAAGGTAATCGCACTCTAAGTCTATAGGAATACGAATATATGCGTATTTCAAATGCGCCTCACTAAACCAATATTTGAATGATCGTTTAAAGGTGACTCAGACCTAGCTTAGCAAGATTAGGACATAAGGAACATACCCTACTAAAAATCGCTAGCAAGCTGTATTAAGGCATAAAACGAAATGACATAATTATCATCAACCTGCAGTAGGGCTATACCTTAGCCCGCATTGGTATCTGAATCTGAATGTGCGTCCCCCCTCCACATTCAGACTTCAGGTCCAGGTCACCTCCCAGCTCCTTCGCGCGTTCAGATATATTGTTCAATCCATAGCCCCGCTTTACCTCATCAACCTTAAATCCCTTGCCATTATCTTTAATGGATACCATTAATTTAGACTTTTCCGCCAGCAAGTCAATAGTGATTTTTGAGGCTTCACTGTACTTTAAGGCATTGTTTATCGCTTCCTGACAAATCCTAAATAGGTTGATGATTTGCGCGGGTTTTAAAAGATAGTTCTCCCCCCTAAACTCTACTTGCACGCTTATGTCTAAGCCTTGAGAGTACTTAAAACCTAATTCTTTCAAACGATTAGCAAAGTTTTCCAAGCGAACCTCTTCCGGACGAATGGCCCAAATAGTCTCGCGTAACTGACTCATCGCACTGCGCGAAGAATTACTCAATTGCTCGTACTCTCCTCTTATTTTTTCATCCGCTAAACCAAAGGTCCTTTGATCAATTAAAGAGGATATATAACTCAGTTCGGCCCCTATATTATCGTGTAAATCCCTTGAAATGCGTAAGCGTTCCTCCTGTACTTTTAATTTACTATCCTGCGCTACTTTTTGTCGTTTTAAATAAAACTGTCGTAAAAAAGTTAAACTTAAAACAAGCAGCGAAGAAACGGCCAGTATCCCAATATTACGCTTTTGCAGTTCTAGCTCCGCCTCAGCTAATTCACGGTCCTTCTCCGCCGTAGCTTTTTTGTATTGTAGTGCTTTTATTTTCTCTATTTTCTCAAAATCCTGCATAGAATCACGGTACTGAATAAAAAGCGATTGGTAACGAAAAGCTTCCCCCATATCCCCTACCTTCTGATAGTATTTATAAAGGTTACTGTAAACATCTCTCTTCTTTTCAACCGGCGAATAGTTGTCCTTTTCCGCATAAAATAAGGCACTATCTAAAGCCGTTTTCGCACCTGCTAACTCTTCTTTACGAAAATAGATTTCCCCTAAGTTATTATAAGCAGCTGCTAGTGCATTAGGCCTCTGGGCCTCTTTGGCTATTTCTAAAGATTGTTCTAAATACTTTTGGGAGGAATCCAATTGACCCATCTTCAAATAAGTATTCCCAATATTGTTCAAGGTTGAGCTAGCCCCCCACTCATCCGTTTTATCAAGGCCAATGGCCAAGACCTTATAATGGTAAAAAAGAGCACTATCTGGCTTCTCCCAATCATCGAAATTAATGGCGATGGCATTAATCGCGCTTAACAATTCTTTTACCTCGCTTTCGCTTGTATCTAAAAGACCTACTGCCTTTTCCCCTTCCTGTTGCCCCTCTTTATAAAGCCCTAAATCATGATAGGCATAACTCAAACGTTGATGCATCAAGCCTTGGTAATAATCCAAACCATTCGCTTTGGCCAAGTCCACCCCATCGTTTAAATGCGAAATAGCCTCATCGTAAAGCGCACGTTCATGCAAAATATTCACCTTGGCATCCAGTGAGTTGAAATAGAGCTTCCAGTCTTTAAGAGCCAACATCCCTCTTTGTGAAAGCTCGTAGTAGTAGTCAGCACTATCGTATGCCGCGACTTTTACTTTGTAGAAAAATTTAAAATAATCATACCAAGCCTGACTGCTATCATTAGTCACAAAGGCACGGGCAAGATTAAATTGATGATCCGCGCAACTATCTGTTTCACAGAAATAAGCCTCCGTCAATATTTTTTTGAAAGTTTGTCCACACACAGCACCACTAGGCAAAACAGTCGCCAAGCAAAAGCATAATATTAACCTTTTCAGAGATACGCAAGAAAAACGACTCTCCCAGCCGTATAAGTAACAGACATTTTTATACCCCCTCATTTAAACCAATACATAGACTATATTCATTATCAATAATATGAAAAATATCCTTTACCCCTAATATCAAATCACAAACCCTTCCCTCCATTCACACACCCTCTCCAAATCACCATCGAATTCCCTTACCGCCATTCGCTTCCTTTCCCACTGAATTACCACCGAATTACAATTGAATTCCAACCGAATTTCCCTTTCCACAATCCCCTTCTTTCCTACCGAATTCCCAACGAATCACAATCGAATCACAACCGAATTCCCTCCCCACAAACCACTTCCTTTCCACCGAATTACAACCGAATTTCCTCCCCAAACCCCTCCGTGACCTCCGTGGAGCCCTTGCGTACTCTGTGGTAAAAAAATCGATATGTCTCCGCCGTGGCGGATTAACCCCCTTGAAAAACAAAATACTACTGTAGTAGATAAATTAACTCCCTGGCTCTCTATCCTAATCCTTCAAATAATTCTGTGGCAAGCTTCCTCGGTTCTTGCCAAAGCGGCCTCTTTTTTCTCCAGTCTTCTAAACCCTCCCCACCATCCACTTCCTTCCCACCAAATTACCATTGAATTCCAACCGAATTCCCTCTCCACAATCCACTTCCTTCCTACCGAATCACAACCTAATTCCCTCCCCACCATTCACTTCTTTCCCACTGAATTACAATTGATTTACAACTGAATTCCCTACCCACAATCCACTTCCTTCCCACCAAATTACAATCGAATCACAACCGAATTTCCTCCCCACAAACCACTTCCTTCCCACCGAATTACAATTGCTTTACAACCGAATTACCACCAAAAAAAAGCCCCCATCCGGAGGCTTAAATATTACCCTAGCAGGTTCCCCTACTAAATACTTTGTACTAAATACTAACTACTATCCTCGGATCATCCCCGCCGCAACCGTCTCATTCGTCGCTTCGTCAATAAGAATAATAGAACCCGTATTACGGTTATCATCATAGTCGTCTACAAAAAGTGGACGCGTAGTGCGTAACTTAACTCTTAAGATATCATTCATACCGATAGACTTATCATCCTCAATACGATGTAGAGTGTTAATATCCACCTTGTATACGATGTCTTTAATCATACAGCGCGCTTCATTGCTGGTGTGACGAATAAGGTACTTTGCGTTTGGTCGCGCCGGACTGTTATTCAACCAACATAACATCACGTCGATGTCTTGTGAAGATCTCGGTTGGTTATTGGGGCGGACAATCATATCTCCTCTCGAAATATCAATATCGTCTTCTAAAGTCATTGTAACCGACATAGGAGAAAAAGCTTCTTTCAAGTCTTCCCCCAAAAGGTCAATGCTCTTAATTTTAGAACTAAAACCAGCGGGCAATACCATTACCTCATCGCCTGGCTTAAATACGCCCCCCGCTACTCTACCGGCATAACCGCGGTAATCGTGGTATTTATCGGTCTTCGGACGAATAACTGTTTGCACCGGGAAACGCGCATTAACATGATCTTGATCACTCGCAATGTGAATCGTCTCCAATGTATGGAGCATGGTCTCACCATCGTACCAAGGCATATTCTCGCTTCGGTTCACCACATTGTCACCTTTCAAGGCGGAAATGGGTACAAAACGAATATCTGGTACATTTAATTTTGAGGCGAAGTTCTTATACTGATCCACAATTTCATTAAAACGCTCTTCACTATGATCCACTAAATCCATCTTGTTTACACAGATCAGTAAATGAGGAATTTGTAAAAGTGAAGCGATAAAAGAGTGGCGACAGGTTTGTTCCACTACGCCGTGACGGGCATCAATTAATATTAAAGCCATATTCGCCGTAGAAGCACCGGTAACCATATTACGGGTATACTGAATGTGTCCCGGGGTATCCGCTATAATAAATTTACGCTTGGGCGTAGCAAAATAACGGTAGGCCACATCTATAGTAATGCCTTGCTCACGCTCGTCCTTTAAACCGTCGGTTAAAAGGGCTAAATCAACGTGGTCTAAGCCACGCTTGTGGCTACTAGACTCTACCGACTCTAGTTGATCTTCGAAGATAGACTTCGAATCGTATAATAATCTCCCGATAAGGGTGCTCTTGCCATCATCTACGCTTCCCGCGGTGGTGAAACGTAAAAGTTGCATATCTAAATAAGATGTATCGCTCATGATTCTTTGCTTGCTTGATTAAAAATAGCCTTGTTTCTTACGGTCTTCCATGGCTGTTTCACCACGCTTATCATCCGATCTATTCCCGCGTTCTGTCTGACGCGCAGAAGCTACTTCTAAAATAATTTTCTCTATGGTATCGGCATCAGATTCCATACCACCGGTAATGGTAATATCACCTAATGTTCTAAAGCGCACTAACTTGTTTTCTACTTTTTCGTTTTCCTCTAAAGTGATATAATCCGAAACCGGTAACCAAGTATTATTACGCCATACTACATCACGCATGTGCGCAATATATAATGATGGAATAGCAATGTTTTCAGCAAAGATATACTGCCACACATCCATTTCCGTCCAGTTACTGATGGGGAAAACACGGAAGTGCTCGCCCATATTCTTTCTACCGTTAAACTGATTCCATAATTCCGGACGTTGATTCTTAGGATCCCACTGACCGAAATCATCACGGTGCGAAAAGAAACGTTCTTTCGATCTTGCCTTCTCTTCGTCGCGACGTGCACCACCCATGGCAGCATCAATTTTATTAGATTCTATTGCATCAAGTAGAGTGACAGTTTGCAAGGCATTACGCGAGGCATTCTTACCAGTTTCTTCCTTCGCTGCTCCTTCATCAATAGAAGTTTGTACCGAGCCAACAATCAATCGCACGCCTAAATCTTCTACTAATTTATCACGAAAGGCCATCGTTTCAGGGAAATTATGACCAGTATCGATATGTACCAAAGGAAAAGGAATCTTACCAGGGGCAAAAGCCTTTCTCGCCAAATGGGTTAATACTATTGAATCCTTACCACCGCTGAAAAGAATAGCAGGGTTTTCGAACT
>Ga0306912_1001102_pt1 | contig 13159 bp, 11 predicted proteins | sample AntRauFillE10628_FD_190443 | JGI IMG/M metagenome (GOLD analysis project Ga0306912, IMG submission 190443) | Saline lake microbial communities from Rauer Islands, Antarctica - Metagenome Filla E10 #628 (v2) (version 2) | ecosystem: Environmental > Aquatic > Non-marine Saline and Alkaline >... | reverse complement strand
AGCGCTCCAGAAGTGGTTTTAGTGAAAGGGCGTGGTTTGAAGGCGGCCAAATGCCGCTGCAGCGCAGAATTCCAAAGTTTGGTTTTACCAGTCCCTTTCGGAAAGAGTATGTGCCGCTGAATGTAGATTCCCTAAATGAATTTATTGAAAACGAAAAGCTGGATTCAAAAATTGATATCGAAACCCTTCGGGATGCCGGTTTATTAAATAAAACGGCTAAAGTTAAACTGCTTGGTCGGGGCGAGATTGATCAAAAGATTGAAATTGAAGTTCATGCTTGCAGTAAATCTGCCAGGGAAAAAGTAGAAGATGCCGGCGGATCAGTTACGATCATCAATAATTAATTCTTTTTAGCAGCCATTGTAAATGAGTTTATTAGAAAACTTTCGAAATATATTTAAGATTGAGGAGCTGAAAAATCGCATCCTCTACGTTGTTGGTATCTTAATGGTTTACCGAATCGGAAGTTTCGTGACCTTGCCAGGTGTAGATGCTACCCAACTTACCCAAAGCACCGGTAATGCATCAAGCCTAATGGGCCTCTTTGACATGTTTGTAGGAGGTGCGTTTTCACGTGCCGGTGTATTTGCGCTTGGAATTATGCCCTACATTACGGCTGCTATTATCATTCAGTTGATGGGCGCGGTTGTGCCGTATTTCCAGAAGCTGCAGCGCGAGGGCGAAGAAGGACGGCGTAAAATCAATCGCCTTACCCGGTATGGAACCGTGGGTATTACATTGGTTCAATCCATCGGTTTTGCAATTAACCTCATGTCAACCTCACCCGGCGCCATTGTGGTGCCTACATGGGTATTTATTATAACCTCTATGATTGTATGTACCGCCGGCACCGCTTTTGTAATGTGGCTTGGCGAGCGCATAACTGAACGCGGAATCGGAAACGGTATTTCCATCATTATTATGGTGGGCATTATTGCCCGGCTTCCGGCAGGATTAATTAATGAAATATCTACAAAGGGCAACGCTATCATCGTCATTATAGAAATAGCAGCCTTGGTTTTGGTCATTGCAGCATCTGTACTCTTGACGCAGGGCGTAAGAAAGGTGCCTGTACAGTACGCTAAGCGTGTTGTTGGACGAAAAGTATATGGCGGTACCACCCAATACCTGCCGCTTCGAATAAATGCTGCGGGAGTGATGCCCATTATTTTTGCACAGTCCATTATGTTTATTCCAAGCACCGTGGGAACCTTTTTCCCTGACAATCAAACTGTACAGATGTTAACCTCATGGTCGAGTGATTTTACGGGAATAACGTATTCCATTGTATTTGGACTTATTGTAGTATTCTTCACCTATTTTTATACAGCTATTACGGTAAACCCCCGAGAAATGGCCGACACCATGAAAAGGCAGGGAGGATTTATACCCGGTGTGCGACCCGGTAACCAAACCGTAGAATTTATTGATAACATATTAACAAAAGTAACACTGCCTGGCTCCATATTCCTGGCTATCATCGCCATTATGCCGGCATTTGCTGCACGTTTGGGCGTTACACCAGGGTTTGCACTTTTCTACGGCGGAACCAGTTTGCTCATTATTGTAGGGGTGGCATTAGATACCCTGCAGCAGATTGAGAGTCACCTAATGATGCGTCATTATGATGGCTTCATGAAAACAGGTAAAATGAAAGGCCGGCGCCGCGCGTAATGATTTATTTAAAGAGTGAATCTGAAATTGAAAAAATGCGCGAAAGTGCACAGGTGGTTTCGCGGACACTTGGAAAGGTATCAAAATATATTGAGCCCGGTGTAACTACTGCAAAACTCAATCGAATTGCCGAGGAGTACATAGCAAGCCAGAACGGAACGCCCGCTTTTAAAGGATATGGACCCAAACTTAATCCATTTCCTGCAACACTTTGTATTTCCATTAATGAGGAAGTTGTTCATGGCATCCCCAGCGAGCAGCGAACATTGAAAGATGGCGATATTGTTTCCATTGATTGCGGTGTCAAAAAAAACGGATATTTTGGGGACCATGCATATACCTTTGCAGTAGGAGAGTGTGATGAAGAAGTTTTGAAGTTATTACAAGTGACCCTGGAGTCACTCCAAAAAGGAATTGAACAAGCCGTGCATGGTAACACAGTGGGTGATATTTCCCATGCGATTCAAACATTTTGTGAGAATGAAGGCTATGGTGTTGTGCGTGATTTAGTTGGACACGGAATTGGCAAATCAATGCATGAAGATCCCTCGGTCCCCAACTTTGGAAAGGCCGGCTGCGGCGAACGACTTCGGTCGGGAATGGCATTAGCAATTGAGCCTATGATTACTATGGGTTCTTATAAAGTTGAAACTTTGGATGACCATTGGACGGTTGTAACGGCTGATAATAGTCTGGCAGCCCACTTCGAACACGATGTTATTATTCGAGAAGGAAAGGCTGAAGTTCTCAGTACTTTTGATTATATTGGTGAGATCGACATGAACCGAATAAAAGCTTAGCAAAATGGCTAAAGAAGAGCCAATTAAACAAGACGGAGAAATTATTGAAGCCCTGCCAAACGCACAGTTTCGCGTAGAGCTTGAAAACGGGCATGAAATATTAGCGCATGTATCCGGCAAGATGAGAATGCATTATATTAAAATTCTCCCCGGAGATCGCGTTGCTGTTGAAATGTCCCCTTATGACCTTAGTAAAGGTCGCATCACTTATAGATATAAATAAATTCAAATTAAAACGTTTAGCATTATGAAAACGAAGTCATCAGTAAAAAAACGAAGCCCGGATGATAAAATAGTACGACGCAATGGACGTCTTTATGTGATCAACAAAAAGAATCCTCGCCATAAGCAACGGCAAGGATAAGTAAATTTTAAATCTCCCGAAGGGATGCCTTCGGCAAAAATTCGACAAATGGCTAGAATTGCTGGAATTGATTTACCGAAAGAAAAGCGTGGCGAGATAGGCTTGACCTATATCCACGGAATTGGAAAAAGTACGGCTCAACATATTTTGAATGAACTTGAAATAGATTTTGATGTAAAAGTCAAAGACTGGGACGAAGATCAGGTAACAGAACTGCGCCAGAAAATTGATGATGAGTACAAAGTAGAAGGTGCACTTCGCAGCGAAGTAAAAACCAACATACGGCGTCTGATTGAAATCGGTTCCTATCGTGGTACCCGCCATCGAAAAGGTCTGCCCGTACGTGGGCAGCGTACACAAACCAATGCAAGAACCCGTAAAGGCAAACGCCGTACAGTAGCAGGAAGAAAGTCAGCACCCCGTAAATAAAATAGATATTAAGGATCATGGCAAAACGACAAAAACGACCCTCAGCAGCTAAACGAACTAAGAAAAGGCAGTTATCTGATCCCAACGGTATGGTTTTTATTAAAGCGACATTTAATAATGTTTTGGTTACCATCACAGACAAGGACGGCAATACAATTTCTTGGTCTTCTGCAGGTAAAGAAGGATTTAAGGGATCACGGAAAAATACGCCTTATGCAGCTCAGTTGAGCTCTGAGACTGCAGCAAAGACAGCGCATGAAATGGGCTTGCGCAGGGTTGAAGTATTCGTGAAAGGGCCGGGCTCTGGAAGAGAAGCCGCCGTGCGGGCATTGGCTTCAAATGGTTTGGAGGTTACATCTATTAAAGATCGTACCACAATACCTCACAATGGATGTCGCCCGCCTAAAAGAAGAAGAGTGTAATATTTAAATTCTAAGTTCTATTTTTTGAATGGTGCTTAACGCTCTGGCAATTATCTAACATAGATCGCCAAGGGTATTTTTAACATCGAATTCAAAATTGATATTTCAAAATTAATAATTTAATAAATGGCACGATACAGAGGTCCCAAACAGAAAAAAGCAAGAAGATTCAGAGAGCCGATCTTTGGTCCCAGTAAAGCACTGGAACGTAAACCGTACGGTCCTGGTCAGCATGGGCGTTCTCGATACTCGCGTAAATCGGAGTATGCGATTCAGCTTGAAGAAAAGCAGAAGGCTAAATACACCTATGGCCTGTTGGAAAAACAATTTTCCAACCTGTTTGATAAAGCAAATGCTAAAGATGGTGTAACCGGTGAAATTTTGCTTCAATTTTTAGAAAGCAGGCTTGATAATACAGTATTTCGATTGGGACTTGCCCGAACACGCCGCCAAGCACGACAGCTGGTAACTCACAAGCACATTGTGGTGAACGGCCAGGTATTAAATATTCCCTCCTATCACTGCAAGCTGGGTGACGTGATTTCAGTTCGCCCAAAATCAAAAGATCTTGAGGTGATTAATGAGTCGTTGGAATATGCACCAACTAAAAAGTATAAGTGGCTTGAAATTGACAAAAGTTCAAAGAAAGGAAAGTTTTTAAACTATCCGGTGATGGAAGAAATACCGGAAAATATTAATGTACAGCTCATTGTAGAGCTTTATTCTAAGTAATTTTAAACATAAGCTAACTTCAGTTTATTATGAGTAATTATAGCATTCAAATGCCGGAACCGCTTGAGGTGGAAGAGTCAAAAGATACTTTTGGCACGTTTATTCTTCAGCCACTTGAGCGTGGTTTCGGAGTAACAATCGGAAATTCTTTCAGAAGAATATTACTATCTTCATTACCTGGCATAGCCATTAATGCTATCAAAATTAGTGGCGTAGAACATGAATATTCCAGCATAGAAGGTATTAAGGAAGATGTTTACGAAATCATTCTTAATCTCAAAGAAGTTCGATTTAAACAAGTGGAACAAAGCAGCGGGGTTATACACCTTACTAAAAAGGGCAAGGGCGTACTTACCGCTGGGGATATTGATGAAGCAACTGCCGATTACGATGTCTTAAACCCGGATTTAATTATCGCAAATCTTTCTGATGAAACAGAATTGGAAATCGAACTTAAAGTAGGCCGCGGTCGCGGATATGTTCCCGCCGAAGAACAAAACATTGATACGGAAGAGGATGTCACCATCATACCCATTGATGCCATTTATACTCCTATCAAAAACGTGAAATTTGAAGTTGAAAATGTTCGGGTAGGCCAGCGGACTGACTATGAAAAACTCATTATGGATGTTACAACAGATGGTTCCGTGAATGCAAAAGAGGCACTGACCATTGCCGGTAAAATTCTTAAAGAGCATATTGAAAAATTCATTACCGAAAAGATTGACGAGCCTTTTACCCAAGAAGAAGAAGAGGTTGATGCAGAAAAACAGCGTGTTGCCAATTTGCTTAAGACAAGTATTGAAGATTTAAATCTCAGTGTTCGATCTTATAATTGTCTTAAATCGGCAAACATCAATACCATTGGAGAACTCGTTCAGCGTGATGAGCAAGACTTGCTAAAATTCCGAAACTTCGGGAAAAAATCTCTGGCTGAATTGGTTGAAGTAATTGAAGATAAAAATCTTCAATTCGGTATGGATACATCCAAATATTTAGATAAACAATAAAAGGAATTCAGTACAATGCGCCACTTAGTTAAAGGAAAAAAATTAAACAGAACGGCTTCTCATCGTAAGGCGACCTACCAATCTCTTTCAACAGCACTTATCAAAGAACACCGAATTAAAACGACGGTGGCAAAAGCAAAGGGGTTGAGGCCATTCATCGAACCAATCATTACGCGCGCCAAAGAAGACACATCTCATAATCGACGAAAGGTGTTTTCTAAATTGAATAACAAAGAAGCAGTTACATTGCTTTTTGATGAAGTAGCTGTAAAGGCCAAAAATAGACCGGGTGGTTATACGCGTATTATCAAAATGGGAACACGCCCAGGCGACGGTGCGGAAATGGCTATGATAGAACTTGTCGATTATAACGACATCAAACCAGAAAACAAGAAAAGTAAATCTCGCACACGCCGCTCTGGTAAATCGAATACTTCTGATGATTAAATCATCAAGAAACTGCTGCTTGTAATATTGAATGGCAGGTTATTTCGAGTGATTTTAAAAATACTTTATCTTTCGTTTTGATCTGCTTTATTATCAACGCTACCTTAGCAAAATACTATGATTTTTTAACTATTTATTTCCAATAAAAGTTATACAATTATCAAAGATTTTTATTGGGAATAAATAGTTTTTACCCGTACCTTTTGAATCCGATTTCGAGCGGGTTGTGCTGGTGAAGGATTGCAAGGCGGGCCCGTTTTTTTGTGGAGTAGAAATCGGTATTTTTGTTCTTTGTATTATTGTGGAATATTTAGACGATCGCAGTCGAGTCGTTGTCGGCCTGCCCCGAGCGGGCCGGCAAGAATTGATTGATGTGAGCCGGGCGACAAGCAATTTTTGGTGTATTTTACCATGGAGAGTTTGATCCTGGCTCAGGACGAACGCTGGCGGCGGGCCTAACACATGCAAGTCGTGGGAGAAGCTGGATCTTCGGATCCGGTGGAGACCGGCGGATGGGTGAGTAACGCGTAGGCAACCTGCCCGGCAGACGGGGATAACATCGAGAAATCGGTGCTAATACCCGATAATGCAGCGGCCCCGCATGGGGACAGTTGTTAAAGCCGCGCACATAATTCGTTATGTGCGGGGCACTTCCGGAGGGACCTGCGTGCCATTAGCTAGTTGGTAGGGTAATAGCCTACCAAGGCGATGATGGCTAGGGGGTCTGAGAGGATGATCCCCCACACTGGGACTGAGACACGGCCCAGACTCCTACGGGAGGCAGCAGTGAGGAATCTTGCGCAATGGGGGCAACCCTGACGCAGCCACGCCGCGTGCCGGAAGACGGCCCTATGGGTTGTAAACGGCTTTTAGGTGGGAAGAACCGCCCGGTTTCGACCGGGCCTGACGGTACCACAAGAATAAGCACCGGCTAACTCCGTGCCAGCAGCCGCGGTAATACGGAGGGTGCAAGCGTTGTCCGGAATTATTGGGTGTAAAGGGTGCGCAGGCGGAAACTTGCGTCGGAGGTGAAATCCTGCCGCTTAACGGCAGAAGGGCCTCCGATACGGGGTTTCTTGAGTCCAGAAGAGGTTGGTGGAATTCGTGGTGTAGCGGTGAAATGCATAGAGATCACGAAGAACACCGGTGGCGAAGGCGGCCAACTGGTCTGGAACTGACGCTGAGGCACGAAAGCGTGGGGAGCGAACAGGATTAGATACCCTGGTAGTCCACGCTGTAAACGATGTATGCTAGTTGTCGGCTCTTAGGAGCCGGTGACGCAGTTAACGCGCTAAGCATACCACCTGGGGAGTACGTTCGCAAGAATGAAACTCAAAGGAATTGACGGGGGCCCGCACAAGCGGTGGAGCATGTGGCTTAATTCGATGCAACGCGAAGAACCTTACCCGGGCTAAATCTGGCCTGACCGGCCGGGAAACCGGCCTTCCCTTCGGGGCAGGCCAGAAGGTGCTGCATGGCTGTCGTCAGCTCGTGCCGTGAGGTGTTGCCTTAAGTGGCGCAACGAGCGCAACCCCTGTGGTTAGTTACCAGCGCGTAATGGCGGGGACTCTAGCCAGACTGCCTACGCAAGTAGTGAGGAAGGTGGGGACGACGTCAAGTCATCATGGCCCTTACGTCCGGGGCTGCACACGTGCTACAATGGATGGTCCAATGGGAAGCGACCGCGCGAGCGGCAGCGGATCCCCAAAACCATTCCCAGTTCGGATTGGAGTCTGCAACTCGACTCCATGAAGGTGGAATCGCTAGTAATCGCGTATCAGCAATGGCGCGGTGAATACGTTCCCGGGCCTTGTACACACCGCCCGTCAAGCGATGGAAGCCGGGAGTACCTGATCAGGCTGAGCCAATCCCGACCTAGTCGGGAAGGCAAGTCTTTAGGGTAAGCCCTGTGACTGGCGCTAAGTCGTAACAAGGTAGCCGTACCGGAAGGTGCGGCTGGATCACCTCCTTTTTACAGCGTCGCCCCGGCCGCATCAGTCGGCCCGGCTGTGATCGTCTAAATATTCCCCGCCTGCGCCAAGGCTTCGGCGGGCTGCGCCCAATGAAGCTTGACCGACAGGGAGAGTGTAGTTGGGCTTGTAGCTCAGGCTGGTTAGAGCGCACGCCTGATAAGCGTGAGGTCGCAGGTTCAACTCCTGCCAAGCCCACTTGGGATTTGCGATTGATGATTTATGAATGAGGATTTGCGATGTGCAATCATCAATCGGAAATCTAAAAGGGGCTATAGCTCTGCTGGCTAGTCCGCCAGCTGGCGGACTAGCCAGCAGGGGTAAGGCCTTAGAAAAACAGGGGGCTGTAGCTCAGCTGGTCCAGAGCACCTGCTTTGCAAGCAGGGGGTCCGGGGTTCGAATCCCCGCAGCTCCACAGCCCTGAATCATCGGGGGAAATAACAATGCCGCAAAATTCAAATAGCAAATATCGATTCTGTTTGTTATTTGGTATTTGAGTTTTGATTTATTCCCGCCCTTGGCGGGAGTGTTCTTTGACGTAGTGAAGCTGATAATATAGATTCAACATTTAGATTCAACAACATTTTGTTGCTGCAGGCCGCTGGTCTGTGGCGCAAGAGTTAAGATCGAGCGTCATCGAGTTGAAGCTTGTGGTGCAAACCATATAGCGTAAACACTCAAGGGCGTATGGTGAATGCCTTGGCATATGCGAGCGATGAAGGACGTGTAAAGCTGCGAAAAGCTGCGGGGAGCTGCACAAGAGCCCAGATCCGCAGGTATCCGAATGGGGCAACCCATCTTTGGTTTACCAAAGATATTCCTCTTTGAGGAAAGCCAACCGGGGGAACTGAAACATCTAAGTACCCCGAGGAACAGAAAACAAGCAAGTGATCCCCCAAGTAGCGGCGAGCGAACGGGGGTCAGCCCAAACCTAAAGCCTACGGGCTTTAGGGGTTGTAGGGCCCACATCAGCGGAAGCAAGTAAAGACGAAGCGGACTGGAAAGCCGCCCCACAGAAGGTGAAAGGCCTGTAGACGTACGCGCGCTGCCGTGGTGGGATTCCCTGAGTAGGACGGGACCGGAGAAATCCTGTCTGAAGCTGCCGGCACCATCCGGCAAGGCTAAATATTGCATATGACCGATAGTGAACAAGTACCGTGAGGGAAAGGTGAAAAGAACGCCGAGAAGGCGAGTGAAATAGTACCTGAAACCATACGCTTACAAGCGGTCGGAGTCCCGCACATAATTTATTATGTGCGGGATGACGGCGTGCCTTTTGTATAATGAACCTACGAGTTGCACCTGGCCTGCAAGGTTAATCCGCTCAGCGGAGACAGCCGCAGCGAAAGCGAGTCCGAAACGGGCGTGCAGTAGGCCGGGGCAGACGCGAAACCACGTGATCTATCCATGACCAGGGTGAAGCGCCGGTAAGACGGCGTGGAGGCCCGAACCGCCTGGCGTTGAAAAGCCATCGGATGAGTTGTGGATAGGGGTGAAAGGCCAATCAAACGTGGAAATAGCTCGTTCTCCCCGAAATATATTTAGGTATAGCATCACCCGAACAGCGTGCCGGAGGTAGAGCACTGATTAGGCTAGGGGGCTTCACCGCCTACCAACCCTAGACAAACTCCGAATGCCGGCCCGTGTTGGGTGGTAGTCAGTGGCAGGGTGATAACGTCCTGTCGCGAGAGGGAAAGATCCCAGATCGCCAGCTAAGGCCCCTAAATCCATACTAAGTTGCACAAAGAAAGTTGGGTTGCCCAGACAACTAGGAGGTTGGCTTAGAAGCAGCCATTCCTTGAAAGAGTGCGTAATAGCTCACTAGTCGAGCGGCCCGGCGTCGAAAATTTGCGGGCATAAAGTATGGTGCCGAAGCTGCGGATTCTGTCCGCCATCTGGCGGATAGAGTGGTAGGGGAGCATTCCAGGGCCGCTGAAGCTGTTTTGCGAGAAACAGTGAAGGCCCTGGAAGCGAAACTGTAGGTATGAGTAACGATAAGACGGGTGCGAAACCCGTCCACCGAAAATCTAAGGGTTCCTGATCAACGTTAATCGGATCAGGGTTAGTCGAAACCTAAGGCGTAGCCGTTAGGCGAAGCCGATGGACAACCGGTTAAATATTCCGGTACCACCGACTGGCAATCACCAGAGGCGTCACGCAGAAGTGACACCACCGCGCCCCGACGGAATGGGGCGTTGAAGGCCGTAGGCCGGGGGGTTGGCAAATCCGCCCCCCACAAAAGCCGAACGCCGACAGTACGGGGAGCCTGCGGGCAAACCGATAGTGTGGGTAATCATGCTGCCAAGAAACGCGTCGCTGGTGGCCATCCGGTGTTCGTACCCTAAACCGACACAGGTAGATGAGCAGAGAATGCTAAGGTGCTCGAGCGAATCGTGGCTAAGGAACTCGGCAAACTAGATCCGTAACTTCGGGAGAAGGATCCCCTGCCCGTCCGCCAATTGGTGGACGGTGTGGGGCGCAGTGACCCGGTCCAATCGACTGTTTAACAAAAACACATGCCTCTGCTAAGGCGCAAGCCGATGTATAGGGGCTGACACCTGCCCGGTGCCGGAAGGTCAAGGAAGGGGGTTAATTCGCCTTTGGCGGATGAAGCCCTCGACTGAAGCCCCGGTAAACGGCGGCCGTAACTATAACGGTCCTAAGGTAGCGAAATTCCTTGTCGGGTAAGTTCCGACCTGCACGAATGGTGCAACGAATTGGACGCTGTCTCGGCCACGAGCTCGGTGAAATTGAGGTATCGGTGAAGACGCCGATTACCCGCAGCGGGACGGAAAGACCCCGTGAACCTTTACTACAACTTTACACTGGCTTTACCGGCCGCATGTGCAGGATAGGTGGGAGGCTTGGAAGCCCGGGCGCCAGCTCGGGTGGAGCCCCCCCTGAAATACCACCCTTGCGGCAGGTGAATTCTAATGCCGAGCAATCGGCAGACCCTGTATGGTGGGTAGTTTGACTGGGGCGGTCGCCTCCTAAAATGTAACGGAGGCTCCCAAAGGTACCCTCAGCACGGTCGGCAATCGTGCGTAGAGTGTAAAAGCATAAGGGTGCTTGACTGCGAGGCATACAGGCCGAGCAGCTGCGAAAGCAGGGTTTAGTGATCCGGCGGCACTGCATGGAAGGGCCGTCGCTCAAAGGATAAAAGGTACTCCGGGGATAACAGGCTTATCTCCCCCAAGAGTTCACATCGACGGGGAGGTTTGGCACCTCGATGTCGGCTCATCGCATCCTGGGGCTGCAGAAGGTCCCAAGGGTTTGGCTGTTCGCCAATTAAAGCGGTACGCGAGCTGGGTTCAGAACGTCGTGAGACAGTTCGGTCCCTATCTGCTGTGGGCGTTGGAATCTTGACGAGTGCTGCTGCTAGTACGAGAGGACCGCAGTGGACGCACCGCTGGCCTGCCAGTTGTCCCGTCCGGGGCACCGCTGGGTAGCTATGTGCGGAAGTGATAAGCCGCTGAAAGCATCTAAGCGCGAAGCATGCTCGAAGATAAGGATTCCCCATAAGCCTACTGGAAGACGACCAGGTTGATAGGCGGCAGGTGTAAGGTGGGTAACCACCGCAGCCGAGCCGTACTAATCAGGCAATCGGTTTGCCCTGTATGGTTTGCACGACAAGCTATGCTCACCGAAGCTTTATGCGCAGGTGAGCCAACACGGTGGCGCCCGATCTTAACGCTCTAAATGAACCATCCGAATCTACAAGCCCGCCCCGACCCCGGGGCAGGCCGCTTCTCCTGCTCCGCCAGTCGGCGGAGCAGGAGCGCACAGCTTCACTACCCCTTTTTGATTCATCCTTTTTGAGGAGGTGCCTCATAGCGGCGGGGCCCCACCCGTTCCCATTCCGAACACGCCCGTGACCCCCGCCCGCGCCCATGGTACTGCCAATAGGCGGTAGAGTCGGTCGGCGCCTCCTTACTTTATTAAAAGCCTGATTCGAAAACGGATCAGGCTTTTTTTTAGTGCTATATCCGCTCACTAACCTTATCAGCCATTCCCTTATACCATTCGGCAAAGTTGTTATCTCGAATATGACGCCGGATCTCTTCCATCAACCATAAATAAAATATGAGGTTATGCAGCGAGGCTAATTCTAAACCCAATAGTTCGTTATTTCTGAAGAGGTGATGAATATAGGACATTTTATACTTTTGGCACAAATCAGAAGGAAAATCCTCATCTAAATATTTATGATGATTTTTCCACTTGGCATTGCGTATATTTATGATGCCATTTCGTGTAAAAATTTGTCCATTTCGTGCGTTTCGCGTAGGGAGTACGCAATCAAACATATCAATCCCCCGGGCTACACTTTGTAAAAGATTTGCAGGTGTGCCTACGCCCATCAAGTACCGGGGTTTATGTTCAGGTAAATCATCGGTATTTAAATCGGTCATTTCGTACATTAGATCGGTAGGTTCGCCTACGCTTAGCCCGCCAATGGCAATGCCTTCGGTATCAAGTTCGGCCATAAACCGGGCCGATTCTTTGCGTAAATCTTTGTAGGTGCTGCCCTGCACAATACCAAACTGAAACTGCCGGTGACCATAAAGCGGTTCGGATTTTAAAAATGCTTCTCGGCCGCGTTTAGCCCAGCGATGCGTAAGATCCATTGACTTTTTGGCGTAATCATACTCGCACGGGTACGGCGGACACTCATCAAGAATCATCATAATATCGGAGCCTAAAATGCGCTGGGTTTCAACGACATTTTCGGGAGTGAACATGTGTTTGGAACCATCATGGTGACTTTTAAACTGCGCACCTTTTTCGGATAGTTCTCTATTATCAGAAAGCGAAAAAACCTGGTAGCCGCCGGAATCAGTTAAAATGGGTCGATTCCAGTTGATAAACGAATGCAGTCCGCCGGCATCACTCATAATATCACAGCCGGGCCGCAAGTATAAATGATAGGTGTTACCCAGAATGATTTGTGCTTTCACTTTATCAATCAAATCATCTTGTTTTACTGCTTTAACAGATCCAAGCGTGCCCACGGGCATAAAAATTGGGGTATCAATAGTACCGTGGTCGGTAGTTAAAACGCCAAGTCGGGCTTTAGTTTTTTGGGAGGTTTTTAAAAGTTCAAACACAATAAGATTAAGTGCTTTAATGAAAAATTATTACAAAATGGTTGCGGTTCGGAGTATATAAATTTTAAGTGTCAAATTAATAACTAAATTTGTATCCTGTGAGTCGTCTTAGTTAGATTTATATAAGCAGTTGGTCAGATTTTATTGGTATGCAGCAATCTATTTTAGTGATTATTCCTACATACAACGAAGCTCATAATATC
>Ga0306912_1001098_pt1 | contig 13185 bp, 12 predicted proteins | sample AntRauFillE10628_FD_190443 | JGI IMG/M metagenome (GOLD analysis project Ga0306912, IMG submission 190443) | Saline lake microbial communities from Rauer Islands, Antarctica - Metagenome Filla E10 #628 (v2) (version 2) | ecosystem: Environmental > Aquatic > Non-marine Saline and Alkaline >... | reverse complement strand
GTTCGTGTAGATATTGCAAAACGAGCTGTTCGTCAGGCGAGAGGGTTGGCAAGGCTGGCTGAGATTGTGTTTGGGCTGACACTGTCGTTGCTAGATTTAATACTTCTAAAATATCAGTACTGCACGTTACTGGAGTTGCTCCCAGTTTTAAAAATTGATGCACCCCTTTACTATTGCTGGAGAAAATACTGCCTGGCACAACCAATAGTTCGCGATTGTAGTCGGCGGTCATACGGGCGGTGATAAGTGTGCCACTTTTTTCACCAGCTTCTATCAGGAGCACGGCATGGGCGATACCAGCAACCAGACGATTTCTTTGCGGGAACGACCACTTGGTAGCTTGAAAAGTTGGTTCAAATTCATTCATTAGTCCGCCGCTGGCTTCTAAAATACGGTGAGCGAGCTGTTTGTGGGCCGCGGGATACATGACGCTGTCGTCTATTCCGCTGCCTGGGACAGCGAGGGTATAGAGTCCGGCTCGCAAGGCCGCCTCATGCGCCAGTGAATCGATGCCCAAAGCCAGACCTGAAACAATTCCAATGGGATAGCCGGCGAGACCCGAAATCAACTCCTCCACTACTTGCTTGCCGTAGGTTGTGTACTTCCGGCTGCCGACAACCGTCAGTAATTTTAAATTCTTGGTCGGGAGTTTGCCGCGATAATACAGCTCTTTTGGCGGCTGCGGAATTTCTAGCAGCCGTCGCGGGAATTCCTCAGTGGCAAGCTTCTGGATTGGGAAAGACATGATTAAATTTTAGCATGGTATTATTGTTGTATAAAAAAGGTGCTGGCAGCGGGTGATGGAACACTCTAAAAATTGTTATGTTCAAATTCGAAAATTTTAATACACCAGCTACGAATAAGTCAGAAGACTTTCAGGCCATTGGAGGTAAAAACAACCGACCTGAAAACTACGAGCGCGGAAGCGTGAGTGTCAATGAGGCGTTAGACATGGTGGACGAAGATCAATTGTTTGAAAGCCAGGTGCATGAGCTCGACCGAGAAAACTCAGATGATGAAGATTTGGATTTAAACGAGTTGTTAGGTGAGCCGACTGAAGCTACGCATTCTTTACAAGAAGCCTTGCAAGCAGAAATCCAACAGCTAGAAAAAGAAACCAGTAAGCTAGAAGTTGTAGCACAATCAGACACAGCCGAAGCGGATGAGTCGACTGCCCCTGAACACCCAGAAATAGAAAAATCTCAGGATATGAGCGAGTTGTCTGAAGTTGAGGCTCAGCAGCGTGATATTGAAGTACTCGAGCAGCAATTAGAGTCTCAGCCTGAATCGATGATAGAGGAATTGAAGACGCAGATTGACGAGATAAATACGCGGGTACAAACTTCACAACCGAGCACCAAGCAAATTTCAGTCGACGAACAGGTGGCCGCTCTTGAGCAGCAGATTTATGCTATTGAATCTAAAAATGCAGCAGGCCAGACAGAAGAGTCGGTTGTGCCAACCTTGTCTGATGAAGTCGCCGAGTTGGAACCAGACGAAGCTCCTGAAAAAAGTCCCGAAATGTCTCAGTGGAGACAACTCAAAGTTGAGTTCAAACAAGCGGAAAAAGAATATTACGAGGCTTTGAGTGAAAACGCGACGGTGGGTGCTAAATGGTTTGGACTCGGCCGCGCTGAGATGAATCCACAAGTGAAAGCAGCTTATGATAAATTCATGGACGCAAATACTGATTTTTATAAATCAGCACAAGAAAATGGTGTCTACGACCGAGTCGCTCGGTTTGCTAGCCGTAAGTCTACCGCTGAACAAGCCGAGCTCTCAGCGGGCACGCTCGTAGCAGAGCGGCATATTTTTAAACCAGCAGAAGAACGCCTTGAACGGCAAACTGCCTCCTTAGCCATGCCGGAAGGAATCCGCAATCTAAAAGGCAGAATAACCGGCCTGATTAAAAATCATAAAGTCGCTGCTGGTCTGACCGGAGGGATTGCTCTGACGGCTGCTGCTGCTTTTGCTGCACCAGCCTTAGCTACTATGGCTGCAGGAGCAACTGTTGGTTTTGCTACAAAATATGCGAGTAAGAAACTCCTCACAAAAAGGTTTGTGGCTGGGAGCGAAAAAGGTTTAGAGGATAAAAGTTCTGCTATCGTCGATTTGATGAGTCAGAAGAATTTGCACGACTTAGAAGCCCTTGAAAATGAGCTATTTGCTGCCAAGAACTTCCTGCAGCAGAGAAAAACAGCGGTCAATAACATCTCCCGAGCAGCGGGAATCGGTGGTGCAATGGCGGCGGGGGGATTTACCGCTGACGCCTTGGCTGACGACGTGATGGTTTCAGCAACTGAAGGAGGTGGGGTTAATATGGGTCCATCTCGGAGCTATACAGAGTCTGTTGAATATTCTGACCCACGCGATTGGGGTCAGGATTTGAGTAATCAAACCCCTGACTATTCAGAGGTACATCTTAATAATGAAGTACTACCAAACGCAGTTGAAAAAGTTGAAACAATACACACGATAGCCGGAGGTGAAAACCTTTCTAGTGTATTGCTCAGTCATTTAAATAATTTGGTCGATAACGGATTCATGTTGCCTGAAGGAGTCGGGCAAGATGATGTGGCTCGCTACATGTACGAATCTTTCCCTGAGCTCACTAATGCACCGGACGCAGTCGCTCGACTGACTCCAGAGCAGTGGATGGAAGTAGGAATCAGTAGTGGTGATCCCGATGTGGTTAGTGCTGGAGAGACTATTAATATGAACGCATTAGCTGAAAAAATGTTGGAAGCTCCGGTAGAAATGACTCCTGGACCGACACCGCCTGGAATGCAAGAGTCTGTGGTGTCTGGTAGTAATCCCGTAGAAAGTTCTGATATTACCTGGTGGGGTGACCAGTCAGATATGCAAATGACTGATGAGGCAACCGTCGAAAATAACGCCGGAATACAACCCCAGGTTTCTGACGCGACCGGTCAGGAGGCAGGAGTTCCTGCCGAAAGTGCTGGCTTAGAAAGCGCTGAAGCAGCAGCCGTACTAGAGGTGGGCTATACAGCTGGCGACTTTGATAATTTACTCGAAACCATTGGCTCCTCACATGACTTCAAAGACGGACCGACCATGTGGAATCACCTGCTTGGTATCATGGATGAAATGTCCTTTGAGAACAAACAAAAATACTTCGAAGGCCTCGTGGTAGACGACGCCTTGGGAGTGCCAGTTGAACAGGCTCACTACTCTTGGCTAGAGCAAAATATGTCTGAAGCGGCGCCTCCCTGGATGGATACGAGCGGTCCTGACCGCCTGACTCCAGAACAGTGGGAATATGCCGGAGTACCTTCGGGTGACCCAAGAGACTTAACCGGCGCTGTGCTCGATCACTCAAAATTATTTGACGTGCTGTTTAATAAAGAATTCGATGTTTCCGAGGCACTCAATGAGTCATCCGATGCTATTGGGTCAGAAGTGAGTGGTACTTCACCTGAGATTACGGCAGCAGAACCAGTCATTTCTGAACCAGTAGACACGCTAGAAACAGCAGAGGCCGAGCTGTCAGGGATAGACACGAGTGCCCAAGGAATAGACGAAATCAGGTCTCAGCTCCAGGCTATAAAAGAAAAATTTGCCAATCCTGGTCCTGACGGAACCGTTTCTACTAATGCGCGCGAGCTGGCCATCAGAGCCTGGGATGGAGGAGAATTTACCTTAGACACTGCTCCCACGACCACCGGTGATGGAGCGAATGATGGAATGCTGAACTCATTCCGAAAATCGATTGCTGAAGGTTCTTCCGGTGGTCAGGAATTTTTTGGTTCGACCTTGAAAAAAGAGATTTGGGTGCAGCCCGATGGGTCTGTCCAAGAGATACACTTCAAGCCAGGAGGCGGAGTGAGTTTTGCCGGCTACTAATAAAAGTGGTCTTGGCTATACATAACTGAACAGCGTAATAAATACAAATATGGAACCACAAATAAATTCTGAGTTAGCGACACTACTGGGCATTAATAAAATGAGTGAGTCGGAAAAAGCCGCTTTTTTAGAACGAACCGGAAGCATTATCATTGATGCTGCTATCGGGAGACTGTTGCTGAGTCTTGAGCCAGAGCAAGTTAATAAAATAGAAGCGTATGTCGACGCTGCTCCCGAAACCGAAGATATCTTTGCGTACTTTCTTAAAACCTACCCGGACTTTCAATCAATCGTAGAAGAAGAGGTGGCTGCTTTCCAGGCTGAGGCCGCAAAAGTGGTGAAGGAGTAGCTTTTGTGAGCTCCTTCCAGAGAGGAGAGATTCGTGTATAATTCGGTTATTAAAAGTCCGGAGTGACTCATCGTTTATGCAGCAGAGTTTGTGTTAGCTAAACACACTGCCGTGAAAATATGATTGCTGCGCTTATCATTCCTGCCATGTTAGATATTAAATTCATCAGAGAAAACCTCGAAATCGTAAAGTTAGCTGCTAAGAAAAAGAAATCATCGGTTGATTTGAACAGATTGGTAGTGGTTGATGATATTCGCAAAGAACTCATGACGACGCTGGAAGGAAAGCGCGCTGAGCAAAATGAAGTTTCTACTCGTATCCCGCAGGCGTCTCCCGAAGAACGACAGAAGCTGATAGCCGCTATGACTACGCTCAAAGAAGGCATGCAGTTTGACGAGGAGAATCTCAAGAAAACCATGGATGAATGGCAGAGTCTGATGCTGCAGGTACCAAACATCCCGGATATGTCTGTACCCGACGGAGACAGTGACGCTGACAACGAAGAGATAAAAACCTGGGGTGAGCAGACTGCGTTTACGTTCACGCCCGAAGACCATGTGGAATTGATGACTAAACACAAAATGGTGGACTTCGAACGTGGCACTAAAGTGCATGGCTTTCGGGGGTATTATCTTATCGGGGACGGAGCGCGGTTGAGCTGGGCGGTGTGGAACTACGCCAACGATTTCTTTTCCAAAAAAGGGTTCACTCCGGTGTTACCACCCTTGATTGTCCGTAAGGCTAATCTATATGGTACCGGGCACTTACCAAATGAAGCTGAAGATATTTATCGCACGCAAGATGACGACTATTTGGTTGGTACCAGTGAAGTGTCAGTGATGGGCTATCACGCGGATGAGATTCTAGACAAGTCTGAATTTCCGATAAAGTTTCTGGGCTTCTCCCCGTGCTTTCGCCGCGAAGCGGGCAGTCATGGAAAAGACACCCGAGGGTTGATTCGCGTACATGAGTTTTATAAAATGGAGCAGGTGGTGCTCTGTGAAGCATCACACCAAGAAAGCGTGCAGTATCACGAAGAACTGAATCGCAATACCGAAGAGTTTATTGAATCATTGAATATTCCGTATCGCACCGTACTGAATTGTGGTGGAGATTTAGGGCAGGGTCAAGTAAAGAAGTACGATATTGAGCTATGGGTTCCTGGCGAAAAAACGTACCGGGAGATAAGCTCTGCTTCATACTTTCATGATTTTCAAACCCGCCGCTTTAATATTCGCTATCGAGATGAAGATGGACGAGTGCAGTACGCTCATTCATTGAATTGCACCGCTATCCCGACACCGAGAATCCTCGTCTCACTAATGGAAAATTTCCAACAAGCAGACGGAACGGTGAAAATACCAGAAGCGTTAGTGCCGTACTTTGGAAAAGATACTATCGGGTAGGGAGAAACAAAGACAGGAGTAACACGTTGTCCTAGTACGCACAATTGCTTGAATTGAGGGGGATTTGTGCTCGCGCAAGGCATAACCCCAACCCTTATTTACTCTGGTATCGTGCTACGATATCAACATATGAAACGGAGGCGGTTTCGAAAAATGGACACCAACACTTTGGTGATGTTGAAACAGGTGGCTGTGGGTCTCTTGGTGATAGCTGGAGTGCTATTGCTTTTGACAGCCATTTGGTACGGGACTCGGCTGCAGTCGCTGACGCTTTCGAATGTTGAAGTGTACGGCGGCCAGACCATCAGTCATGAAAATGTTTCAAATTTGGCCTTGGAACAGCTACAAGGTGAGTACATTGGATTTATTCCACGAGCGTTTGCATGGCTGTACCCAGAAAAGCAAATCACTGCCGCGCTTTCAACTATTGAGCGAATTCACACGATTGAAGTAGACAGAACCAATGGTTCGACTTTGCACGTGACATTTGAAGAGTATCTCCCGGGAGCGCTGTGGTGCAACACCTTGTTGGCGGTTGAGTGTGTGTTTGTTGATGAAAAAGGATTCGCGTACGCCCCGTCGCCAAATCTGGCTGGTGGAAGTTTGTTGCGCTTTATTCATACGTCGCAAACGCCAAAGATAGATACACAGCTCACCTCACCAGAAGACTTCCAGTTATTAAACCAACTCACCGACCGGTTGGTAGAAAATGGGTGGTTTGTGTCACATATAGAAATCGACAAAGAGCGTGATGCGTTTTTGCATATCGTTGGCGGGGGAGAGTTTAAAGTGACACTTACTCAAGAGCCAATAGTGACGGTAAATAATCTCAACGTGGTGCTGACCTCTGAAGACTTTACCGACGTCAGGCCAGGGAATTTTCAATATATTGATTTGCGGTTTGGGAACAAGGTGTTTGTAAATGAGGTGCCACCAGATACAGGAGAGTCATCAGAATTAACGGGTGAACAAGCTTCAACAACTGAGTCAGTATTGAATACTGACCAAGCAAGTGTGGCCTCCTCCAGTGATACAAGAGCAGCAGAGTAAGTATAGAAATGAAACTACACCGGCTAGATATTTAGAAATCGTGTGGTACAGTTCTGCTGATTTGTTGCGTATGAATTTCTGGAAAGAATTACCCAAACCCCTGATAGTTATTGCTCCAATGGCGGATGTTACCGATGCGGCTTTTCGGCGGATGATTGCAAAGTATTCAGCTCATGAGCGCAAAGACGGAACCATGGGTGGTCCGGATGTGATGTGGACTGAGTTTGTTGCTGCGGATGGCTTGATGCGAGCAACTCCTGAGGGAAAGCAGAAGCTGCTGGCAGACTTGTGGTACGGGGAAGAAGAACGACCAATTGTCGCGCAGCTGTTCTCGAGTAATGAAGAATATATGGAAAAAGCCGCCCGGTTGGCAGTTGAACTGGGGTTTGACGGAATTGATTTAAATATGGGATGCCCGTCAAACACCATTGAGCGACAGGGATGTGGAGCGGCGATGATAAAAGACCCAGCCAAGGCCCGGGCGGTGATACGCGCCGCTAAGCGCGGTGCGGGAGATTTGCCCGTGTCCGTCAAAACCAGAATCGGCTACAATAAAAATGAAATTGAAACCTGGATTCCAGAAATACTAGCCGAGAATCCAGCGGTGTTGACTATTCATGCTCGAACTAGAAAAGAGATGAGCAAGGTAGCTGCGCAGTGGGGAGAGATTAAGCGAGCGGTTGAAATTCGAGATGCACTCAACTCTGACACACTTATTATTGGCAACGGCGATGCGCTTTCGCTGGACGATGCTCACTGCAAAGTTGCTGCTACTGGTGCAGACGGTGTGATGCTCGGCCGCGCAATCTTTGGCAATCCGTGGTTGTTTCACCCGGAAAAAGATTTATCTACCGTAACTATAGAAGAACGCTTACGGGTCATGGTCGAGCATACAAAACTTTTTGAAGAACTGCTGCATTTTAAAAATTTTGCCACTATGAAAAAACACTATAAAGCGTATGTGAATGGGTTTGATGGAGCGGCACAACTGCGAGCAACCCTTATGGAACAAAACACAGCGGCGGAAATAGAGGCGGTTGTCCACTCATTTTTAGCAAACTCGCCGCAACGTCCGTAAAAGTGATACACTAGATATAATGAACGAAGTATTACATGCAAATATTTTCTTCTTGATTGCAAGCATAGCAACCGTTATTTTTAGTATTTTAGCGTGCATGATTTTATATCAGGTGATTAAAATCACGAAGGTCATTCGTTCTATCCTGGAACGCATTGAAGCCGGCAGTGAAAAGATTGCCCAAGATTTTGCACATGTACGGTCGCTGGTAAGTAATGGAGGAGTAGTATCTCGGGTAATTTCTTTTGTAGTGGGAGCAACTGGCTTCGGCAAAAGACATCGTTCCAAAAAAGATTAATATAAAATATATGGCAAAAAAGAAACAATCAGACGTCACAAATAACCAAAAGATTGCCGCTGGAGTAGGACTGACGGCTGCCGCAGTGGCTGCCGCTGGAGCGTATTTCCTCTACGGAAGCACAGATGCTGACAAAAATCGAAAGACAGTAAAAAGCTGGGGTTTGAAAGCTAAAGCTGAAGTGTTGGAGCGGATGGAAGATGCAAAAAAGATGACTAGAGAGGAATATGAAGATATGGTCCACGCAGTAGCTGAGACGTACGCCGGAGTCAAGGGGGCAACCAAAAAAGATTTAGGTGAGTTTGCAGCAGAAATGAAAGAGCACTGGGATGTCATTGAAGACTTGGCATCAAACAAGAAAAAAGACGTGAATAAAGCAGTAAAGAAAGTGACGAAATCCGCACAGAAAACTGCGAAGAAAGCGCCCAAAAAAGCAGCAAAGAAAGTGGTAAAAAAGACAACCAAAAAATAAGCAAAATGAAAAAGCCGCGCCCTTGGGCGCGGCTTTTTTATTTGCGGAAGCAATTATCTTCACGGTATTGATTCTGTTATACTGTGGTCTATGTCTACCACTTCTGCTTTATATCGAAAATATCGACCCGAATCCTTCGCCGGCGTAAAAGACCAAGATCATATTGTCACCGTATTGGAAGGAGCAATTAAAAAAGGAGAAATCCCCCACGCAATTTTATTCTCCGGTACCAGAGGAACAGGAAAAACCACCCTCGCTCGACTGTTCGCTAAAGCCATCGGGACAGCCGATTTGGACCTCTATGAAATTGACGCCGCTTCCAACCGCGGTATCGACGACATCCGTGAGCTCAAAGAAGCGGTACATACGATGCCTTATGAGTCTGAACAAAAAGTGTATATCATAGATGAGGTCCATATGCTCACTAAAGAAGCGTTTAACGCGCTGCTAAAGACGCTAGAGGAGCCACCGGCCCATGTCGTGTTTATGCTCGCTACTACCGAAGAAGATAAGTTACTCGATACAATCTTATCAAGGTGCCAAGTGTTTCGCATGCACTCACCGTCACGAGCCGTGCTCGCCGAAGTCGTCACCGAAGTCGCAAAAAAAGAGGGATTTACTCTCGCTCCTGACGCGGCTGACTTGATTGCTATTGCCGCTGATGGTTCTTTTCGCGACGCGCTGGGAGTAACCCAGAAAGTCATTCTGGCTTCAGGAGATACTATTGGCAGTGCGGATGAAGTGGCGGTAATCATCGGTGCGCCCAAGACAGGAACCTTGCTTGCTTTGCTTGATGCACTTCATGCAAAAGACAAAGAAGCCGCTTTGGTGGCGGTGCAGGACGCGGTGTCACAAAACGTCGATATGAAGCTGTTCAGCCGTGTACTTTTGGAGCATATTCGGGCAGTGATGCTGCTGCGTAACATGCCAACAAAAAAAGCCTCTCTGCTCCAGGCGTTTGGTGCGGATACGCAAACCAAGCTAGAGGAGTATGCGACTGGAACATCACCACTGAATTCGCATATGCTATTGCGCTTCTTGCAGGCTGTCGAGCTGGTCAGTCGTTCACCTATTCCGCATGCCCCCATAGAGATTGCGATTATCGAGTTGACTGAAAAGTAATCTATGGAAATTTATTTAGTCCGACACGGCCAAACTGGCGGGAATGAAGCGCAGCGACATCAGTCCGAAGAGTCTCACTTGACCCCGCTTGGAGCACGACAAGCCAAGCGGGCGGCTCAGAAAATCAAAGAACTACACCCCACACAAGTATTAGTAAGTAACCGAGTGCGCGCAATCGAGACTGCCCACGCGATAGCAGAAGCAACGGACGTAACGCCGCAAGTAAATGCGGTGTTTACTGAGTTGTGTCGACCAGAGAGAATCTACGGCTATCATCACAATAGCGTGCAATCTATCTGGTACGTCTATCAGTGGTATCGCGGGAAAGTGGGGGAGGAAAGTTGTTCCGATAAAGGGGAGTCGTATCATCACTTTTTCAAGCGAGTAAAAGAAGCGCAGCGTTTACTCGAGTCACAACCAGCAGATTCAAGAATCGTGGTAGTGTCTCATTCTATTTTTATCAACTTCCTGGTGGCTCATCTGCATGATGAAAAGCCCATGAGCCTTATCCGAGCGTTGTTGATTTTCACCAAAATTCTTCGTATTCGAAATGGAAGCGTGACCCGACTGCAGTACCTAGCCACACCTGACCACCGCTTTAAGTGGAAGGTGGTGGCCTACAATGAGTAAGCGCAGCTTGAATCTTCTTTGAAATCTGGCACTATAGTGCCACCAGAGTAGTAATGTAGAGAAAGCACCTTCACCTCTGCTTAAAATTCCAATCCCTTGCCGGATCGTCTAAAGGTAGGACTGCGGTTTCTGGTACCGTCAATCGGGGTTCGATTCCCTGTCCGGCAGCAACGAGTTTTAGACTTATTTTGTTGTGCAATTTATTCCTATAAAGTGTATCACTAAATGGTCTGTTTAATTTTTTGAACTTTTGCTATACTCATTATATGGAAAAACAACCTTCATTCTCTAGAATTATTGGTGGTAATGAAGACCAAAAAGAAGCATTGGTTCAAAAGGCAGCTGAACGCGCGGCACTTTCTGGTGAGGAGATATTTGGTGACAACCTTGAGCAACCAACAGAAGAGGAAAAGCTTCTCATAAATAAATCAGTATTGTATGTAAACGAACTAGCAGAACACTATGGTTCTGATCGTGTTATAGACCCTAATCGTGTGTTTGTGCTGAAAGAAGGTGGAGTAAGCCGACATACAGACGGTACTGCAGCAGGAGGAGTGGTCAATAGTCTTGCACAATCTATCGGAGTGGAGAGAAAAGCGTCACCAGTTTTGTTTGCCGAAACTATCGTACATGAGGGTTGTCATGGTGCTTCCTATTCATCTGGTCAAATTATAGATGATGGAACTGATAGACCGTACCGGCAGGGCATTTCGATGCGAGACAGATCAGGTGAAGGATATTATTTTAAAGTGGCAGAAGAGGCAATAGTTAGCCTGTTTGCGCAGAATTTTCTGCAAAACGTGCTGAGGAAAGAAGCAGATTACAAGGTAGAAATCCAGCGTTCAGAAGAGATCAAAGATTGGCTTCGTTCCTATATAAAGAGCGAAATGCCTAAAGAAAAACAGGCGCAGCTGTTGATGATGATTGATGAGATCTTGCTGCTTCCAGATAACGACCATGTGTTCGATATGGTCAACAACCAATCAAAAGATGATGATTATAAGTTTGGTTACTTTACGGGTCAGTACGAGACTCATTTGAAGCAAGGAGACATTTTTCTCGAAAGAAAAAGAGAGCGTGATCAGTTTCAGGCTGTACGGCAGGAGATTGTGGAAGCATCTAAGGGGTCTTTAACTGATCAGTTGGTTTTTGATGAATTCACTAGAGCACATTTTACTGGTGATTATATGCCGCTCGCTAGAATGGTTGAGGGTGTGCTTGGAAAAGGTTCATTTCGGAGCATTGCAACGAAGTTAGGTGAAATGAATAGTACGTCAGATTAAACAGATTTAAAATATATAGCTGGGCGGTTATTTTTGTACATAAAAGTTCCAACATCTTCCCACACTGCCAGCAAAGACACCGCAAGTATATTTCTCAGGGTGAATCCATTTTAAGTCCAAGCGCTATACTACTCTTTAGTAATGGCACCAGAACATACTCCTGAAGTTGCTTCAGAAGATAAGAAGCCAACAGCTTCAGAAAATTTGCATACAGTTACCCCAGTATCAAAATACCTGGCAATGCTTTTGTTCATACTCTTGCCATTTATTGGTGGGTGGATTGGCTATAACTATGCTCCAGTAAAAGTAATTGCAGAAGAAAGAGTTGTCGAAGTTGAGAAGATAGTTGAAGTAGAAATAGTCGCCAACAATGAGATTGATGAGAATTTGGATACTTCAAACGTATTTAAATCTTCGTCTGTAAAGGTCGGTGATAAGTACGGAGAAATGTCTTTGGAAGAATTTGTGTTATTCGAACGGCCATATGAACCACCAGCTGAAATAGAGGGTGGTTATGAAGATAATAATGAATACATCAGAGCAACATTCACAGGATTGGTTACACTAGCTGGAGAGCTTTGGATGCCTACAGGTAATCCTGAAGAAGACGGGAGAATGGGGCCGGATTACTCTATAGAGAACCTGTCCACTTCGTCTGTTAGTAAATTGCCACACAGTAGTGATCATTCGTACCCTCCAGATTCTTTTGGGATAATAAATACAGAAATCTTGAATGGGAAAGGTTTCCAGAAAGGCGATTTGGTTAAGGTTGTTGTTGGTGAATATCGTTATGTCTTTTGGCCGGCAGGCGGCTGGAGTACTGCTGAAATTATAAATATAAAAAAGATTGATTCAGAGTAGCTTACAGAAAATTCCAACTTCGTCCCAGACAGCCAGCACTTAAAATAGCCTTATTAATACGGCTATTATCGTGAATAACAAACGTGCTATTATCAATTATATGAAAGCTAAATATTTTTTTAGCGTAATTGGAGCATTAGTAGTCGTTGCAACTATTGTTTTTGCTGCCGGATATTACTATTTTCAAACTAACCAAGACATTTTTCCTCAGCAGGCCGGGGAAAATATCAGCTGGGATGATGCAATAACAATTATAAATAATGAAGAAGTAAAAAGTATTTTTCAGTCTCACAGTCTTGATGTAACTATAGTACTCAAGGATGATAAGGTTTTTGACACTACAGAACCCAGCATAGATGCGATTTTCAAAGAAATAGAAAAATGTGGCAAGAACTGTAAAAATATAATATTACTAACTGAATAGCTAATTCCAATCTCGTTTACTAGCCAGTGATATGAGCAATTTCTAATAAAGAAGCGCGAACACCGAGCTGATTGTGTTTGTTTCATCAATCAGAATTATGCGAGAGTCCTAGCTTCAGGCGAAAGAGAAACAGTAGTTTTGGCCTCTGGGTAGAGCCTGTTTAGCTTCTGTAGGGTGCCCTACTGAGAGTACTTTAGCGTTGACTTTTTTATATAATGTGTTAATTTGTTAAAGTTCAATCAAAACTGGTTGAAGTTCATTTGAGAGGATTCTGAGATGAAAAAAATGTTCTTTATATGTGCAGTAATGCTTTTGGCAAGTTCACACGCTTCGGCCGTGCCGTTGGGT